>Ga0315298_1008086_pt1 | contig 13563 bp, 13 predicted proteins | sample WHS_1_MG_FD_203077 | JGI IMG/M metagenome (GOLD analysis project Ga0315298, IMG submission 203077) | Extremophilic microbial mat communities from Washburn Hot Springs, YNP, Wyoming, USA - WHS_1_MG | ecosystem: Environmental > Aquatic > Thermal springs > Hot (42-90C) | place: USA: Wyoming...
TTACGGCGTCCCAACAATAATCCTTAAAGAACACAAAATCATAATCCCAGCGGAAATAATCTAACACTCAAATACATAAAAATGGTTTAGTAGCGCTATTTTCCGTTAACAGCGACTAATAGAACATCGCATCGCAAATAGCACTCCTTAAAAGCATGTGGTGTTAAGTTTAAAAATCGGCTTAAATTCTCGGAATTCCTTCAATGCGATAACAATGAGGCTTTTTGATTTTCATTCCGTACACAAAGATCTGAACAAACCTTTTGTTTAGTGATAAATACATGATTTTGCAATTTTATTAACTAAATACTTATTTGCAAAATGAAACGTTTAATTATTGTGAGAGTTCGAATGGATACTGTTCACTTGTCAAGAGAAATTTTTAAGAAAGCAGCTATAAGAGCCGAAAATGCTGAAAAGGTCAAGTGTAAACCATTAAGACCCAATGCCTATGTTGAAAATCAAAAAAGTTTGGTTGCCTTGGTTCGAACCGAAGATAGGAGGAGCGGTATTGTAGAGGCATTACGTCTGATCGGTGGTCTGAGACCAGCAATAGAAAACTTCAGCGAAGGATACGTTTTGATCAAGCCTAATTGTAACAGCTTTGATCCTTTTCCTGCAAGTACTCATATCGATACCTTAAGACTTGTCATAAGTCTGCTAATAGAATCGGGATTAAAAAAAGAGCAGATTGTGGTAGGCGACATGTCTGGTCCTGCATGGCTTCCAACGGAAATGACGATGAAGAAAAATGGAATTCTCGATGTCGTCAGAGAGTTCGGAGTTAGGGTTTCTTTTTTTGAAAATGAAGAGTGGGTATGGGTTAAACCGAAAGAGGCTTCCTCTTGGCCCGAAGGGTTTAGAATCGCTAAGATATTATATAACGCTTCGAGAATTATTTCGCTTCCATGTTTAAAGACGCATCAGTTTGGTGGAGTGTTTACTTTAAGCTTAAAAAACAGTGTAGGCTTTATTAATCCAGCGGATAGAGCAATTCTTCATAAGAAGCCAGGTTGTCGGATAGCGGAAATAAACCTGGCATATACTGCTGACCTCATAGTCTTAGATGGAATGCAGTGTTTTGTTTCTGGAGGCCCTGCCTATGGAAAGAAGGTGGCTTCTGGTGTGATAATTGCTGGAGGAGACAGAGTGGCAGTAGACGCAGTAGGCGTTGCAATCCTGAAATTCCATAAAGCAAAGGATATTGCTGGCGTCAAAGTGAAGGATCATGAACAATTGAAAAGAGCAGCAGAAATTGGACTGGGGCATTTGAACATTGATATGATCGCCCTTAAAACGTCTAATATGGCCAATGACGAAAAATTCGATGACCTAGTGACCTTTGTTAAAAGTCAACTTTGAGTGAAAGCCTCAGCACATCTATAGACTCGACACTAGCCCAAGTGAAATGCTTTCACCTGAGCTAACACAAAAATCTTTATTCACAGCCAATAATCCAACACCAGTCTTGTCACAAATAGCCTTTCCTAGAAAAGCCCGTTTGATGCTTCTTTTCAAAAAGAGTTGGTGTAGGGGTAGGTTTAAACTTCGGTTTAAATTCTCGGAATTTTGGATACAAGTGAGTTTCACTAATTCTTATTAACATTTTTCTGCAGTTATAATGGTAAGGGGTGATTTCATGGTCAGAACTTCATGGCCATTTGTAGAATGGACGGAAAAAATTGGGGAAAACGATGTTAAACGGCTTATAGTACATGAAGAAGTCTTAGTAGGCGACGACGTTATTGGAAACATGGAGACCTTAACCAAGGTGGAAATCTTCAGTACTATGTTTGAGCCCTACACACTATACATCAAAGGCGAGAAAGTCAGAGGAATTATTGCCGAAAACAGAGGAGGAGAGTACTTTTACCACGCATTATTTGAAGATGCGCATGTTGGAGAAAAATTAGAATTGAAAGTTATCATTGACGGAAAGTACACTAGAGAAACTTTAAAAGAAGATGGATACTACAGCAACTTTGCGTGGAACACACGGCATGTGCAACGCATAATTTTTCCGAAAAGATGGAAAATCTTATCCGCAATTCCAAGTGACTATATACTAGAAACTTTCAGAGGTCTACCCTCGATTAAGTGGAAGAGAGACGGAAAATTCTGGGGCGACGTTCAAGTCAAGGTTAAGAAAATCTAGAATGGTAACTGCAACAAAAATATGATGCTTTAATCTACTTTAAGATGAAACAGCAAAATTCTTCCACGGAATGAGTGTCTAGAAGCATTAAACAATCACAAATCCGAGAATTTAAACGTCAGTCGCAAATTTCAGTGCGGGGGGTTAGGTTTAGACCTCGGTTTAAATTCTCGGAATTCCTATCAAGTAAGCAACTTAGTATATCCAATGTCTCGTGGTTTGACAGAACTAAAAACATACGTTTGCAAAACGAATTTTGGTATTTCGGGTTATCGTTATTATTTTAAAATTTTAAATCATATGATTGCACATGTTATGTCTTGAGGATTCAAATGTCAAAACTTTTAGAGGTTCCTCATTCAGTTTGCAAGTATACTTGTATGGTTAACGGAATTAAAGATGTCTATGAGTGGAAGACTGGACAAAAACTTCCTTGCATGTTTATGATGATTCTTAGCGGAATGGCTGGTTTTACTTACCTCAAGTTTAAACGAGCAAAACCTCCGTACATGGTGTTTTGGGGCCCTGCCATCAAAGTGCAATACGAAAATTTGAGAGAAATTTTTGGAATAGATATCCGAGTCGAGAATGAGGGCAGAAGTTTTACTAGGGCTATGAAAATTTTAAAGAAAAATATTGATGAGGGAAATCCGGTAGTTATTGGTCCTCTCGATATGTTTTATCTTGAATATCGTGAGTTTTTTATGAAATTTCATGTGACTGCTCACTTTGTTGTTGTAGTTGGATATGATGATTCAGCAAAAAGGGTTTACCTTTACGATTGCGACTTTGAAGAATTGAAGAGCGTCAGCTATGAAAACTTGCAACAAGCATGGAACACTGATGAAAAAGGGTATTTGAAAAAGAACTCTGTGGTCACATTTACAATTCCGAGAACCGTTCAAAGCATAGACTTGCTTGTAAAAAAAGGATTGTTACATAAAGCAAATGAGATGTTGAACCCACCTATCAAAAATTTTGGCATTCCGGGTATCAGAAAACTTTCAAGAGAATTCCTTGAATGGGAACGTTGGATGAGTAAAGAGGACTATATTTTGGCTCTCAAAAATCTGGTTATGTTTGCTAATGTTCCGCCAACGTTAAACCGAGAGATAGACAATTTCACAGCTCTACGGAGAGAATTTTCCAACTTATTGAAAGAGCTATATAGATGCACTGGAGACTCCAATTTGGAACAGCTATCCTGTTATTTCAAAAGTTCGGGAAAGTCTATAGAACAACTCTGTCACATAATTCTAGATTACCTAGAGTTCAAAGAGGATAATAGAAGCGAAATTCCAAGATTGCTGTTATTGACCGCAAAAACCGAAGAAGAAGCCTACAATTGGATAAAAAGATGCTATAGGGCAAAAATGGGTGATTAAATTCTTTGTATTGCGAAATAAATACCCGTAGCTTGCCCTTAAGAATACCGAGATTATAAACATGTGTTATGTAAATTGGTGCGGGGTAAGGGATTTGAACCCCGCAAATCGATTTAAGGCGAAAATTCCATTGAAGGAAAACAAGTTTTCTATAATTTTCCGTTAACGGTGATTAACAGAAAAATGTAGCATTGTTGTGAATAAGAAATAGGAGGATTAAGTAGCCTTTATATTGATGCTAAAGCGGTAGTTACAAGCTTTCTTAGCTTGTGGTTAGTGGAATGTTTATTGCACATGTGTTCTTTTTTCTTAACATTATGAAGAATCTTCGGTATTCAAACTATTTTAGCTTTATTTTTCGAGAGATAAATTAAAGACGGTTGACAACATTCTACTTGTTAAGGCGTCCAATCATGGCGAAGATTATTGGGATAAGGATGCTTTTTATTTCTTAGTTCTTCTTCTACGCATCATTAATAGGGTGGCTATTGCTGATGCAATTATGACAATGAACAGGATTAGGTATGGCCATGGAGGTTGTTGGGGCCCGCTAACGTTTATGGATATTATTGGGCTTGTTTCTTGGTTACCCAGTATGAATGCTGTTGCTTTTAGGTAGTATTTGCCGCTTTTGTTTGGGTTCCATATGAGATAGTAGCTTCCTTGCTCGTTGGTTTTTGTTTCAAGTGTATGCCATTGCATTTCTTCCTCAAGCTTGTATAGAATTGTTACCGTTACGTTCGCTTGTGCTGTAGCGATAAGTCCACTTATGTTAACGCTTTCACCCACCGCTATATTTTTGGGAAAAGCATTGATCATGATGGGGCCGAAAAATCCGTTTATGGTTTTGTGTGCGATTTCTTCAACGGCGGTGCTGCCCGGAGGTATTATGTTGCTGGCAAGTTTGGTTTCAAGACTCAAATCACAAGTGCCAATACCTGTGACGTTAAAAGTTACTCTTACGATGGTTCCGCTACCGTTAAATGAGGGTGCGGGTTGGGTCGATAAGCCATAAAGTAAGTATTTACCCTCCATGAATGTTTCGTTTTTATATACTGGCTTATGTAGAACTCCGTCTGGGCAGTCTTCTTTTCCCAATCTGACGTCTGTGTCTGCTATTCTTAAAATTGAAGCGTTCCAGTAAAGAGCAATTTCGATTCCATATAAGTTTTGAACATTAACAACTGTTATGTTAACGGTGAAGGCTTCGCCTATCCTTGCAAAACTAAGGGGAGGCTCCACTTTCACAACAGTTTCGGACACTGCCTCAACATTACTTATATGGGTTAATGAGGGCGTCAGCAAAAAGAAAGCCAGAAACATAATAATCTGCACTTTAGCCATTCGTATGTCTTTCATGATCTTTCACTCTCTACTTCTTTTATGAGAGTTACTATTTTTTCTCTCCCTTTTTGTTCTCTTTTTATAACCGCTTTATTTTCCATTACTTTTAGGAGTTTACTTACTTTTGCCCTCGAAAATCCACATTTTTCGGCTATTTTGGATTGGTGCATGCTTCCGCCAGCAGCCCTAAGCAAATTCACAATTTTTTGCTCCGTATCCTCGACTTCAAGCGGAACTTGGACTTTTGAACTTTCGAATTCTATAGGTCTTCTTAATGTCAACTTTTGGTGCCTAAAATAATAGAAGCCTACCGATCCTCCGCTAATAAGAAGCGCGGTGAGGATAATTATCAGTATCCAGTTTTGGCTAATTATTTCTAAAAGTCCTGAAGCAGAGGATTTTTCTCTAAGGACTATCTTTGGCTCACCTATCTTAAAATCTTCTATGCCATACCATACAAGCATCGGTGTTGTTGGGTCTTGCTCGTGTGGACTTGGAGAAACGCTTTCAATAATATATTCCAATGGATATTTTAGACGCACTTCTCCGTTTCCATAAAGTTTTTCGAAAAAGTTTTCAACTTCAAATATGTCTCCTATCTTAATACGGGAGCTTTCAACCAGACTGAAGTTCTTCCACAGAAATTGGTATTTTATGATGGCGTATGAGCCTGACAAATTTGCTATCATGGACAGATCTTCTGCAGCCATATTTCGCGACGTCTTTACTTTAGCCTCTTCTAAAATTAAATTGACTTTCTGACAGAATGTTTCAAAAGAGGGCTGGACGCCTATACCTTTTTGCTCAATAATCCAATAAGCCGAACCGTCAACACGCACATCAATTACATATTCAAGTTGATATGCGCATAGGGCACTCTGACAATGAAGCATAATTGCTATCGTAATTAGCAAAAAAATCCATGTTATACACTGCTTCGTTGACATACTTTTTCATCTAAAATAGGAGCACAGTTCTATTTAAGAAATCTGCTGATGATGCTTAAAAGCGGTAAGGCTTAAATTAGAAGACATTTTTCGTTTAATATTAGAAAATAAACAATTTTCAACGATATCTAAGGGAAATAAACAATTCTCAACAATTATTTACAAAAAGAAGCTCAAAAAGGTTTTTATTCTTGCTCGATACCCATCAATTCAGGGATGCAAATGAAAATGAGAAAATTAAGAATAGCGCCAATCGTGGCTCTTCTGCCATTAATGCTGATTATGCCAACAATTGCTCAACCAGCCGCAAATCCTACCTGGGTTATGATGCATGGACGTGTTGAGTATTTTGGTTCAAATCAAGCATGGGGCTATTGCGGAGTGTATGCGAAAATAGGAGAGTGGGCGCGAGTATTCGCGGCCTGGACGATTGGCAAGCCAGTTATAACGACTATATTCAACTTCTATGCAGCAAGGTTAATGAACACTACAGTGGTTGAACTAAACTATAGTAGTTCAGATCTTTACATTGAGGGTCTATGGAACGTCTACAATGTAACGTTCATCTATGAACCTGGCCAGATGCCTGGAAACTATACGTTTACGATTGAGTTGATCGTTGACCATGGAGAAGGCACACTAACAGTCAATGACAATTGGAAAACATTTACGATATCCATCACAGGCATCGATGAGGTTAAAGGTTCAGTAAAACGTTACATCATACGACCCATAGAGCCGATCCCAATAGGGGATATCTGCGGACCCAACATGGGACCTCCAGACAGCACCGTCAACATTTGGGACTTAGTCCACGCAGCTAAAGCCTATGGAACCACCCCAGGAATGCTTGGAATGGAATTTGACTTCAGCTCCTACTTTAGCATGGACTTCAATTTTGACTTCAAAATAGACATCATAGACTTAACAACAATTGCAGTCAACATTGGAGAAAGCTACTAATCCTCCCTTTCCTTTTTTGGAAATAAACTAAATAAACATCTCGGAATCAAGTTAAATGGATGAGACAAACATGCAATTAAAAGGACCTCAACTTCTCATGCTTACCTTTATCTGGTTAGTAATTATAGGTTCAAAAAACATCACAGCCATAAACACATCCTCTTCTACTGCAACCATTTATGTCGATCCTCAAGAAAGCATCGGAACGATAGCCCAAAATTTTACTATTAGTATATGCATTTCCGACGTTGCTGACTTGTACGGTTGGGAGTTTAAGCTTGGCTGGAATGCAACTATTTTAGATTCGGTTGAGGTATCTGAAGGCTCATTCCTGAAAAGCGGCGGAAGCACCTTCTTCACATATAAAACCAACAACACCTTGGGCTACATGATTGTTGATTGCACACTTTTAGGGCAGGTGCCTGGAGTCAGCGGAAGCGGAGTTTTAGCAACTATCGAATTTCATGTTAAATCGATTGGAGAATGCATATTAGACTTATACGATACCATACTTGTCAATTCTGTCGAGCAAGCGATTGAGCATATCTCAATTGATGGTTACTATTATACGTCCGTGCACGATATAGCCATCACAAATCTAACAGCTTCCTCAACAGAAGTCAACGTTACCATTGAGAACCAAGGAACTCACACTGAAACCTTTAACGTCAGCACTTACTACACACGCTTATCCGACCCCCTAATCGGAACACAAACCGTGACCTTGGCAAAAGGAGCTACGGTCACACTAACCTTCGCATGGAACCCACCTTTTCCAGGACAATACGAAATAAAAGCTGAGACCACAACGGTGCCTGGGGAAACAGACATAGCCGACAACATATACACAATAATCATTCAAGCAGGATACACAGCATCCAACATGGGAAGCCAGACAAATAACTCAATAAGCGGCTTTTACATGGCTATAAGCATATTTCTTCTCATATCAGCTACGATACTGCCACGAGCTCTCCACGAGAACAAAAATATACGCGACGATGCACTGCTGAATATTTCTAATCCAGAAGATACTATCAAAATGAATATTTGGCAATACTTAACCATAAAACAGCTTAACGGTCTGCGATAGAAAAACTCAAAAGTTTAAAGAAGCAAACTTTTATTAACATATCAACGCGCGCGAGAGATCGATTAGTTCTGTCAGTGTTTCTATTTTTGGGCATTGTTTATCCTTATACAGTCCTTTTCTATCAAGTAGTAATGCTTTTAAGCCAGCATTATATGCACCGATATAGTCTTCTTCATATTTGTCGCCGATATGCAATATACTTTTTAACGGAGTGTTCGAAAGTTTTGATGCTATTTTGAATATTTTTGGGTTTGGCTTCTCGTATCCAACATCGCCTGACGCTATTATGGCTTCAAAGCAGTTTGGTATGCCAGCTTTTCTCAAATAAGTTTTAAGGTTTTTGCTGGAAGAAACATTAGAGATTATAATCAACTTGAATCCTGCACTTTTAAGTTCATTTAAAGTGGGCACAGCATCATCGTAAGCCCTAAATTCGGCTTCAAGCAACCAGTGTTCGCGGAGGCGCTCTGCGATCCAAGGCGGGTCTGGAATTGCGAGATTCGAGGCCATTTTTTGAAGCAGTTTTGCCCATGAAACTTCAGTCCAAACCTCACGCGTTTTTGCCTTCTCACCATTCCACCAAACCCGCGCATCATCCAAAGCCCTTTTAACCTCTGCCACCTCAAACTTGTAACCTAAGCTGTTTAAGATTTTATGGAAAACAGCATGGTCTTGCTCAACCTCATAGTATAAGGTTCCGCCGCAATCAAAGGAAACGGCCTTAACCTTCCCATACTCCAAAGCTTAGCCTCTGTGCACACATTTTGTTTTTTCAATTATTGTTATGTAGTTTGTTGCGTTTTCTGATTCTATAAACTGCTTGGCTTTCCATCCTGTTCCTTCGAGTATTCGTTTCATTTCCTCTTTTGAGACGAGCAGGTAGTCAAACCATTTTGTGGCGTATTTTTGGAACCTTATTCTTATCCTCGTTTGTCCCGGCATTCTCCCTCTTTTCTTGTTTAGTTCGTGGTATTCCAAGTGGGCTGGGGTGTCTGTTTTGTAGGGATCTCTGGTCTCAGCAATAATTATGGCTTCTTTAGACGTTATTTTATGAAGCCTCCTCAACAGTCTTCTCGCCTTTTTAGGGTTGCCGAAAAGGCCGAAGTTACCTCCAAGCATAAGCACTGTGTCGAAAGAATTTGACGGGAAATTCAATTCCTCTATGGACATGACCTTGGCTTTCCTTAACCCCCTCAACTTGCAGACCTTAATGGCTAATGGAGAACTGTCAATTCCGAAAACGTCGAAGCCACTCTCCTGCAAATATAAAGAGTGCCTACCAGCTCCACAGCCAATGTCCAATACTCTTCCCTTAACGAATTCCAAAGCCTCCTTCTCCATCTGGGACCATTGTTCATAGCCGGAAAAATATAATTCTGGGGCGAAGGAAACATCAAAATACCCGTCATCCCTCTCAACAACCTCAAAACTCCTCTTACCATTATAATGAGCCCATAACTCTTGCCCGTAAGCGTCCTCCATAGGACTTAAAATTCTCACCATAAACTAACCTTCAAAATTTCTAAATCGCCTTCGTAAGGACCAGCAGAAATGTCAAAGGCAATAACCTTGAAATCCTTCTTAATTTTGCTAACCCCTTTTACAAAGGGCATTGTCAATTGACCACCACCACAACCAGCCTCAACGATAACCGAAACATCATCAAACACAAGATTCTCCAATAAAAAGGCAGCCAACCTCTCATACATCATTTCCAAACAACCACTCATAAACCAATCCACACTTCTTCAAAGGTTAAACCCTTTAAGCGAAATAAGTAATGAAAAGAATTTAAACTCACTCTCTTAGCGATGACTAAAAGAATAATTTACTTTTCATGATTATCAGCAGAGACTTGTTATCCTGTTAATTCTTTCCAGTTTGTCGCTAATGTTTCTGATATTCTCTTTTCCATATTAACTACTTTTTGCTCCGTGAAGGCTGGTTTCCACATGCCTTCCCATAAAGTATCGGTTATGATTAGTAATGCGGCAGAGTTCGTCCTTCTGTAAGTTGATAGGCAGAAGAGGGCGGAGCATTCCATTTCCACGGCAAGGACTCCCGCCTTTGAGTAGGTTAAGACCTTTTTCATTGTTTCTCTGAATGGTGCATCTGTTGTCCAAACGCCCCCCTCTTTATATGGAACACCTGCTTTATAGAGAAGACCTCTAATGTTCTTTAAAAGATTGTCTGAGGGTTTAGCTTCAAAGTTCGGGGGTAAATAATGGTAGCTTGTCCCTTCCTCTCTGATAGCAAATGTTGGAATCACTATTTCGCCAATGTTAACTTTTGAACTTATTGAGCCAGCCTCGCCGAAAATTAATATGTTTTTAATTCCAACCGCAATAAGAGCCTCAGCTAAGGCTATAGTTGCTGGAGCGCCAAAGTAGGAATGAAATACTGCAAGTCCTTCCTTAGTGGCGAAAAAACGTTTGGCTCCAACAACACTCTCCTCTTTTTCAATAATTATTTTATCTGATACTACAGCCTTCATCCACTCATGAACACGCCTAATGAAAACTATTATAGCCAACCTTACAAAGCCCAAATCTTTAGGAGCAAAATCCACGGGCTTAACAACAGACTCATCCTCTGAAAACCACTCCATAACCATCCTCCGCCAGTTAAACTATTTTTTCCAAATCCAGTATTCATAACCACTGGTTGGGCGGCTCAGCTTTTGTTCTCTTATTAGGTAATCCATGGTTTCAGTGAAGGTTAAATGATAAAGCCAGCAGAAGAATTCCTCAAAGCGGGCATATTTAGATGCTTTACACTCCTTGAAAGCATTTTTAATCTTATCCAGATTTCTGTAAATTACATCGAAAATATGGATAGACATTTTATCCACAAAATCTTCTATTATGTGCACATCCTTCGGGGTGTAAATTGGGGCAAGAGGTTTAAGGTTCTCATCAACATATAGCCATTCTTTCAGAAATTTTTCCGATTCTGGACTGATCTTATATTTGCTGTCATAATATTTCTTCTCATATTCCCTAAGAACCTTTAATGTTATTTCATCCACTTTTTTCTTGAAGGCTTCCCTTTCGGAACTCTGGAGTTTTGTAAATTTCGTATATGCATCTATAACCGTTTTTTCACCCGTTTCTCCCATCAGAATTTTAGACCAATGATCCGGCGGCGATGTTCTTCTCCTTTCTTTTTCTCCCCCAAAAGTAGCGAATCCATATCCGCCAATTTGACCGCTATGCATACCATACCGACCAAGAGCTTCCATACCGTTCTCGACACCCCACATATAAAAGCTTCCAGCTTTCCTCACGGGTGCCTTTGGCATAATTTTTCCCTCTTCCGCAAATTTGTCTATCATATCCAATGAATAAGCACCTATCAAAACAAAGCTCACCCTATCAAAACCAAACTTTGAAGAAACCGAAAGTTTATGATATGTTTCTACAACAGTATCCCAGCGAGACACATAACATTTTGCAAGTCCCTCGCCCAAACACTTGGCTATCTTCTTCGTTTTCAACACATCCTCTTTTAATGCAACAAAAAAGGCGGGAACTATGCAACCATTTTTCTCCACTATCAATTCTGCATCTCTCAAAAATTCCAAATGACTCAACACCTCTCCCTTCGAAACACCCAGCGATCTGGCCATATTTTCAACAGAATAGCCCTCATGAAGACCAATTAAAATGCACTTACGAATTTGCGTTTGAAAAACAACGTAAGGGTTGTATTCGCCTGCATCAGCACTCCCACAGATAATTATGTCAAACTTCATAGCTCTCTGGCCTAAATACTTTATAACCCTCATAGTTTACGGTCACTTACAAAAATAGTTTTATTAAACAAAATATAAAGCTTAGAACATAAGTCAATCTACCCCCAGCAACTTGTGGCTCGTTTTCTGTTAACAATGACTAAAAAGAACACCTAAAATTCTTTAAAAAATATTTGTGCGCATTTTATATCGATGTTGAAATCTGGTTTAGCATCAGAATGTGTTTGCCTTTGTCATAGCTTAACGATTCACCCTTAGCAGACATTAAGAGCGCTCCCAAAACAGCTTAAATCTTCATTTTAAATTTCCCATTTCAAACACTTTTCGTTTACATATACTGTTGGATTAGACATGACAAGATCGATGTGGCCAAGCATAGCCAATTCGCCAAAGCCTACATGTATTGTTTTGTAGGCTTTTTCATCTATGTATATGGAGCCGCATGGCTTTATAGCTGCATTTAGGCCAAAGCCTATCTCTTTTACGGTTCTGGATCTTTTTTGTTCGAAAAATTTACCGAGGATTGATTCTCCCCTTTGAGAATGAAATCCAGTAACATTTCCATTCTCAACGGTGACCGTTACGTTTGATAATAACTTTCCGTCAAGAATACGCGGCACGTCAAAGAACATCTTCCCTTCAACCTTTGGCTCTTCAACTTCGATAAAAAGTTCTCCAGCGGGGAGTTGAAGTTGAATTTTTCCATCATCTAAAGCTTTCTCATTTAGTATTCCGTAGAAAAGGTGAATGTTTTCTTCTTTAAAATTCACAGTGAAGTCGGTGCCTTGAGGTGATGTTACTTTCAAGGTTTTATTATTAAGAAGTTGTTCTCTCAATGCTTCACCTGAAGCTTTTATTTTCTCCCATGGGTAGTTTAACGCATCAAAGAAAGTCTTCCAGTAATCTCCATAGTTTGTTCCCAATATTTCGGCTGTCGATCTGGAGGGGAAACTTAAGAAAAGAAAACTTTTATTAAGTATGTTGTCCACCACTCGCTTATCTGTAAGGTAGAAAACATCGAAATCTTCATGTAACCCAACCCAAACAACAGCATCGCAATCCTTTACAGACTTGATAACTTCCTTGTCGACTTTGCTCCGCACGAAAAATAGCAAAAATTTCCGCAATGTCTTTGACCGGGTTAAAAAACCCAAAATGTTACGTATCTCTTTTCTTTCCGCCACCTCTCCAATTTTTCTTCGCTGTTGTTCTTTTATGACCTCAAAACATCTTGACTGCCTATTCATAGATTTCGCAACATATGCCATTTCTTCACAAAAATCCCTGCTAACGTCCCCACACAAGAAAACAACATTGTTTCCGCATTTTTCAAGAAAAGACCTGAGAAATAAATAATTTCTCAACCTCTCAATCCCCTTCGACCTTTTCATTCTCCGAAAGCTTCATAAAAAAGTTACCAATAAACTAAAAGCCCATTTAAAGATATTTAGTTAAAAGCCCAACACGCTAATACATTTCACGATCAACCAATCAGACAAAACATAGCATTGTAAAGATTCTGTTGACGATGACTAAATAGAACAGCATATGACGTTGCTTCTTTTTTAGCGGTTTTGTCCCAAACGCCTTACCCCAGCTTATCTCACTCATCATTCAACCCTCAATTATTTGTCGTGCAGTGTGAATATAATTCTTTTCCTATCACAACGTATTCATATAAAACGTCTTTTACCCTTTACATATCAAACACATTGAAAATTGCACCGACAAAGCTTCCAAGATCTGCGCAAAATCTACCGCTTCATTTACTAAGTTCTGTTAAGAGACATTAAAGGGAATTGCTGGAAATTGTCGAAGAATTAATCGTTTGTATTTTGCTTTCGTTTTGATTTTTGGCTTCTATAGTTTTATTAATTGTTCTTTGTTTATTGTTCTCTCTATTTTGCTATTTTGAATCATGA
>Ga0315298_1008087_pt1 | contig 13561 bp, 11 predicted proteins | sample WHS_1_MG_FD_203077 | JGI IMG/M metagenome (GOLD analysis project Ga0315298, IMG submission 203077) | Extremophilic microbial mat communities from Washburn Hot Springs, YNP, Wyoming, USA - WHS_1_MG | ecosystem: Environmental > Aquatic > Thermal springs > Hot (42-90C) | place: USA: Wyoming...
TGCTTGATGACGTCGGTCGCCACGTCGAAGACCCTCATGAAGGACACCGGTCCGCTCGCCACCCCCTTTGTTGATTTGACGATATCCCCTGAGGGTCTGAGCTTGGAGAAGGAGAAGCCGGTGCCGCCCCCCGACTGATGAATGAGGGCCATCGTCTTCAGGGAGTCAAAGATTCCGACCATGGAGTCCTCGACGGGAATGACGAAGCAGGCGGCCAGCTGCCCCAGCGGTGTCCCTGCGTTCATCAGCGCCGGGCTGTTGGGGAGGAACTCGAGACTGGTCATCATGCGGTAGAATCTTTCCTCAGCGTCGGCAACGTCTGCCCCGCCGTACAACCCGTCGGCGGCGGCCACCGCCTTTGCCACCCTCCGGAAGAGCTGCGAGGGGGTTTCGATGATGTTACCCTGCTCATCCCGCAGCAGGTACCTGCGCTGGAGTACCCTGATGGCGTTGATGTTGAGCTTCAGGTCGTCGGTCACGCCGAGCATCGCCTTGGCGGCCCTCAGCTCAGCCCTCTGCTGCCGGTAAAGGATGTAGGCCTTGGCGACATCGGCGTAGCCGTTCTTTATCAGGACCTCCTCTACAGTGTCCTGTATCTCCTCCACCCCCGGGATTCTGCCGGCGAACTTTTTCTCCAGGATTTCAGTTACCTGAACGGTGAGCTGCTTTGCTATTTCGCCGTCACCGGTGTCGGTGGCGATGAAGGCCTTGAGGATGGCGTTGGATATCTTCTCGGGCTCAAAAGGAACCACCCTGCCATCCCTTTTTCTAATCCTCTCAATCCTCACCATCAAGACAACCTTCAAGTTTTCTAACCAAATATCTCGACTCAAGTATTAAATCCAGCGCTGTCCCATCAAGAAGTTTAAAGTTGGCCCCCGATGTCCCTGGCACAACTAACAAGCGAGCCTCATCATCTGTCGTTCCGACGTACTCCACCCGCTAACCCTCGATGGCAGGTTTTCTCGGGGGCCGTGTCCACCTGTTTCACACCAGGGTTGGCTTCAGGGTCATCGCATCAGACGATCCCGCCAATAACTCCCCGAAGGACCCAATTTGGCGTGTCTGTCGGTGGACCCGCTCAAGTGTCACCGCAGCGATGCACCGGCGATCATTGTTCACGCCAGCTCTCGATTGCCGCGGGTTGTCCCTTCATCGCAATATAGTATTGTTTTTTCAGGGCTAAAAATTTACGATTCCCAGCCCCCTCATGTTTTTTCCTGGAAACCCTTAAAAGGTGGGTTTTTATCCGTGATAAGAGAGATTTAAGGGATGATAAAAGATGAAAAAAGCCGATTATGTGATTATCGCTGGCGGGGGCAGGGTGGGTGCCCACCTAGCTAAAATACTCGAGCCCAGCGGCAGGGACATAGTGATCATTGAAAAGGACCCCGAAGTTTGTGAGAAGCTTTCCTCTGAACTCAACGCTTTAATAATCTGCGGCGACGCAACCGACAAAAAGACCTTGGAGGACGCGAAGATTCAGATGGCAGATGTTTTTGTCGCGGTCACCGGGATTGACAACGAGAACATAGTCGCAAGTCAGCTCGCCAAATACACCTACAGGGTACCCCTGGTCCTAGCCCGGGTTGAGGACATGGACAGGGCGAAGATGCTGCGCGGCATGGGCATAGACCTGATAGTGAGTCCCTCGCATGTGGCCTCGCTGGTCTTTGAAAATGCGATAGCTTTGCCGAACACGACTTCCATCTTGGTTTCCGAGACTATCACGAGGGCGGTCGAGGTCACCATTCCGGGTGATTCCAAAATTCTGGGCAAAAGGATCAGGGACCTCCAGCTGCCCGCGGATTGTGTTATCGCGGTCATATATCGTGCAGGTAAGCTCATCCTGCCGCACGGGGACACGATGATGAAGCCTGGCGATATCGTCGCGTTGATAGGCAAGGAAGATGCCATTAGAAAAACCGTTGAGATCTTGAAGGGATGATTGTGGGGCTGAGGGAATTTAGCCTTCGAGAATTTTTGAAAAAGAACTTTAATTTTATAACAGGCATTTTCAGCGAAATTGGTTTAATTATTTTAGTAATATTGGCATCTTTTGCCATAAGTTTTCTAATCTTCATCATTAACCTCTAGAACTAAGGTGTGACCGTGTTAACGCCGTTGACGAGGAATGACCTAAGAATTATCGGGTTCAACGTTAGCAAGATAAGTCACGTTGTAGGGTTTGTTTTATTCCTGCCGGTTATCGTGGCAGTTTGTTACAGCGAGTTTGATAACATTCCCTATTTTCTCATCGGTTCCGCCGTGTCTTTTGTTCTGGGCAATATTTTGTACCACTTCCTCTACACGGAAGAGGAGATGGAGTTGAAGCACGCCGTCGTCATGGCCGCCATAGCTTGGATTTTTGCACCGATGTTGGCAAGCATCCCGATTTGGCTCTCGAATACCACAGCTTCCTTCTTGGATGCGAGCTTTGAGGGCATCAGCGGCTTCACCGGGACAGGTCTTACCTTAACACTGGATCTCGACCACTTGTCCCGCAGCATCAACTTCCTCAGGCATTTTCTGCAGTTCATGGGCGACGGCGTAGGCATAATAGTTATTTCCCTTTCCATTTTGGGAAGGACGGAGATGAGCTCGGTACTTGCCTTTAAGGGGGAGGCAAAGGACGTTGGGATAAGGCCAAGCATCGTTCGCACTTCCAGGATAATTATCGGCATCGGGGTGGTGTTTCTCATTATAGGTACAGTACTGTTCACGGCTGCCGGTGTTCAAGAGGGACTAGATCTCGGCACGGCTTTTTTTGACGGCCTCAACCACTCCATGACAGGCTATGCCACCGGTGGCTTCAGCGTCCATTCTCAAAACTTGCTCTACTATCACAGCATCTGGATTGAATTGGCCGCCATAATAACAATGATAATAGGGGCGTTTAACTTCAACCTGCACTACGCTGTCCTGGGCGGCAGGAGAAGGGAGATCCTGAAAAACATGGAGGTCAGGATTCTTTTGTTTGCAATGCTGGTGTCGGGCTTTCTTGTTTCCGCCAACCTGATGTCGGTAAACCTGTATCCCTCGGCGGAAGCCCTTTTCAGAAAAGGTGTTTTCCAGGTGATCTCCGCCCAGACCACGACAGGTTTTCAGACGGTCCTGCCCGTGCACCTGATGCAGTTATGGCCAGTTTTCTCGATAGTCATTCTTTCATTGGCAATGTTGCTGGGAGGTTCAGCCAACTCCACATCAGGGGGAATAAAGATGCTCAGGGTGGGGGTACTCTTAAAGTCGCTCGTGAATGAGGTCAAACGGGCTTTGTTGCCTCGGTCGGCGGTTGTAAGCGGATCTTTTCATCATGTGGATGATGTTCCGCTCACGGACAGGGTAATCAGGGGTGCGGCGGTCGTGGCCATAAGCTATTTAATTCTTTTTTCATTTGGGACCATGATTACAGTGCTTCACGGGTACACCTTGGAGGACTCCATGTTTGAGACCTCCTCAGCTCTGGGAAATGTCGGATTGAGTTCCGGGATCACCTCGCCATCAATGCCGGCGTTGCTCAAGGTTACCTACATGTTTCTGATGTGGGCGGGAAAACTTGAGGTGATAGCGGTGTTTGTGCTCATCGGCTTCGTTATTTTGGGGCTCAGGAGGGGGATTAAATGAAAAAAATTGCCATAGGTGTTGTATTACTGCTTTTACTGTTTGTGCCCTCAGCAAGAGCGGAGTCGGTAAAGGAGCTTATCGAGGAACCTGCTAGGTTTGATGGAAAGCAGGTCTCATTTGAGGGCGAGGTTATAGGGGTAATGGTAAGGGGAGATCAAGCCTGGGTAAATATATTTGACCGGGGGGCCTCGATTGGCGTCTGGACCAGGGCTGAGGACGCCAAGGGAATTTCCTTTGTGGGTGATTACACCCATCGAGGTGATATCGTAAAAGGGGTTGGAATTTACCACGTGGCTTGTTTGGAACACGGCGGGGATACAGACATACACGCGAGCTCCTTCCTAGTTTCAGAAAAAGGCCGGCCGATAGAAAGAAGGCCAAGCATACCGCTAGTTTTGCTCAGCGCTTTAGTCGTTTTAATAGCTGTTTTTGTGTCATTTTATCTATGGCGTATTCGAAAGGAAAGGAAAAAGAAGTTTCCGTGGCCATTCTACTAAATTATTTTTATGTTTCACTTTTCACCAGCCACTGTCAAAAAATGAACATCGGGATGGGGGCAGTATGGCCAAGACGCTGATAGTTTGTGAAAAACCAACTTCCGCGGCAAAGATAGCTGATGCGCTCGCTGAGGAGAAGCCTAAGAAAGGGCAGCTCAAGGGCGTCCCATATTTTGAGTTTGGACTCAACGGTAAGCGGATAACGGTGGTCTCAGCCTTGGGACACCTCTTTGCCCTTAAGAATCTCAAGCCAATGCACGAATACCCCATTTACGATATAGACTGGGTGCCAGCCTACAAGGCCGACAGGAGAGCCAAGCGGACCGAGGCATTCATCGAGGCTATCAGGGAATTGGCCAAGGATGCCACGGACTACGTCAGCGCCTGCGACTATGATGTTGAGGGCAGCGTCATCGCGGCCAATGTGTTAAAGTACATCTGCGGTGAGGAGGCGGTGAATCGAGCAAAGCGCATGAAATTCTCCACGCTCACGGCAGAGGATCTTCGCCGGGCCTACGAGCAACTCATGCCAAGGCTTGATTTCGAGCTGATAAACGCAGGTATAGCTCGGCACGTGCTCGACTGGTACTGGGGCATGAATATCTCGCTAGCGTTGAGCACGGCGGTTAAGCTGGCTGAACAGCGCTTTGCCAAGCTCTCCGCCGGTCGCGTGCAAACACCAACGCTGAAAATCCTGGTAGATCGTGAGCGCGAGATCGAGGCGTTCAGGCCAGAGCCGTTTTGGGTCATTAGCATCTTTCTTGAACTTGATGGCCAGAGGGTTACCGCTGAGCATGCGACCGAGCGCTTCCTCGATAGGGCCGAGGCCGAAAGGGTTTTTGCAGCATGCCGCGGCAGGCCCGCCAAGGTCTCGGCTATCCAGACCAGCCAGCACCGACGCTTGCCACCAGCCCCATTCAACTTGGGCGATTTACAATCTGAGGCCCATCGCTGTTTCGGCTACACCCCTCTGCGCACTCAGCAGATAGCACAGGAACTGTACCAGGCGGCCCTCATCAGCTACCCGAGGACCGACAGCCAGAAGCTGCCACCGGGGATAGATTATGAAAGGATAATCGGACAGCTCGGCCTCATCTCAAAAGAATACAAGAAACTGGCAGATGGCTTACTTGCTCTGCCAGAACTGAAACCAAACGAGGGGGAGAAAACGGACCCCGCCCACCCATCAATTTATCCAACGGGTGAGAAACCCGAGATGCTCACGGGACCCCAGCGGAAGCTCTACGACTTGATTGTGCGGCGATTCTTCTCCGTGTTTGGAAAGCCGGCACTTTTGGAGAGCCTGAAAGTTGAGCTTGACGTTGGCGGGGAGAGGTTCTTCCTCCGCGGCCGCAGGATTCTCGAGGAGGGGTGGCTGAGGTATTACGGTGATTATGCTGCTACCGAGGAGATGACCCTTCCGGAGTTGCGGGAGAACCAGTTGCTGGCGGTCAAGGAGGCCAGGTTGGAGGAGAGGCAGACCCAGCCACCTCCGAGATACAATCCGGCTTCGATAGTGAAAAAGATGGAAGAGGTGGGAATAGGTACCAAATCCACTCGTGCCCAGATAGTGCAGAACCTCTACGAGCGCGGTTACATTGCTGGCAGACAGATCACCGTCACCGATCTCGGGATGCAGGTGGTGGACTCCCTCATTAGGTACTGCCCTGAGATCACCAGCGAAGAGCTGACCGCAACCCTTGAGCGCGAGATGGACGCTATTCAGGAGGGAAGGAAGACCAGGGAGGAGGTAATTGGGAAGGCACGTGCTGAGCTTAACCGGATCCTCTCCAAGTTCAAGCAGCACCAGCTCGAGATCGGCAGGCTGCTGGCGGAATCCCACCGAGCCACACTACTGAAACGGAGGGCCTTGGGCAGGTGTCCGGCCTGCGGTGGCGAATTGAGGCTGACCGTCTCACGCGCCACCCACAAGCGCTTTGTCGGTTGCTCCAACTATCCGCGATGCAGCAATTCATTTCCGCTGCCGCAGGTCGGGGCCATTCACCCTCTGGGCGAAGCCTGCAATTTCTGCGGAGCACCAGTGGTCCGGATCAACCGTGCGGGCGCGCGGCCCTACCGGATGTGTCTGAACCCAAGTTGTCCGGCAAAAAAGAGCCGATGAATAGGTTTTTGTGATATCCCTGGGAAGAAAAGTCGCTGGTGCTCAGCACCTGTACGGTGTGAGTTCGCAGATAATTTTTTGACACATCGGGGGGACTTATTATATATGGGCAAACTATCTCTATGCACAAGTTCACAGACGCCTCTGATAAGGTTCAACGCCGGTTATGAAGGAATTTTAAAGAAACGCGGCCTTCAAGGTAAGTCTTTAGATATTGCTAACTTCGTGGAGGGTGAAGACTACGAGTTTACTGCCGGGGGAGTGACTAGGATGATCTTTCCTTTACTCAAGCAAATGCTCGGGAGAGGCATTTTGGAAAATCCTCACTGGGTTTCGCTCAATCCGATCGCCCCGGAAACAGTCACAATAGGGGACATAACATTGAATCACGTGAGGCTTGGAAAAGAGAGGGTGAGCGGATATGGGCAGGCAAAGGAAACTATTTGGAAGACACTGCACGGCATACAAAAAGAGCCCGCAGGTTCGCTTTTTTGGCAGGATGAATTTGTGGATTACACCTACTACAATAGAGTGTGCAGCGAACTCATTACAAGGCTGGACGAAGAGAACGATTTCGACTTGTTTTATGTTCACGACTTTCAGCAGTTGCCCCTTGCACAGATGTTGCATACTCTAAAGCCGAAGATCTTCAGGTGGCATATACCTTTTGATGAGTCTCTGGTCCCGGAAGCCTGGAGGCAATCCTTGTCATTGTACTTCAACGAATACGACGCGGTAATAGTGAGCTGTAAAAAATATCTGGAGTCGCTCAAAAAGTTTGGATACAATGGGAAGGCGTTTTATATTTATCCTTATATTGATCAAGACGCTTACAAAAGGCCGAGTTTCGGAGAAATTGAATTGTTTAATAAAGAGTTTGGGATAAAACAAGACGACAGAGTTTTGCTCGTGGTTGCAAGGCTGGATCCTATGAAAGGCCAAGATGGGGCGATAAAAGGGTTTTCCCGAGTAGCAAAAAGTTTCCCAAACTCAAAACTGGTTTTGGTCGGAGACGGGAGTTTTTCAAGCCAAGGAATTGGGCTTTCGAAGGCAGAAAGATGGCTGAGCGAGTTGCGTGAGCTGGTCAGAAAGTTAGGGATGGAGGATAGGGTGGTGTTCACTGGTCATTTAACTCATGCGGAGTTACAGGCGGCATATGAAAGGTGCGAATTAACAATCTTGCCCTCGGTTCTTGAGGGATTTGGTTTAGTTGTCATTGAAGGTTGGCTCTACAAGAAACCGGCGATTGTTAGTTCTGAAGCAGGTATTGCCGAGCTAATAAAACACGGAGAAAATGGGCTTATATTCAATCCCCGCGACCCGTCCGACTTGGCGGATAAGCTTTCAGCCGTGCTGTCAGACCAAAATCTTGCATTAGCCCTAGGTGAGAACGGCTATAAGACCTCCCAGCAGTGTTCTCTTGAGAAAGGGGTGAAAGCGGAGGCCGAGTTGATGCAGGGATTGGTCGGATCTGAAGGGACCAGGCCATAGGTGCTGAAAATGACTCTATATGATTTTCTCTATGAAATCGCTATTTTCGTGGTCATTTTGTCGATGACCTTTATAGCCTCGAGAATTTTTAGCCTCATCATAAGGGGCATATTCAGGACCTGGGTACCGGTGGTGAGGGCGCATTTCCAGAGATTGGTTTCAGTCACCATCTGGGTGATTGGCCTAATGTTTGCGTTCCAGCAACTCGGTCTAAGGGTAGATTTCCTCCTCTTGGTGTTAGGTTTGATTGGGGTGGGTGCGCTGATAGCAATTAAGGATACCTTGGAAAATATCGGTGCCAAATATTTCTCCGATGTCTATGTGCCATTTAAAGTTGGTGACGTCATCAAGGTAGCTGGTAGCTCTGGCAAAGTTATTGAAATTAATCCGATAACTACAGTTCTCCTGACCGAAAATGAAGAGCTGGTGTCCATTCCCAATTCATTATTCCTCAAAGAAAAAATAGAAAATGTAACGCCACATGTCTGGAAAGAAATACTGGTCCCGATAACAATTGGTAGCAACGTTAGCTTGCCGGAGTTTGAGAGCGAGATATTGAAGGCATGTAATAAAATTAAAAAATATCTGGATGAGCGCTTCCCTCCCGTTCTAACTGTAAAAAGTAGGAACAGACAGTCAGTTGGATTGGTTTTGACGCTGATGGTAAAAGAACCCGGCAAGAAGAACGAGATCATCGAGGAGATAAATAGAAAAATTTCCGAAATAGAACACAAAATAGGGCGAGGTGGAGCACAGCATAGAGGATAAGCTTTGGATGGAGTCTATTTTTTTCTTCAATGGTTATCCTCCATATCACGGCTTTCAGAGCTGGGCCATTTTTGAGTTCAGCAAAATCAGGCTTGATTTTTGCTATTCTCCAGATAAACTGTCCTTATCGGGAAGGGTATCACAATGCCCTCTTCCTTGTATCGCTTGTGCAAGGCCTTGATGAACTCGTGTGTTATCAAGTGTCTATCTACATATTCCCTTGCACGCAGGATTACTGTGAAGTTTATGCTGAAGTCGCTGAAGGTGTGATATCGTATGAAAGGCTCAAATTCTGGCACCCCACCTTTTACCCTGCTCAAGACCCGCTTGGCCACCTCCGTCGTTACTTCTTCTACCTTTTCCAAGTCGCTGTCATAGCTTACTCCAACTTGTACTAAAACAGCCATTTCCGGCTCGGGCAGGTAATAGTTGATGACAATTGAGCCAGCCATCTTGGAGTTTGGCACAGTTATGATATTGTTTGAAAGCTCCCTTATCTTGGTACTTAGCCGATATCGATCACATAACCTTCCTGGCCGGTATCCAGTTTAATGTAGTCCCCTACCCTAACTGGTTTATCTGTCATGAGGTACATCCCTGCGAAAAACTGAGATAGAGTTTCTTGCAGAGCAAACGCTATCGCGATTCCACCTATGCCCAACCCCGCAACAAGGGCTGTGACATCGATTCCTAGACCCCTGAGGATGAGTATGAGGGCAACGAAATATACGATAATATTTGTGCTTTTTGACAGAAGAGGTATTAAGCTCTTCAGGTTTGGGCGGGTGGTCCCATAATATCTCAATATCCCGGTTATGATTTTGACAACCGCAATTGTTGCTATCAGGACGATAATTATGTAGCTGATGGTCGGAAGATACTGTCCAATCGTATCTTTGGCAAATGGAACGTGTGCTAATGCAAAATTTGCGCCAATTATTAAGAATATCAAGACTAGGGGCGTCTTGATAGCACCGAGGATTATGTCATCCACTTTGGTCTTTGTCCTTTGCGTTAGTCTAGTGATATAGAGGCTTAAAACAATTCTTAGTACATACCCTCCCAATATGAATCCGGCGAGGATTAGGATGGGAATTAAAATTTGCCAGATTTCTTCAATCGACATTAAAGCACCGTTTTTATTGCTACATAATAAATTATTACTTTTGAAATATAACGATAACCAGGTTTGGGTCCGGATGAAACACATTTTAAGTAGTTTGGAATACTTTGCCAAGATAAGTTCAAATTCCTTTTGGCTCCTTGATTACGATGGGACACTTACCCCCATTGTCGAAGAGCCAGGACTAGCAGTTCTGGACCCTGAAATGAAGAAATTGCTGGGGAGCTTGGTTAGCAAATTTAAGGTTGCCATAATAAGCGGCAGGTCCCTTTCCGACATAAAAAAGTTGGTCTCGTTGAAGAAAATTTACTATGCAGGTAATCACGGTCTTGAGATAAGTGGTCGTGGTACAAAATTTATTTTACCGGAAGCTAAACGCGCGCGCCCGACCATCTCCAGGATTTGTGACGAACTCCGGAATGAATTGAAGCATATAAATGGCCCCATCGTTGAGGACAAGGGATTAACAGCGAGCCTCCACTATAGATCTGTGGCAAGAAGGAAAATCGGAAGAGTGAAAGAAATTTTTGATAGGATTGTCCGCCCCCATATAGTTTCTGGTTTAATCAAGACAACTAGGGGTAAGAAAGTCCTTGAGATAAGGCCAAACGTTGATTGGGACAAGGGGAAGGCAGCAGCTTGCATAATAAACCTCGTAGATCCGGGGAGGAAACTCGTACCGATTTACATTGGTGACGACAGAACTGATGAGGATGCATTTCTTGCATTAAAGAACAGGGGGATAACCATCTTGGTGGCGAAAAATCAGGGGAGATCAAATGCGGAGTTCTTTTTGAGAAATGTTGATGAAGTTAAATTTTTTTTTGAAAAGTTGCTTGGCCAAGCCCGTTTAGGTCGATCACGGCAGTCCGGAGAAAGATGTGCCTTGATTTAACGGTTTCAGGATCCAGACTATTGTATGCATAGGAAAGCACAAAAATTCAAAAAATGCCTGAAAACAAAAGCGAGTTTAACCTTTTGTTAATCAGGTTATTTCTGGTTGGCACCGATGAGGCCGAAGTGCGCCAGCATCGCCTCGAGCTGGATCCTCTCGTTGGCACCCTGAACCAGCCTGAAGGAGAACTCCCCGAGCCTGTCCAGAAGTTCCACCTTGGTGGTCTCGGGCAGCTTGAGGTTGAAGATCTCGCGATGGACCTGCTCAATTATATCCTCGCCGGCCAGCCCTCTGTCGATGAGCAGCTCCTGGAGTTTTGTCCTGGCTTCCTCGAATTTTCCTGAGAGGGCCAGTTCTAGCATCTGTCTGACCTCCTCGGGCCTTGCCGCCGCGCTGACCTCGTAGACGGCCTTCTCGGTCACCTTCTTCCCCAGCGTCGCCGCAGCCTGCAGGATGTTTATGGCCTTCCTCAGGTCGCCGCCGCTGAGGTAGATTATCGCTTGGACGGCCTCGGCCGCCAGCGTGAGCTTCTCCTCTTTTGCTATCCTTCTGAACATCTGCTCGATGTCCTTGTCCGCCAGGCGCCGGAACCTAAAGACAGCGCACCTGGATTGGATGGGTTCTATGATGCGGCTGGAGTAGTTGCAGTCAAGGATAAATCGTGTCGTCTGGGTGAACATCTCCATTGTTCGGCGCAGGGCGTTCTGGGCGTCGGCCGTGAGGGCGTCGCTTTCGTCCAGGAGGATTATCTTGTAGGGGAAGTCACCTATGGGCCTCGTCCTCGCGTAATCCTTCACCTTAGTTCGGATGGTGTCTATCCCCCTCTCATCGCTCGCGTTCAGCTCGAGCATATTTTGCCGCCACCCATCGCCGAAGAGTTCCCGAGCGATGCAAAGGGCAGCCGTGGTCTTGCCCGTACCGGCAGGTCCGGCAAACAACAAATTGGGCAGCGACTTTTTTTCCACGAAGCTCTTCAACCTGGTAATTATCTCCTCTTGCCCCACTATCTCGTCAAGCTTTTTGGGACGATATTTCTCAACCCATATTTCATCTGCCTCAATCATAGTTATGTTCGCCTCATGAGCCACTTTTACATGTTCTGTTAAATCACTTTGGGAAAGAGACGGCTGAAGTTGCTCACTTAATGTTTAGCATGTTCAGAATAACAAAGCTGAAAATAAAACCTCCGTCCCTATTTTGAAACCACACCAAATTGAGCAGGGCCGGTCCATATGAAGGGATTGACCCGTCGCTCGGCCACCACGATAACTATTTTTCACCGATCTTCTCACGCACCAGCTTCTTCGCCCTCTGCCCGTGAGATTTGATCAGACTTAAATTTTTTTCGATGACCTCCTTTTTAAAACTTCTGCGCGTGCCCCTAGCCCTGTAGATATATCTCGACCCCCTTCCCCCTGCTCACGCTTGAAGACAATAGGCCTCGCTCGCAGAGCGATTTCATCGCAGCGTTCACGGTTGCACGCCTTTGGCGCCACATTATCAAGATTATCTCGGCTTCTACCGGGCTAAGGACAGTCTGAAGACCCTTCCTGGGTGGCCAGTAGTGGGTGCCTCTAAATAAATCCACCGCCAAAAATCCCTAGTTGCTCGTCAGCCGGTAATAAAAATCTTAGCCAGCGAGATTTTTAGGCGCGAATAATAAATACGTTCGGGTTGACTGCATGATCCAGCCTGCCGCAAAGCTCTACGAGGCAAAAAAGGCCGAGCGAGAGGTACAGGACTGGTGGCTCTCAGCGGGCATCTATGAAAAGGTGAAGAAGCTGCGAGAGAACTCAAGGCAGTGGTATTTTTTGGACGGTCCTCCCTACGCCAGTGGAAGCATTCACCTAGGGACGGCGTGGAACAAGATAATAAAAGACGCGGTCATCAGGTACAAGACCATGTGCGGGTTGAACGTTCGTCGCCAGCCGGGCTGGGACTGTCATGGCCTGCCGATTGAGGTCAAGGTTGAGGAGCTGCTCGGGATTGGGTCCAAGAAGGATATCGAGCAGAGGATCGGGGTGGAAGAGTTTGTGCAGCAGTGCAAGAAGTGGGCGAGCGATCACGTCAGATTGATGACTGAGCAGTTCAAGCGGCTCGGAGTCTGGATGGACTGGGATGATCCATATATCACCTTCAAGAGGGATTACATCGAGTCGGCTTGGTGGACCCTCAAGAAGGCTTACGAGCGGGGCTTGGTCAAAAAGGACCTCCGGGTGATTCACTGGTGTCCGCGCTGCGAGACAGCTCTGGCCGAACACGAGGTCAGGGGCGAGTACCAAGATGTCAGCGATCCATCCCTCTACGTTCGCTTCAGGCTTCGTGACCGTCCTGGAGAATACCTGCTGGTTTGGACAACGACCCCTTGGACCATACCGGCGGATCTGGCCGTCTGCGTTAACCCGGATTATGATTATTCTGAGGTGGAGGTGGGGAAGGAAATTTACATACTTGCCACAGCGCTCGTCGAGAAGGTGATGCAGGATCTGGGCATAAGCGATTATCGCGAGATGGTTTCAGTCAAGGGCAGCACGCTAGAGGGGCTCCAGTATGAACACCCCCTGCTCGACGAAGTTCCCAAGCAGAGGGGATATGCTGAGTTCCACCGCGTTATCTTAGGCAGTCACGTGACCTTGGATGAGGGCACGGGTTGTGTCCACACAGCTCCAGGGCACGGAGAGGAGGACTTTGAGGTGGGGTTGAGGTACGGACTGCCCGTCTTCAGCCCGGTGGGTCCAGACGGCCGGTTCACCGAAGAGGCCGGAAAATATGCGGGTATGTTTGTGAAAGAAGCAGATCGCGTGATCTTGGATGACTTGCAGAAAAAAGGCTTGCTGGTGAAGCATGGCACGGTTGTGCACCAGTACCCTCACTGCTGGAGGTGTCAGTCCCCGCTCCTCTTCAGGGCCACGGAGCAGTGGTTCCTGAGAGTGGCGGACATAAAGTCGAGCATAATTCAGAAGAACGTGGAGAAGGTCAGGTGGGTACCTGAGTGGGCGACGATTCGATACACGAACGGCGTGGAGTCCGTGGGCGACTGG
>Ga0315298_1008089_pt1 | contig 13558 bp, 11 predicted proteins | sample WHS_1_MG_FD_203077 | JGI IMG/M metagenome (GOLD analysis project Ga0315298, IMG submission 203077) | Extremophilic microbial mat communities from Washburn Hot Springs, YNP, Wyoming, USA - WHS_1_MG | ecosystem: Environmental > Aquatic > Thermal springs > Hot (42-90C) | place: USA: Wyoming...
AGGAGGTCGTCCACCCCGGCATGCCGAAGAGGATAGAGAACCCGAAAATTGCCCTCATAGACGCGGCCCTCGAGATCGAGAAGACCGAGATGAGCGCGGAGATCAGGATCTCGAATCCGGAGCAGATGAAGGCCTTCCTCGACGAGGAGAATAGGATGATGAAGGAGATGGTCGAGAGGATAAAGGCCTCCGGGGCCAACGTGGTACTTTGCCAGAAGGGCATCGATGACATGGTCCAGCACTTCTTGGCGAAGGAGGGGATAATGGCCGTCAGGAGGATAAAGAAGTCCGATATGGAGAAGCTGTCTAGGGCCACCGGCGGCAAGATCGTGACCAACTTGGACGACCTCAAGCCCGGGGACTTGGGCACGGCGCAGTTGGCGATGGAGAGGAAGATCGGGGAGGACAAGATGGTATTCATAGAGGGGTGCAAGGATCCAAGGTCCGTTTCGATCCTCCTCAGGGCCGGCCTCGAGCGAATGGTCGACGAGCTGGAGCGGTCCTTGCACGATGGGCTGTCGGTCGTTTCGGACGTAGTGGAGAAGAACAGGATAGTCGCCGGCGGGGGCTCCGTGGAAGCGGAGCTGGCGAAGAGGTTGAAGTCCTACGCCGCGAAGATAGGGGGCCGGGAGCAACTGGCCATAGAGGCCTTCGCCGAGTCCTTGGAGATCATACCTAGGAGCTTGGCCGAGAACGCGGGCCTGGACCCAGTCGACATAATGGTGGAGCTGAGGTCGGCGCATGAGAAGGAGGGCGGGATATGGTCCGGCGTGGACGTATTCGGCGGCAAGATATCCGATATGATGAAACTCGGCGTCATCGAGCCCTTGTCCGTGAAGGAGCAATGCATCAAATCGGCCGTTGAGGCAGCGAGCATGATCCTAAGGATCGACGACGTCATCGCGGCCGCGAAACCGCCGCCGACGCCAAAGGGTAAAGGCGAAGGCCCAGAGGGCGGCGAGATGCCCGAGTTCTAAAATCCCCCAAAACTTTTATTTCCCAACCCCTTCCCATCCATGCATGCTCCGGTAGTATAGCCCGGTCAAGTATTCTGGCCTCTCGCGGATCTCGGGGAGAGCCAGGGGCGCGGGTTCAAATGCCGAATGAGGCTGGAACTCCCGCCCGGAGCACCAAATCCAGCCCCTAGCCGATCCATTCCCCCTCCAGCCAGATCCGGGATGGGCCGGGGGCCCACCGCGGCAAATTAAATGGGGGAAGCCGGGAAAGCTGGGGATGGGGATCTCCACGCGCGATCCGAAGCGGATAATAGTGGTGACCGGCACTCCCGGCGTTGGGAAGACCTCCCTAGCTCGGGCGCTGGCCGGGAGGCTTGGATGGGTTGCCTTGGACCTGAACGAGCTCTCCTTGAGCAAGGGGTTGTTAAGGGGCTACGATCGAGCTCGGAGGACTTGGGTGATCGATGAGGTGCGGTTGAAGAGGGCCGTAATGGGCCTCCTGGAAACCTCGGGGTCCAAGATCCTGATCGAGGGCCACTACGCCCAGGCCGCGGTCCCGCCGGATGAGGTGGAGCTGGCATTGGTCCTGAGGTGCGATCCAAGGGTCTTGGAGGAGAGGCTGAGGGGCAGGGGGTATGGGGAAGAGAAGGTCTTGGAGAACGTCGAGGCGGAGATCCTCGACTCATGCCTACTGGAGGCCTTGGGCGCTTTCGGCGAGTCCAGGGTCCACGAGATCGAGACGACTAGGCTGAGCTTGGAGGAAGCCGTCGGCGAGGCCCTGGAGGTCATAGGGAAAAGGAAGAAACCCTCCCTCCTCGGGATAGATTGGATAAGGGCGTTGGAAGGGGAGGGCTGCTTGGAAAGATACCTGATGGGGAAGGGAATTGCAGAGAAAGCCGAAAAGGTATCTGATAATCTCCTGCGATAGGTGCGGCGAGCTGACCTTGGCCACATCCACCTCGGCCAGCAGGACCTGCCCCTCGTGCGGGCGCAGGCAAAGGGTATCCGCCCGCCCTCCCTTGGCCTCCTCCGGATCACCGGCGGAGATCCGGAAGATCTTGGGCGAGATCAAGCTCAGGAGGAGAGGGCTCGGGGCCGCCCGGCATAAGGATTTAAGGAGGCATCCGAGTAGGCCTGATGATGAGGATTGTCGGGCGTAGGGGAGAGGAGGTTCTTCGAAGAGCTCTCCCGCCTCTTGAATAAGGATGTGACCGTCGAGACCGTTAATGGGAAGGTCTACTCCGGGGTCCTCTCCGGGGTGAACGCGAGTTCGATGAGCGTTTGCCTGACGGATGCGAAGGACCAAAGCGGGCGGAATATCCACAAGCTCTTCATAAACGGGAGCGCCATCCTGGAGGTGTACAGCGCCGAGAAGCCGTTCGACTTGGAGGCCCTCGCGGCGAGGTTGGAGAGGGTATTCCCGCGCATGGTCAAGGTCGTCGAGGGATCCGGGACGATCGTCGTGATGGATAAGATCAGGGTAGGCGAGGGCGGGCTGATCGAGGGCAGCGGCCCGACCGCGGAGAGGGTGAAGAAGGTCTACGAGGAGTTCGTCAGGGAGAGGCCCAAGGCGGTCTAAACGACCTCCGCCCCCTCCTCGCCAACTCCCCTGGCCATCTTCTCCAAGGCGTCCACCAAGCCCTTCGCCTTGGCGTCCAACTCCTCGACATCGAGTTCCGCGCCCAGGTATCTCGACAGGAACTGGATGATCGCCCTGGCCGCGATGGCGTCGCCGAAGAATCCCGGGGTTTCGGCCAAGAGGCAAAGCCCAGACATCCCCATCAATTCCGCCAACCCCACCAAGATGCCCGCGGCCCCGAAGACCCGCCCTTGGAGTATGCCCGCCCCATTGGAGACGGCCTCGCTGAGCAATTTGGAGTCGGTGGCCGCGCAGAATATTTGCGGCGCGGGCGTTGCCGCCTCCCTCTTCAACCCGCCGAGCGTGATCACCAACCGACAACCCATCCCCTTGGCCAGCCCCAAGGCGCACCACGCCAACTCGTATTGACCGGGCGGGCTACTCGCTTGGGCATTCCCAAAGAGCAATATCAGGTCCCTCGGTATGGAGGCATCGCTCAAGAGGTACAATTCGTTCCTCTGCGGCCTCAGGCTCCCGCCCTCGACCATGGATATGGGCTGGAACTCCGTGGACAATATCTCGAAGATCGGCCTCGCCTTGTAGGCCCTTATCAGGTGGTCAGCGGCCATATGGCCGACGAGGCCCACCCCGGGCAGGCCCTCCACTAGGATAGGATCCCTCAACCCCTCGATCCCTATGGGCGATAGGGGGTTTATTTTATAAGGCAAGGCCGATCATGGAGTCCCCGATTTCGTGGCAAACCGAATGCGCAATGGGGATAATAAACATTGGCCGGCCGGGATGGGGCCCTATTCGATCCGTTCGAACCGACCCCCGAGAGGGACCTGATGGGGAGGGTGGGGAGTTTGCGGACCAGGAGGGGGGTTTTGGAGACCCCTTATATGTTCCCCGTCGTAAACCCCCCGCTCCAACCGATCCCGCCCCGTGAGCTGAGGGAGCGGTTTGGATTCGAGGCCATAATGACCAACGCGCACCTCCTTAAGAGGAATTTCGGGGATGCCGTGGCGGAGGTGGGCGTGCACCGCTTCTTAGGCTACGAAGGCATAATCGCGACCGATTCCGGTGCGTACCAGATCCTCGTATATGGGGGGATAGATTCGGCCCCCGACGAGATAATAAGGTTCCAGGAATCCATCGGCAGCGACATAGGGGTCATCCTGGATATCCCAACCCCTTATGGGGCCAAGAGGGAGGAGGCGGAGCGCGGGGTTTCGGAGACCTATAGGAGGGCCGAGGAGGCGTTCGGAATCGTATCCGACGATAGTATGTTATGGGTCGGCCCGATCCAAGGCGGGACGCATTTCGACCTCCTCTCCTCATCGGCCTCGAAGATGTCCTCCCTCCCGTTCCATATACTCGCCTTGGGGAGCCCAACGCAGATACTGAAACAGTACAGGTATGACCTGCTCCTGCGGATGATGGCCACCGTGAGGTCCGTCATACCCCCTTCCAAACCCCTCCACCTCTTCGGCGCCGGCCATCCCTCGATGTTCTCCTTGGCCGTTGCCTTGGGATGCGACCTCTTCGACTCCGCCTCATACGCCATCTTCGCCAGGGAGGGTAGGTACATGACCGAGGGCGGGACCATGAGGCTGAGGGATCTGAAGTACTTCCCATGCTCTTGTAGCGCATGCTCCAGCCATAAGCCCTCCGAAGTGCTCAAGTGCGATGAGAAATTCGTCGAGCGGTTCTTGGCGGAACACAACCTCAACGTATGCGCCGAGGAGCTCCGAAGGATAAAGCAAGCGATCTCGGACGGGGCGCTCTGGGAACTTCTGGGGCAAAGGGCCAGATCCCATCCGGCCCTCTTCAGGGCCTTCGGGGAGTTGAGATCCCACTCGGGCCTCTTGGAGAGGCATTCCCCATCCATAAAGAGGGGCGGGATATTCCATTTCGATCGGCTGGACCTCGGGAGGCCGGAGGTACAACGCTACCGGGACCGCCTCTTGAGGAGGTACTCGATCCCCGAAGACGTAGATACGGTGGTCGTATATTCGGGCGCGGATCCCACCAAGCGCCTCAGCGGCGCCTCCCTTCGGAGGACCCGCTTCTTCAAACTTGTAAATCCATATGGGTTCGTGCCTTGGGAACTGCTGGAATCGTTCCCCTTGTCCCAAACGGAGAGCCCCGGTCCCATGGAAGAGGCGGTCCTCATCGAGGCCCTCTCGGCCTTCAAGGAGTTCCTTAGGGGGAACAAGAAGGTTGGGATATTGCCGCTCCGGTTATCCGGGCGGGCCCTCGAGGGGCTCAAGGAGATATGCCAGGAGCTGGGCCTCCCCTTCGGAATTAACGTCGATTTGAGATGACCGGGAAAGCCCGTTGAGGAGGCTGGGGAGATCAGCAATGTATTTAAGCGCGATGGGGTGGTTCACCCTAAAAAAAGGATGGTTATAGGGTGAAATATTGAATGGAGTTGCGGTTCTTGGGCGCGTGCTCCGAGGTCGGAAGGTCCGCCGTGGCCGTCCGCACTGGGGATGCCTGCGTCTTGATGGATTATGGCGTATTGCTCGATGACGAGATAGGCTTCCCGGCGCATATGCCGGCTAGGGAAGTCGATGCGATCCTGATCACCCATGCCCACTTGGATCACAGCGGGCTGGTGCCGCTGTTCTACCTGCGCGATGGAATCCCCGTCCACGCCGTGGAGCCCACCTTCAAATTTTCGGACCTCTTGATAAGGGACTTCATCCACCTGAGCGGTTATTACCTCCCATACGAATACGTCGATCTGAGGAGCATGATGGATCACGCCATGGGGCATCGATACTCGGAACCATTCGAGATAAACGGTGCGCGCATCGAGCTCCTGAACGCAGGGCATATCCCGGGCAGCTGCCAAGCCTTGATCGAGGCAGATGGCAAAAGGTTGCTATATACCGGGGATTTCAATACCGCGCCCAGCAGGCTCCTGAACGGCGCGGATCAGGGGCAGCGCGATCTGGACGCGATCATAATCGAGAGCACCTATGCGAACGAGGACCACCCGGATAGGGCGGTGTTGGAGAGGGAGTTCGTCTCGAGGTGCAGGGAGGTCGTGGAGAGGGACGGCACGGTCCTGATCCCGGCCTTCGGGGTCGGGAGATCGCAGGAGGTGCTATCGATCTTGGAGGCCCATAATTTCGAGTACCCCGTCTACGTGGACGGCATGGCCTTGGACGCCATCAAACTGCTCTCGGAGCATCCGGAATCCCTAAGGGACTTCGAGCTCTTCGATAGGGCCGTGAAGAACGCTAGATGGATAAACGATTGGCGCGATCGCAGGATCGCGGTGAAGACCCCATCGGTGATAGTTTCCCCGGCCGGCATGCTGAAGGGAGGGGCGGCCCTATTCTACATGGAATCGATCTCACAGGACGAGCGCAACGCCATCTACTTGGTCAGCTTCCAGATACCGGGGACCCCCGGGAGGACCCTGTTGGAGAAGAGGAAGTTCGTCATAAAGGGGAAGGAGAGGAAGGTCCCGGCCGAGGTGGATAAGTTCGTATTCTCCTCCCATTGCGGCCGATCCCAGTTGGAGGAGGTCCTCTCGAAGCTGGATGGCGGGACGAAGGTGTTCGTGGTCCACGGCGCGGATGGGAACTGCGAGCGGCTCGCCGGATGGGCCTCCGAGCGGCTGGGCTTGGAGGCCCATGCGCCGAGGCCCGGGGATGTTTATGAGCTCAGGTAGGGATCGCCCCAAGGACCTCGCCTTGGCCTCGGCGGGCTCGAGGGAGGCGCGATCCGAATCGGAAAGTTTCAGGTTCGAGGCGAGGTACTTATACCCGGTGATCCTCTCCCTCTGCGCGACCGGTCTGCTCTCTTCCCTCATCTACTATTCCGGAGCCAAGATCGAACCCATAACGATCTTCGAGGAGACCCCGGGCGGGGCAACGCTCAATGCCCTCTATTTCGTGGCGATCCTATCGGGATCTGCGACCCTGCTTTACCTATTGTTGAAATACGGCCTATCGAAGCTCGTTAAATACTCCATGAGACTCGCCGTGGCCTTGGTGGCCATCTTCGTTTCGGATTGGGCCGTCGGGCTTTGCCTCCGCGCGCTCTGGCCCAGCGCCGAACCGGCCAAGGTCCCCATCGCGCTATCGATCGCCGCGGCGTTGGCTTATGGATCGTTGAGGGGGAGGGAATCCCCCAGGGCCGCCTCCGTGGCCCTGCTGGGCGCCATGACGGGGACTTTCCTAGGGAGCTCCATCCCCTTGTTGACCTCGGTCGCCCTCCTATTGGCGTTGGCCGCTTACGATGCGCTGGCCGTCTTCCGAGGCCCCATAGGGAAGATCGCCGAGAGGTTCCCCCTCGAGGAGTTCCCAGGGGCGACCCTCACCTATCAAGGGGTGACGATCGGGATGGGGGATGTGGTCTTTTACTCCATGCTGGCCGGTGGGGCCATGGTCAACTTCGGCCCCCTCCATTACGCCCTTTCGAGCCTAGGCCTCATGCTCGGCCTCTGCGCCGGCTTGAAGATGCTCGAGAGGAAGGACGTCTTCCCCGGGCTGCCCTTCGCCATATTGCTGGGCCTCTCGATGATGGGCCTCTCGGAGGCGATCAGATCCCTGCTAGCGACCTGACCCTCGCCTCCAGATCCCCCTTGGAGCGATCCAATTCCCGCCCCCTCTGCCCTACGAAGTCCAGGATCTCCCTCAAGGCCCCGCGCCTCTTCCCGATCGCCTCCCTCACCCTTTCGGGGGATGGGCCGCCGACCGCCCTATGGGATTCCACGAAGTTCCTTGGATCCACCGCGCGCCTCAACTCCTCGGCGCCGAGATCCAGATCCGCGCCGACCTTCCTCTTGGCGATCTCCTTGAGCAGCTCGGGCGAAACCTCCGAGATGCCCTTGCCCATCTCGGAGAGGATGCCGCACGCCTCGCCAACTATCCTATAGGCGGACCTGAACGGTATCCCATGCTTCGAGTATAGGAAGTTGGCGAGCTCAGAGGCCGTCGTGAAATCCCTCAGCAGCCTCTCCTCAACCCCATCCGCGGCCCTCACCTTCGGGACCAGCTCGGAGAGCAATGGGATCGCCCGCCTCAGCTCATCGAACCCCCTCCAGAGCTTCGGCGTCAGCTCTTGGAAGTCCAAGTTGTATCCCGAGGGCAGGGCCTTGAGGATGGAGAGGGAGGCCGCCAGATCCCCCGAGAGCTCCGAAAGCCTGCCCCGCATAACCTCCAGCATATCCGGGTTCTTCTTGTGGGGCATCACGCTGCTGGTCGAGGAGAACCCCGGCGGCAGGTTCAAGACCGAGAACTCGGGGGTGGAGTAGATTATGAGATCCTCCAATAGCCTGATCAGGTGCCAAGCCATTATGGAGAGGTCAGCTAGGACCTCTAGGACGAAGTCCCTGTCCCCCACCGCGTCCAAGGAGTTCTCCACTATGCCATCGAAGCCGAGCAGTTCGCTCATCAATTCCCGGTTTATTGGAAAGCTCGTCGTCGCCAGCGCGACCGCCCCCATGGGGCACCGGTTCACCCTCTTGTACGCCTCCATCAGCCTCTCGAGGTCCCTCGAGAGGGCATCGAACTGCGCGATCGCGTAATGGGCCAGGGTTATGGGCTGGGCGGCCCTGAGATGCGTATATCCGGGCAGCAGGGAATGGAGCCCACCCTCGGCGAGTTCCAATAGCCCTCCCAAGAACCCCGCCCCTAGGCCCATGAGGTCCAGGATCTCGCGGCGCACCCTCATCCTCAAGGCTGTGGCTATCTGATCGTTCCTGCTCTTGGCTATGTTGAGGTTCCCGCCTATGCCCTCGCCCGCCATCCTCGAGACCTCGTCCTCCATGCAGACGTAGGCGTCCTCCTTCCCCCTATCCAGCCCCATGGACTTCCTGAGCTCGAGCAGGGCCTTCAGGATCTTGGATCCAACGTCCCCGCTCACTATCCCCTCCTCGGCGAGCATGAGGACGTGGGCCATGTTTATATCGAATAATTCCTCCAGTATCCTCTCGTCTTGGTCCACGGAGGATATATACTCAACGACCTCCCGCTTGGTGTGGGGTAGTATTCCCCCCTTCAGCGTTTCCGACACCGCTCAAGCACCGCTCTTCGATGCCCTCCTCCTGACGGCGTTCGCCAACTTCGAAGCCAAGCCCCATATCTCCACGAAGCCCCCCGACAGCTTCTGATCGAAGGTCGTCTCCAGGCCGTAGGTCGCGAGGTTGAGATCGTAAAGGGAGAATCGGGAGGACCTCCCGACTACGGAGGCGCTGCCCTTGTATAGCTTCACCTTGACGGTGCCCGATACCCTCCTCTGGGTTTCGTTTATGAAGCCCTCCAGATCCTCCCTGAGCGGGTCGACCCAAAGCCCATTGTACACGAGCCTCGACCAAGCCGAATCGACCAATTGTTTGAACTCCAACTCGTGCCTCGTGAGGACGGCCTTCTCCAGGTCCCCGTGGGCCTCCAAGATCGTCACCGCGGCAGGGCACTCGTAGACCTCCCTGGATTTGATGCCCACCAACCGGTCCTCCAGATGGTCTATCCGGCCGACCCCGTGGGATCCCGCCAGCGCGTTGAGCTCCGTTATGAGGCCCGCCAAGCCCTTCGCCTCCCCATCTAGGGCCACGGGCAAGCCGTCGGCGAACTCGACCTCCAGATGGGCCGGGGAGTCCGGGGCCCCCTCCGGCGGCCTCGTCCACTCGAAGGCCCCCTCCGGTGGCCCCGCGCTCGGGTCCTCGAGCGGGCCCCCCTCCACGGACCTCCCCCAAAGGTTCTTGTCCACGCTGAACGTCTTCCCCAGCTCCTCGCTGAGCGGTATCCCATGCCTCTTGGCGTACTCCAGCTCCTCCTGCCTGCTGAGCCCCCACTCCCTTATCGGGGCGATCACCCTCAGGCTCGGATCGAGGGCCCTCACCGTTACCTCGAACCTGACTTGGTCGTTGCCCTTCCCGGTGGATCCATGGGCCACCCCCACGGCCCCCTCCCTCCAGGCCACCTCCACGAGCTTCTTGGATATCAGGGGCCTCGAGAGGGCGGTGCTGAGGGGATACTTGCCCTCGTAGAGGGCGTTGGCCTTTATGGCCCTTGCGATATATTCATTTGCGAACTCCTCCTTGGAGTCGATCGAATGATGCCTTATGGCCCCGAGCCCCAGGGCCTTCTCCTCTATTAGCTTGAAGTCCGAACCCTGCCCCAAGTCGAGGGTCAGCGTGACCACATCGAACCCATATTTCTCCTGAATCCACTTTATCGCTACCGAGGTATCCAATCCGCCGGAGTAGGCCAAGACCACGACCTCCCTCATCTTTATCGCCCCCAAATCCGATACCTTCCGATCTCTTTAAAGGCATTGCTCGCGCCTTGGGAGATGGACTGTGGCAACTCGCTTCAACGCCGTCCTCCGGAATGGAAACTCAATGGCCAAATCCGGTCATGAGGGCTGTGGCATCTGTTTATAACGCCGATGACCCCCTATGGGGAGGATCACAAGCGAGGGCCAGCCTTTTAAAAAATCAAATTTACCAAACTCTTGGCCAAATAATCCAGAAATCAAGTTATTTTAATCTGAATAGCCAATTTCTGGCCTTTGGGGCCGCACGGCGGGCATCGGCCCAAGCCCGATTCCCGGCTCGGTGGCGATGGGTTGGGCCATGTGCCCTCCGGACCGCCCTGTTGGGCGCGCTAACGTTTATATAGGAAACCCATACCCTCCTATGGGCTAGGAGAGCCGATAGGACAAATGTCCAAAGATCGCTCCGGCCGATCGGCCCTTGCGCCCGCTGCCTTGGGTTCGATTTCCGTAGCGATCGGGCTCGTCATCGTAGTTTTGCTTGTATGAGCCCAGCGTAGGATGCCATGCATCTGCGCGCTGGGCTTGGAGGTCTTGTAAAAATGTTGGAACTATCCGGTTCAAGGGCCCTCGTGAAGGCCCTCGAGAGGGAAGGGGTATCCACGATATTCGGGCTGCCGGGCGGAGCCATAATGCCCGTCTACGACGCCCTCCTGGACTCCGGGATAAGGCATATCCTAGCTAGGCATGAGCAGTCGGCGGCCCACATGGCCGATGGGTACGCGAGGGCCAGCGGCAGGCCTGGCGTTTGTATGGCCACCTCCGGCCCAGGCTCTACGAACCTCGTGACCGGCATAGCGAACGCCCATCTGGATTCCTCGCCCGTGGTCGCCTTCACGGGCCAAGTCCCAAGGGCCATGATCGGCAGGGACGCCTTCCAGGAGGCCGATATCATAGGCATAACGGCCCCGATAACCAAGTACAACCATCAAGTCCGATCCGCCTCAGAGATACCCGGCATCGTCAAGAAGGCCTTCTTCATAGCCACGAGCGGGAGGCCGGGCCCGGTCCTCGTGGACCTCCCGAAGGACGTCCAGACGGAGGTCGGTGGGGTGGAGTTCTCGGGGGCAGTCGAGGTGAGGGGCTTCTCCCCGCCCTCCGATCCCGACCCCGAATTGGTGGGGAAGGCGGCGGATCTCTTGGCCGAGGCCGAGGCCCCCTTCATAATGGCGGGGGGCGGGGTCAGGATCTCGAACGGCCACCAGGAGCTGGTGAAGCTGGCGGAGCTCCTGATGGCGCCCGTGGGTACGACGCTGATGGGGAAGGGGTGCATCAGGGAGGATCATCCGCTCTCGGTCGGCGTCATCGGGATGCACGGCTCCCCCTTGGCGAATACGCTCGTCCTGAGGGCCGATGCCCTCTTGGCCGTCGGGACCAGGTTCTCCGACAGGACCACTTGCGATATGAAGGAGTTCTGCAAGGAGGCGAAGATAATACACGTGGATATAGATCGCGCTGAGATAGGGAAGAACAAGGGGGTCTGCCTCGGAATAGAGGGGGACGCCCGGAAGGCCCTGGCGATGCTGAGGGAGAGGCTCGCGGAGAGGCTTAAGGGCGAGAGGCCGACCCATTGGTACGATAGGATCAAGCATGTGAAGGAGAAGCTCCAGAACGAGGAGGGGGATGGCGGTATGTCAGCGCCGAAGCTCATGAAGAGGTTGAGGAAGTTGTTGCCCGAGGATGCCATCGTGACCACGGAGGTCGGCCAGAACCAGATGTGGGCCTCGCTCCACTTCAAGGCCTACGGGCCCAGGAACTTCATAACCTCGGGCGGCTTGGGGACGATGGGCTTCGGGTTCCCGGCGGCGATAGGGGCTAAGGTGGCGAGGCCCGAGGTGCCGGTCGTGGACATAGCCGGCGACGGGAGCTTCCAGATGACCATGAACTCCTTGGCGACGTCTGTTTCCGAGCGGATCCCGGTCGTGGTGGTGATCCTAAATAACCGGATGCTCGGCATGGTGGCCCAATGGCAGCGCCTCTTCTTCGGGGGCAGGTATTCGGCGGTCGAGATAGAGCCCCCGGACTTCGCCAAGATAGCCGAGGCCTACGGGGCGCAAGGGCTGAGGGCCGAATCCATGGAGGAGTTCGAGAGGGCGGTCAAGGCGGCGCTCGGGAGCGACGTCACGACCGTGATAGACGTCCCGATCAGCCCCGAGGAGGACGTATTCCCGATCGTGCCGCCGGGTTGTAAGCTGGAGGACATGGTGGGGGTTTGAGCGCCTTGAAGACCTTCATATTCGGGACCTTGGTCGAGCACAAGCCGGGGGTCTTGCAAAAGGTCTCTAACATGTTCAGGCAGAGGAACTTCAACATAGAGAGCATAACGGTCGGGCCGACCGAGCGCGGGGACATCGCCAGGATGACCATAACGATGAAGGGGGAGGAGGAGGAAGCGGTGCAGCTGGAGAAGCAGCTCAGGAAGCTGATAGACGTCCTCGAGGTCAAGGTGCTCGACCCGGGCGGGACGGTGGTGAGGGAGCTGGCCCTCGTCAAGGTTAAGGTCACGGATTGGAGGGCCAGGTCGGACCTAGTGAACTGGGCGAATATATTCAGGAGCAGGATAGTCGACGTGGCGCCCGATTCCATAATGATCGAGATAACGGGCACCCCATCCAAGATCGACGCCTTCTTGGAGCTGATGAAGCGCTTCGAGCTCCTCGAGGTATCCCGAACGGGCGTGACGGCGATGGAAAGGGGTTTAAACAAGATCGGGATAAAATGATGGCTCGGTGCGGCGCATGGCGAGGATATATTTCGATAAGGATATCGGGTATGAGGTCCTTAGGGATAAGACGGTGGCCGTGATAGGCTACGGCAGCCAAGGGAGGGCCCAAGCCCTGAACATGAGGGACTCCGGCCTGAACGTAGTGGTGGGCTTGAGGCCGAAGGGGAAGAGCTGGGATAGGGCTATAGGGGATGGGTTCTCCCCGCTGCCCATCGGGGAGGCCGCTGAGAAGGGGGACGTCGTCCACATCCTCCTCCCCGATATGGTCCAACCGCAGGTCTATGAGAGGCATATAGCGAGGCACATGGGCGAGGGTAAGGCCCTCAGCTTCTCCCATGGGTTCAACATCCACTACGGCCTGATAACCCCCCCGGAAGACGTCGACGTGATAATGGTCGCCCCTAAATCCCCTGGGGCTAGGGTCAGGGAGACCTATGAGGCGGGATCGGGCGTCCCGGCCTTGGTGGCGGTCCATAGGGATAGGACCGGCGGCGCCAAGAGGATCTCCCTCGAGATGGGCAAGGCCTTGGGGTGCGCGAGGGCCGGCCTGATCGAGACGACCTTCGCCGAGGAGACCGAGACGGACCTGATAGGGGAGCAGGCGGTCTTGGTAGGTGGCCTGATCGAGCTGATAAAGGACGGGTTCGAGGTATTGGTGGAGGCCGGATATCAGCCGGAGGTCGCCTACTTCGAGGTCCTGAACGAGGCGAAGCTGATAATGGATATGATAGCCAGCGGCGGCTTCATGGGGATGCTGAGGGCCGTATCCGATACGGCGAAGTACGGCGGGCTGACGGTCGGCCCGAAGGTAGTGGACAGGAGGGTGAAGAGGAATATGAAGGCGGTCGTAAAGGCCGTTAGGAGCGGGGCCTTCTCGAGGGAATGGGTTAGGGTCTGGAGGGAGAGGCCGGAGAGGCTCAGGGCCCTCATGAGGGAGATGGAGCGCCACCCCATAGAGAGGGTCGGGAGGAAGATAAGGAAGCTATCGGGCTTGGAGGGTTA
>Ga0315298_1008090_pt1 | contig 13557 bp, 15 predicted proteins | sample WHS_1_MG_FD_203077 | JGI IMG/M metagenome (GOLD analysis project Ga0315298, IMG submission 203077) | Extremophilic microbial mat communities from Washburn Hot Springs, YNP, Wyoming, USA - WHS_1_MG | ecosystem: Environmental > Aquatic > Thermal springs > Hot (42-90C) | place: USA: Wyoming...
AAGTGGTGGTGGATGAGCACATCGTGCCCATCCCGGCGCAATTAGCGAATGGCTCTTATGCGATCGAGGTCGGCGTGTACAACTGGGCCACGGGTGAGCGCCTTCTCCTCGAGGGGGGCCAAGGGGATGCGGTGCGGCTAGAGCCACACATAGAGGTTTTGCCTCCGCTGCCCTTTGCGATCTATATCCCCTTCATCGCATCGGAGGTCCCGCGCTAGGGCAAAAACGCGGCGAATACGCGGTTCCCCAGGAGTCGGCCACGCGGGGTGAGGCGTATGCCACGCTCGTCCACTTCTAGCAAGCCCTCTTGGGCGAGTTCGCCGATCTCACGCCCATATACGGCATCGAGGCGCACGCCAAAGCGCGCTTCAAAATCTTGGTGCGAGATGCCCTCGATCAGGCGCAAACCGAGCATCATCGTCTCGCCCATCTTTTGCGCAAGGGTCGGCGCTTCCCGTTCGGCAACGGCTTCTTGGCCCTGGCGCATTCGCGCGATGTAGGCCGCCGGATCGCTCACGTTGGCATACCGCGCTGCGCCATCGTAACTGTGCGCCGCCGCCCCCAGGCCCAGGTAGGGTTCGTTCCGCCAATATTTCAGGTTGTGGCGGCAGGCCAAAGTGGGCGGGCCGTGGGGAGGGTCCTTCGGGCTGCGGCGCGCCCAGTTCGAGATCTCGTAATGGGCGTAACCGGCCCCTTCTAACAGGCTTTCAGCGAGTTCGTACATCGCGGCAGAGGCTTCCTCATTGGGCATAGGAAGGTCGCCCCGGCGGATGCGGGCCTCGAGGGGGGTACCTTCTTCCAAGGTCAAGGCGTAGAGAGAAAGATGTTCAGGGCGCAAGCGCAAGGCCTCTTCGAGCACCTTTTGCCATTGTGAAACCGTCTGCCCGGGCAACCCAAAGATGAAATCGAGGTTGATATTCTCGAACCCCGCCTCGCGCGCCCAATAAAAGGCCTCAAGCGCTGTCTTCCGATCGTGCAAACGCCCCAAAAGGGCCAAATCGGGATCGCGCAGGCTTTGCACGCCCAGGCTCAAACGGGTAACGCCCGCTTTGCGGAGGGCGCTCAGGTTAGCAGGGGTGACCGTACCCGGGTTGGCCTCGACGGTGATCTCGGCATCCTCCGCGAAGTGAAGGCCTTCGCGGCACGCCGCCATGATCGCCTCAAGGGAAGCCGTGGGAAGTACCGTGGGCGTACCGCCCCCGATAAAGAGCGTATCGAAAGAAAACCCCGCCCAGCGAGGCGCCACGAGGGCTATCTCGAGCGAGAGGGCCTCGACGTAGGCCCCATAAAGGGGTTCCAACCCGGCGAAGGAGACGAAATCGCAATAGGCGCACTTGGCCAGGCAAAAGGGGATATGCACATAAAGGCCAGCCATTGCCATGGCCAAGTCAATCCTTCACGCGCGCGCTACGCCCGGCCCCTGCAAGGCCCGCTCTACAGCCCGCCGAAAGGCGCGCGGCGCAAGGCGGGCGATATCCATTTCAAGGGCGGGGGAAATCTCCGCCTTACTGCCGACAAGCGCATCTCGCACCATCGCGCCAAAGGCACCGGCTGGCTCTTCGCTGGCGATTGCCAGCCCCACCATGGCCCTCTCCACGGCCTCTAAACGGGTGGGGATGCCCCCTGCCCAGCCGACCGCTACCGAAGCCCGAGCCACCTTTACCTTGGGATCATCCAGCGTGAGCACCAAACCGAGCACAAAGGGAGCGCGTTGCCATGGCACGGCGGGTTTGGCTCGCACGAGGGCGTACCCTTGCCCCTCATCAAGGGTGGGGATGCGAAAGGCCGTAACGATCTCCGAACTGGGGTTGATGCGCGATACTCCCGGTTGCACAAAGAGGGAACGGACGGGCAGCCACTGCGCGCCGGTGAGGTTCGTCACCTCAGCCTCGGCGCCGAGCGCCACCAGGGCTACGGCGCCATCGGCATTGCCTATGGAAGCGGCGACGTTCCCCGCCAACGTGGCGAGGCGGCGGATGGCCGGCGTGCCCATAGAGGATGCCGCTTCATAAAGGAGCGGCGCGGCCTCGCGGATGACGTCGCACCCCTCAAGTCGCCCAAAAGTAACGGCTCCCCCAATGAGGAGCGCGCCCTCCTCGCGGGCGATGCGCTTCATCGGGCCGATGTGAGACACATCCACCAGGCGCATGGGGCGGATCTCCCCTCGCTGCAATTGGGGCATCAAGCACGTTCCCCCGCCCATCACCTGCGCCTCGCGGTGGTGGGATGTAAGGTACCCCAAGGCCTCATTCACCGACGAGGCGACGAGGACGTCTATCACGGCGCGTCGGTTGACTTCGAGGAACTCAAATGGTGCTGTGGAAGACATAGGGAATACTCGCCCCAAAGCCCTTTCACGAGCGTTTGCGCAAGGCGACGCGCACTTCGGTGTACACGCGCTCGATGCTCTCGCGGTAGCGCCGGCGGAAAAGCGCTTCCTGGGCCGGCGGCACCGGGAAAAAGTCGAACAAATCCACCCTTTCGACGCACTCGCGGCGGCTGACGCCTTTTTGGAATAACTCGGTTACCCGGTTGCGCATCTCTTCGATATAGGTATAGAGGGGGCGGATAACGTCTTTGCCGCACGGCTCGCCTTTGCCCGGCACGATGAGGTCTATCTCCATCCCCTCGATGCGTTCGAGCGTCTTGAGCCAGGCCAGCGAATCCGCTTGGGCCAACGCGGGGTGTTCGCCGTTCGTGACGTTATCTCCGGCGAAAAGGATGCGATCTTGGGGGAGATACAGCCCTAGCGACCCCGGAGTGTATCCCTCGAGGAGCAAGATCTCGGCGATGCGGTCTTCGAAATACAGCGTGAGGCGATCTCCCACGGCTATCTCTGGGGGGATGAACCGCATCCCCAAAATCTCTTGGGCTAATGACGGATAAACCTCCCGATAGCGCGCGCTCAATTCCTCAAGCGCCGTGGCTTCAAACTTGGCGATGAACCGCAAGGCGGCCTCATGCCCGAACGAGCGGATCGGCCTGAAAAAGTAATTCCCCAAGGCATGCTCAGGGAGATAATCCGTATTGACGATGCCATACAGGCTGTGAATGCCCACCTGCCGCAGGGCCAATTGCCACTCTCGGGCTTCGTTGGGGAGCATGGGGGCATTGACGAGCAGCCCGCCGCGCGCCGTCGTGATGGCGCCGACATTCCCTCCCTCATAGCGCGTCTCGACATAAACCCCTCGGCCGATTTCCTTCACCGTCATCTCCTCTTTCATCCCCTTTCGCCCAAGAGGAGCGCGCGAGCGCGCGCTAGCACGGTAGGCAGATCCTCTGCGCGCATGCCGCCCCCTTGCGCGGCGTGTGGTTGCCCTCCGCCGCGCCCACCATAGGGGCCGGCCGCCTCGCGAAAGAGGGCTACCATATTCGCCTCGATATCGGCAGAGCGCGCAAAACACACTTGGGCAGAGGGTTCTCGCACGGCAAGCAAAGCCACCATACCGCCCTGGGCAGTAAGGCTCTGGGCGATGTAGCGCATGGCGGCCGCGTCATGTTCGGCCAATAGGCGGCAGAGCAGGCGGCCGCCGGGGATCGGCTCCGCCTCGAGGGCAAGGAGGGCCACCTCGTTCTCGAGGAGCCGCTTGCGCAGGGCTTGCACCTCTCGCCCCGATTGTTGAAGGGCCTCTTGGAGCCGCTCGATGGCCTCGGGCAGTTCACCCACGCCCACGCTCAAGCGGTTAGCCGCCTCGCGGCAAAGGGCTTCCAAGCGGAGATAGTCTCTCTGGGCGCGCCCTCCGCAGAGAAATTCGACCCGCGTCTGCCCACGGCGCTTTTCCCAACGGCGGATGTGTACAAGGCCGATCTCTCCCGTGGCGCGCACGTGGGTGCCGCCGCAGGCACAGCGATCGAATCCCTCCACCTCTACGATGCGGATGCTCCCATGGACGGTGGGCACCTTGCGCAGGGCCAACGTGCCGATCTCCTCTTCGGCATATTCGCGGGCCGAAATGGGGCGATTTTCAAAAATGACCCCGTTCACCAAAGCCTCTACTCGGCTCACCTGATCGAGGTCGAGTTCGGGCAGGGTTACGTCAATGGTGCAGGCCTCCTCGCCCAAATGGAAAGAGACCGTCTCCGCGTCGAACAAGCGCTCAAAAGCCTGAGAAAGGAGATGCTGGCCGCTGTGCTGCTGCATATGGTCGAACCGCCGGGGCCAATCAATAACGCCATGAACCATACTCCCTTGGGCGATGGGCCTTTCAACGATGTGCAAAAGGCGCCCCCCTTCCTCGAGCACCTCACAGACGGCGATATCGTTCAGGGTGCCGAGGTCATGCGGTTGGCCGCCAGAGGTGGGGTAAAAACATGTCGCCTCGAGCACGACGGCAGGGCGCCCGTCATAGTCGGTGCTCTCGACGACTACAGTATCGAACTCGCGCCGATAGGGATCTTCCCAGAATAACCGACGGGTAATGGTCAACCCTCCCCCTCCATAAAATGACGTAGCCCATTATACCACAACCCTGCCAGAGGGAGGTATCCGCCTCAGAAGGCCCTGCGGAAGGGCATAACCTCTCCCATTTTGACAAAGGGCCTCTCTCCCCTATACTTTTGCCCATAGGCAAGGCCTATCGGGCTTGCGAGGTATCTTTTTCGGAGGGGATGCGTCATGAGGTTATTTGGCCGCAAATCAACCAACCGCCGTTGCACCGATTGCCGCTATTACGCCATGGTGGAGGGGCACGGCTATTGCGCCAAATCCTTGCCTCCCAACATCAACATCCGTCTTCTCTCGCAGGAGGCCATCCGCCGGCAATGCCCGCGTTGCCCCGATGAGATGACCTGCGACGATTGGGAAGCCCGCTGATTCGCCCCCCCCTTTGCTCACAAAGTGCCGTGCGTAGCGGCCGGCGGCTCGCCTAGAGAGCCGGCCGTTTTGGCGTTTTGCAGGCGGATCTCATACGGTAGGGAGATGGCTCCGTTCGGGCACACGGCTTCGCAATCTCCGCAGTAGGCGCAAAGGCTTTCCTCCAGGTGGATGCCTTCCTCAAGAAGGCTCAACGCCCCTCTGGGGCATGCCGCCACGCAATAGCCGCATAGGGTGCAGAGGGTTTTATCAATTTCCGGCATGGCCATTTCGCCCATCGGGTTCGTTCCCCTTTTTCTTTTATTGTGCCACTCCAATGCCCGCCTTGCTATAACCAAAGTTACATTCATAGGTCGGCGGCCTTGCGCAGGGCTTCCGCATCGAGAATCTCGATGACCCCGCGCCCTAGGCGGATCCATCCCTGCCTTTCGAACTGGGCGAGCGTTCGCGCCACCACCTCGCGCACGGTGCCCAAATGAGCGGCCATTTCCCGTTGGGTCATCCGCGGCGAACCGGGTTGCGAGGCGCGTTCATAAAGGAGCCTTGCTAACCTCCCAGCCACGGAGCGGAGGGCCAAATCCTCCACCAAGGCGGTTAATTGACGCAACCGGCCGGCAAAATCGCAGAGAACGGCCATCGCCATATCCGGGCAGGTGCGCAACGCATCGAGGAAGGCCTGCCGAGGGATGGCGAGCACCACGGAACGCGTGGCCGCCTGGGCCGTAGCGGGTAGGGGGAGGCCATCGAGAGCCGGCACGGCATAGAGCACCTGGCCCACCAAGAGGCTGGTGACGATCTGCTCTCGCCCTTCTGCCGAGGTTTTGAGGGCGTGTACGCGCCCTCGCAGCACCACATACACCGCCGTGCAGGGGTCGCCCTCCAGGGCTAGGATTTCCCCCTCCTCCAGGGGGCGCAGATGGGCCTGCCTCAGGAGGCGCTCCCGATCCTGCAGGGGTATATGGCGAAAATAGGGGTGCTTGGCCAAAAACGCATTCACCGCCTCGCGTTCCATTATCCCTCCCTCAAGGCGCTTGCGGATGCATTATAATACGGATGTGCGCCCGTGCGCACGGTAGTGTTCGCCGCATGGCAGGGCCAAGGTCCATGATGCATCTCCCCTTCGAACCCCCTTGCCCTCGACCGCGAAAGGAGAGAAGCCCATGCGTCCGCGCGATATGAGTTACGTCGTCATCCTTTTCTTAGGCCTATGTGCCTTTTATACCACGCTGAGCGGGATCATCATGGATATGCGAGGCGTGCCCACCTTTTTCCTCCATGCGGAGATGGGCTATGCCTGTGCCGCCTTGGGCGCCTTGCACCTCGCTTTGAATGCCCCCCTCATTCGCTCCTATGCCCATCGTTGGCGCCACCCAGCGCTAGCCCAACGCCCCACGCGAGGGCGGCGCGATTTTTTGCAGGGTACCTTGGCGATGCTCGCCGGCGTAGTTGTAGGCTTTGGGGTGGGTAGAAAGGTGCCCTCTGAAGGCCGTTCCGCGCCCATGGATCGGGGAGGCGCTACACCTCCCCCTCAACCGATCACTCCCGGCGCAGCGATCGCCTTGCCGCCTCCCTCGCCAAGCGGGCTTTTGCTCGATAAAGCCATCCGCCAAAGGCGTTCGCGGCGCGATTACGCGCCCCTTCCCCTCAGCCAAGGGGAACTCGCCGGCCTCCTCTGGGCCGCTCAAGGCATAACCGACCCGGCCCGCTCCTTCCGCGCCGCGCCCTCGGCGGGGGCTACCTATCCCCTCGAGGCCTATGCCCTCGTGCACCGCGTGGAGGGGCTGGCAGCGGGGCTGTATCGCTATCGGCCAACAGAGCACGCCATAGAACCCCTCCGGGAGGGGCATTTCGAGCGGCAGATCATGCAAATCGGCATCGGCCAGGGGATGTTGGCCCAAGCCGGCGTCGTGATCATCCTGAGCGCGGTGCCGGCGCGCACCGAACGGCGTTACGGGGCGCGCGCCGAACGCTATATCCTCCTTGAAGCCGGCCATGCTGCCCAGAATATCTACCTTGCCGCTGAAGGGTACGGCCTGGGGGCCTGCGCCGTGGGCGCCTTTGACGATGAGGCCCTCAACGTCTTTTTGCAAATAGATGGCCGCCGCGAAAGGGCGCTCTATATGATGGCGGTGGGCAAGCGCCGCGTATGAGCCTTTTTTGCATTCCCGGGCGAATCGTAGTATCTTGCGACCAGTTGCAACAAAAAGGAGTCGCAACAATGGCGTGCGAAAAGATCTTTATTCGAGAGTTGCATCAACGCGGCCTGCGCCTTACCCCCCAGCGGGAGATGGTGCTCTCGGCCTTGCACGAGGCCAAGGGGTTTGAGACGGCCGAGGAGATCTATGAGCGCGTTCGGCGCCTTTCCGCCTCGGTAGATATCTCAACCATCTACCGAACTTTGGACCTGCTGCACCAAATGGGGTTCGTGGCCTCGGTGGATGCGGGGGATGGTCAGGTGCGCTTTGCCCTGACGGCCCTGCAGGAGCCGCACGTGCACCTCGTTTGCCAAGGGTGTGGGCGCATCATCGGCGTGCCCATCCGAGATGTCGAGCCATTCCTTCAAAGCCTGCGCGCCCGCTACGGCTTTGAGGTGCACGTGGAAGATGTTACCTTTTACGGCCTGTGTGAGACCTGCCGCGGTTCCTCGCCCAGCGCGTAATGGAACCGCGCCGGAAAATCGTTTAAAAGGAGGGATTATGCATATTCCAGACGGCTTTTTGAACCCGGCGACCCTTGCTACCGCATGGGCCGCCTCAAGCGGTGCGGTCGGCTACGGGGTACATCGCCTGCGGCGCGAACTGGATGAGCGCCAGGTGCCCTTGATGGGCGTAACGGCAGCCTTTATCTTTGCCGCGCAGATGATGAACTTTACCGTGGCCGGTGGCACATCGGGGCATCTGCTCGGCGGGGCGCTCGCCGCCATCCTTCTCGGCCCCTGGGCAGCGATGCTCGTCCTCACGAGCGTCTTGACGGTGCAGGCGCTCGTCTTTCAGGATGGAGGCCTACTCGCACTGGGGGCGAACATCTGGAATATGGCCGTCATAGGCGTCCTCGTGGCGTGGGCTGTTTACCGGCCTTTAGCGCGCCTTTGGGGGCAAAAGACCTGGGGCCGGGCCGTGGCCACCTTTCTCTCGGCGTGGGCTTCGGTAGTCGTAGCCTCGTTGATGGCCTCCGTAGAACTTGCCGTTTCGGGCGCCTCGCCGTGGGGGGTGGTATTGCCCGCCATGGGGGGTGTGCATGCCCTCATCGGCATCGGTGAAGGGGTGATCACCCTCGCCGCATTGGCCCTGGTGCGCGTTGCCCGGCCAGATTTATTCCTGCGCCGGCGCACATCCCATGTGGGAGGTGGCCTATGAAAGCCTCTTCGCGCCGCTTGTGGATCGCAGGGCTGAGCATCGCGTTGCTCGTGGCACTCCTTTCGCCCTTGGCCTCGCCCCACCCGGATGGCCTGGAGCGCGTGGCGGAGGATCAAGGCTTCCTAGAGCGCGCCGCGGATGCCCCCTATCACCTTATTGCCGATTACCTCTTCCCCGGCATTTCGAACGAGGCCGCGGCGACTATCCTCGCGGGGATCGTCGGCACGCTCCTCGTCTTTGGCATCACCTGGGGTTTGGCGGCGGCCTTGCGACGCCGGCAAGATGCCCAAAAGCGCGCATGACGTTCTTTATCCACGAACCGCATAGGCGAGGGTCAAGCCCGCTTCATCGGCTTGACCCTCGCCTCAAAGTGATCGGCGCCGTTGCCTTTATTGTGCTCACTGTGGCTTTGCCCGCGCCCGCCTGGGGGACCCTTGGCCTATTAGCCCTCGTGGCGAGCGCAGTCCATGGCCTGGCCCGTTTGCCCTTGCGCCTTCTTTGGGCGAGGGTAGCCTCTGCGATGCCTTTTATCGCCCTGGCCGCTCTCTCGGTTCCCTTTGTGCGGGCCGGGCATATCCTTTGGACCGCCCATTGGGGGGCGATATCCCTGCAGATAACGCGCGAGGGGCTAGAGGCTTTGGGGGCAATCCTTGCCAAGGGGTGGCTCTCCCTTTGGATGAGCGCCCTCCTGGTAGCCGTAACCCCTCTCCCAGATCTTCAACGAGCGTTAGACGCCTTGGGGATGCCGGCCATCCTTTCTTCTACCATCGCCCTGATGCTCCGCTACCTCTTTGTGCTGGGAGAAGAGGCTTTGCGTTTGCAGGCAGCGCGCGAGGCGCGTTCTGTGGGGCGGGGAAGAAACGTCTTCTGGCGAGCGCGCGTCCTCGGTGGGATGGTTGGCTCATTGTGGATACGCAGTTTGGAACGCGCCGAACGCATCTATGCCGCCATGATAGCCCGTGGCTATGACGGCCGGCCGCGCTCTTTACATCGCCTTACCTGGAGCAAGGCCGATACGAGGGCCGCCATCCTGTGGGGCGCGGCGCTCTCGATGGCCGCCGCTTTGCGAATCCTTTTGTGAAAAGGGGAACAGTCCTTGGCCGAGCCGTATATCGTGGTCGAAAACCTATCCTTCATTTACCCCGATGGCCGCCAGGCCCTGGAGGAAATTCAGTTCACCGTCGAGGAGGGCGAAAAAGTTGCCCTTGTAGGGCCGAACGGTGCGGGGAAATCTACCCTTCTCCTCCTGTTGGATGGCATCCTAACCGAGGGGAAGCGCGGTCGTATCCTCATCGCGGGGAGGGAACTCACGCGGGCCAACCTGCAAGCCATCCGCGCCCAGGTGGGCTTGCTCTTTCAGAACCCCGATGATCAACTCTTTTCGCTCACCGTGTTCGATGACGTGGCCTATGGCCCCTTGTACGGAGGCCTGCCCGCCGAGGAGGTAGCACGCCGCGTGCGTAAAGCCCTCGCCTTCGTGGGGTTGACGGGGTTTGAGGCGCGCATGCCGCATCACTTGAGCCTGGGCGAACGCAAACGGGCAGCCCTCGCGACGATCCTCGCCATGGAACCGCCCATTTTGGCGCTGGATGAGCCGACAGCCGGCCTGGACCCGCGCGCTCGGCGGGAACTCATCGCGCTCCTCAAAAGCCTGCCGTGCACGATGCTCGTGGCCACCCACGATATGCGCCTGGTGTGGGAATTGTGCCCCCGTACCCTGATTTTGGATGGTGGCCACCTCGTGGCCGATGGCCCTACCTCCCTCCTTTTACAGGATGCCCCTTTGATGCAGCAGCACGGCTTGGAGACGCCCTTTTACAGCGCCGCTGAACCCGCCCTTACTGCCCAGGCGCCGAAGGATTGAGCATCTCGCTGGGTGTGGCGTTCGGCAGGCGATAGGGGTCTCTCAGCACCTCGTACAATCGAAAAGGGTAGGCGCGCAGGACGAGCCTGGCCCAGCCCACATCATCTTGCAAGGCAAGTTCGGGGTAGGTCTCGGAGATCTGGTCCAACGTATGCTCGGGATTCTTTTCGATAGCCAAGATATAGCGCACCTGGCCATAGGGCGCTTGGAGAATGCGCTTGAAATCGCTATCTGAAGGGAGGACGAAACGATCCAGCCGCCCCGTGAAAAAGATGACGTTTGATCCCTCACGCGGGTCAGCGAGCACCTCTCGGTAGCCGGCGTGTTCGAGGATGTATTGCGCCACAAGGCGATCGTTCGCCCACAGGTCCGGCACGGGCCTGCCCAAGAGGGCATTGATGGCATAGTTCTCCTCAATCCCCTTTTGGGATTCCAGCATTGCCCCCACCGTGAAGGGGATAGCCCCCACGAGGGCGATCACCCCTAAAAGGGAGGCCCAAGTATTTCGCGGCTTGAGGCCACGCACGCCTTCCACCCATAAAAGCACCCCCAGAGGGATGACCAGGATAAAGTAGCGCAGCGAGAGCAGCGGGAAGCCGACGAGGTCGTTGTATACGGCGCTTGCCAGGAAGGCCAAGGGGAAAAGGAGATAACTCGCCAACGCCCAAGAGCGCCGTAAGATGGCTGCGAGCGCGAGAAAGGCCGCCCCTAAGCCTACGGCCGGAAAGAGCCTCCACGAACGCAGGGCGATGGTTTGAATCACGGCGCGCACATCGGAGCGCAGCGGCACCAACGCAGGGTCTTCGGCTACAAGGAGGGGCGCCTCGGTCCCTGGGCTGTAAGGCCCGATGGCAAAATACAGCGGATGCCCCATAATGGCCCAGTTCACCAGGAGCCAAAGGACCACCGTGCCCGCAATGGGCGCCCCATAGAGGAGTGCTGAAGACCCTATCTGTTCCCTAGGCGCCCCTTTGCGCCATAGGTGCACGGCGATCAGCACGAGCAATGCCCCCGCAAAGAGCAAACTCTCATAGCGGGTGAGGAACCACATGGCCATGGCCAGGCTCATCCCCACCAGGTTAAAGGTCTCGCCGGTGTCCGTCCAGCGATCCCAATAGTACCAGGCGAGCAACAGGCAGAAGATGGCGATGATCTCGCTCATCGCGTTGGCCGAGTAGAGCCAGATCATCGGGTTCAGCACCCAGGCCCCAAGCCAAAGGATCCTCTGCCAGCGGGGGAAGCCGTGATGCCTCAGGATGACATAGAGGATGGTCGCCGCTCCCGCGCCCACCAGGGCCGTCAAGACGTTCCCTGCCAAGCCATAGGTGCGCAACGGCGGGATGAGCACGAGCGGCAATTGCAAGAGCGTGGGCAAGGGCAGCCAAACGAACCCCATATTGGAGAGTTTCGGCTCGGTGCTGAAAAAGACCATCCAGGCGTTGAGGGTGCGGGCCATGGCATCGATCTGAAAGAGGTGGATGCGAAAGACCACGTACCATACCCCAACGAGGTTGAGCGCAAGGCAAATGCCGTACACCGCGAAGGCTTCCCAATCTCTTCGGTGGCTCATCGCACTACCTCTTGCCGAGATGGGAGGGGAGGTCATCCACCTCGGCCAAGCCGTGGATCGTCTTTTCCCAGTAATACGGTTTGACGAGCAACTGATACAGGCCCTTCCAAGCGCCAAGGCTCATCAAGACCCAGTAAAAAGGCGAAAGGAGCGCATAGAGGACGAGGTTGTGATAGCCGCGCGCGTAGGATGCCACGGCGTTGAAATAGACGAAATAGGCATTCCCCACGATGAGCGAGATGAGCGAAAGGTAATAGAGCGCCCCCGGGAAGGCGATATAGATCACGTCCCAGCGGGTGAGGATCCACAGGAAAAAGATCAGCCAATACCAGGGGTTGATGAGGAGCGTGAAAGGCGTTCCCCCCACCGTGACGTGAAAACTCAAAAAGTTCCGCGCCCCTAGGTCTTTCCACAATCGCCACGGGTAGCGCATATGGACGAGCCAAGTCTGCATATACCCTTTGACCCAACGCGAACGCTGACGGATCCAATTGCGGATCTGCGAATTTGCCTCTTCATAGGTCGTCGAGGCGGCCTGCTCATAGGTGGTGGAGCCGAGCATCGCCGTGCGATAGCCGGCGCGGTGCAGGCGGATGCCCAAATCGGCATCTTCCGTTACGTTGAAGGGGTCCCATGCGCCCAACTCGCGCAGGCGCTCGGTTACAAAGTGGTTCGACGTGCCCCCCAGCGGGATGGGCGCCCGCGTTGCGTTCAGCCCCGGCAAAAAGACGTCAAACCACATCGAGTATTCGGCGGTGAACCAACGCGTGAGGATGTTCTGATCGCGGTTGTAAAAGTTCAATCGCGCCTGAAGGCAGATCACATCCGGATCCACCTGCCGGAAGGCGGCCACCGCCTTGCGCAATTGGTCTCGCTCGGGGATATCCTCCGCGTCATAGATGACGCAATATTCCCCGACAGCGCTGATGAGGCCATAGTTGCAGGCTTTGGGTTTGGTCTGCGGGGGGACGTTCGGCACCACTACAAACTGAAAGTACCCAGGCGGGCGCAACGCCTTGGCCGCCGCCAGCGTATCGGGGTCCGACTCTTCGAAAAGGAGTTTCACATCCAACTTGGTGGGAGGGTAATCCAAATTGGCAATGGCTTGAAGAAGCGTGGGCAGCACCGCGCGCTCTCGAAAGAGCGGCACAAGGATCGTATAGGTCGGGAGATCGCGATCGGGGATATCCACCGGCCCGATGGGATACAGCGCCTCTTGCGGCTTGAGGCGCAGGCCCTTGTACATCAGGTAAGCGCGGTACCCTGTGATCACAAAATAGATGCTGGTGAGGATGATATTGACCGTTACGATCGTCCAAGTGGGCCTAAAGATCGCCCCGATGAGCACGGCGATGCCGAGGGCCAAAAGGATCACCAACTGGGCCGTGGTAAAGGTGATATAGGCCGATTCATCCGGGCGCCGATAGTAGAGTTCCGTAACGCTCTTTTGGATGTATTCCTGCCGATAGACCCGATCGAGGATCCACTGCAAGTCATACTCGCTGATGACCTGTCGGCGCACCGGGCGATTCAAGGCGCCCTCTACCTTGCGCTGTGCGGCCTCATCGAGCGGGTCTACGAACCCCACCGTTACGGAGCCATCCGCCTCTACGGCGGTGGGCACCGCGCCCGCTTCGCGCGCCAGGGCCTCGGGGATGAGGCGCACAACCTCCGCTTCAGGGGGGTTGAGGAGGAGGTTGCGGAAAGGCAGCCCCAATTGCCGCGCCAAAACCTGGGCGACGGCCAACTTGTTGATGTGCCCCAGGCTCACGAGCACGGCGCCAAACCGCGCCCCGGTGCGCGCTTGGATGGCCAGCGCCTCTTGCAATTGCGCCTCCGTGATGAGTCCTTCGGCGAGGAGTATCTCCCCAAAGCGTGGGCGAGGCGTTGTGTGCGCCATTTCTGACAAAGAGACCTCTTCAGCCATATCTCCCTCGCCTTCTGCACCCCATGC
>Ga0315298_1008091_pt1 | contig 13556 bp, 12 predicted proteins | sample WHS_1_MG_FD_203077 | JGI IMG/M metagenome (GOLD analysis project Ga0315298, IMG submission 203077) | Extremophilic microbial mat communities from Washburn Hot Springs, YNP, Wyoming, USA - WHS_1_MG | ecosystem: Environmental > Aquatic > Thermal springs > Hot (42-90C) | place: USA: Wyoming...
AAGATGTTGATATGGATGAGGCTTTGAAGCTAAAACTTTTTGAGCTTGGCATACTGCCCGGAACGGAATTAGAACTTATTCAAGTAGCACCTTTTGGTGGACCTATAAAAATAAAACTTCATGATTTCTGTCTTGCACTACGAAGAACAGAAGCTTATAAAATCTTGGTGGAAGAAAAATGTTAAAAGAAATAAAAGTTGCTTTAATAGGAAATCCAAACGTAGGGAAAACAGCCCTACTTAATGAAATTGCCGGAACTGATTTAAAAGTTGGAAACTGGCCGGGTGTTACAATAGAAAAAAAAGAAGCAGCCATTACATATAAAGATTATATCATCAGATTTGTTGACTTGCCGGGTATTTACAGCTTAAGAAATCAAACAGCAGAAGAAAAAATAACGGTTGATTATCTATTAAATGAAAAACCGGATGTGATTTTAAATATCTTAGACTCAACAAATCTAAAAAGAAATTTATATCTAACAACTCAGTTATTAGAGTTTGAGATTCCAATCGTAGTAGTATTAAACATATGGGATGAGGCTGTAGAAAAAGGAATATCTGTTGACTTTAAAAAGCTTGAAAATCTTTTATGCAGTCCAGTAATTCCTGCATCAGCAAAGAAAAGGCTCGGAATTGATGAGATTTTAGATAAAATCATACAAGTATATGAAAATAAAAAGTTTGTCCAATGTGAGCATTTTGAAGTAGAATTTGAGAAGCACTTAAAAGAAATTTTAAAACTTGTAGAGATTTATCAACCTGTTCTTTTGAACTTGTATCCTAAACGCTATTTAGCAGTATCTCTTTTAGAAGGAAGTCTAAAAGATAATCTTTCCGATGCACTTTGGCAAGAGTTAGAAAAATTAAGAGAAAAAATTAAAAGCATCTATGGAAAAGACGTTAAGACTTTGATTATTGAAGAGAGATACGGAATAGTGTTAAGCATCTACAAGCAAACTGTAAAAAAAGAGCCGGTTAATACAGTAGAAGGTTCATTATTTTTAGATAAAATCTTTTTACATAAATACTTTGGCATTCCAATATTTTTATTTTTAGTTTGGCTTTCTTTCGAAATTACCTTTAAACTTTCTTCTCCTTACGTTGATTTTCTAAACAAAGTTTTGGAAGTAGTCGGTATTTGGGCTTTACAGATTTTAGAGTCTTTAAATGCGTCGGAGCTTATTAAATCTTTCGTGGCAGATGCAGTAATAGGTGGGGTTGGATTTGTTATTACTTTTGTTCCAGTGCTTTTTGTGCTTTACATAGTCATTTCTTTTTTAGAAGGAAGTGGGTATATATCCCGTGCAGCGTTTTTGATGGATAGGTTTATGAGTAGCTTTGGATTGAGCGGAAAATCTTTTATTCCACTGCTTCTTGGTTTTGGTTGCAACGTTCCTGCTGTTTATGCAACAAGGACGATCGAAAGCCAAAAAGAAAAAATCCTTACAGCTTTAATGATTCCTTTTATGTCTTGCGGAGCAAGGCTAACAGTTTTTGCATTTTTTGTAAGCGTTTTCTTTGAAAATCAAAAAGGTTTAGTTATATTCTCTCTTTATTTGATTGGCATTTTAGTTGCTGTAATCGTAGCGACACTGCTTAATAAGTTTTATTTTAAAACAAAGTCTGAAGTTTTCATTTTAGAGCTACCACCTTACAGAATGCCAACGCTTAAATACATTCTAAACAATGCTTGGGTACGTGTAAAATCTTTTATTGTTGAAGCTGGAACGTTTATTTTTGCAACCTCAATCATAGTTTGGTTTTTAACAAACATTCCTTTTGGAGCTAAAAAAGATGAGTCTTTACTTGCTAAAGTTTCTCAAAAAGTATCGGTAATTTTTGAGCCTCTTGGATTTGGAACTTGGCAAGCGACAGCTTCATTATTTTCTGGTTTTGTAGCTAAGGAAGTAGTACTATCAACAATGAGTAATATTTATGTTGGAGAAGAGCTGAAAGAAGAAAAGAAAAGTTTATCTTTTCAAGAAGGGTTAAATGAGATTTTTAGCAGCTTTATAGATGCTAATGTAAGTCTTTTTAAAGATTTGGCTTCTACTTTTGGGCTTGTAAAAACAGAAAAAGAAGAGGGTGAGTTTAAAGGTCTTGGCTCTGTATTAAAAGAAAGCTTTACACCTGCTCAAGCTTACTCTTTTTTAGTTTTCTTGCTTTTATACACTCCATGTCTTGCAACGGTTTTTGCAATAAAACAAGAACTAAACAGTTATAAATGGATGTTTGTATCTATTTTGATAAACTTTACATCTGCTTGGATTGTTAGCTTTTTGGTTTACACTTTGATTAGGTGAGAAGGCTTGAAGGTAAGACGCGAAAGGTTATAATTTCTATGATGCTTATAAATTAGCGTTTCCTGTCTTCCCAAGGACGTAAGTCCAGAAGATCTCTTATTTTGATTTTTTGATTTGAAAATAAAAAAAGAGATTCTTCGCTTCGCTCAGAATGACAAATAGGGTTGCCCTTAGTCAATTATATGATTATCAAGTTTTCTTCGTCATCCTGAGGCCGAAGGCCGAAGGATCTCATTTTTTGATTTTTTAATTTAAAAAGAAAGAGATTCTTCGCACGGCTGCAGAATGACACCATTAGGTCGTTCCTTGTTATTTTGAGGCCGAAGGATCTCAAGTTTTAATGCGTTTTATAAGTAAGGAAACAATAACAGGAGATTCTTCACCGGCTTCAAAATGACAGGCAAGATTATATCTTTATCAAAAACTTTTTAGAACAGTCTAATCTTTTGAATTTCTCGCCCGACGTATTTAAGTTATAATTATAAAAACAACTTATATTTGAGGTTTTGACCATGTATGATTTGATAATCATCGGAACTGGACCGGGGGGTTATGAGGCTATTCTTACAGCACTGAGAAAAAATTTAAACATTGCTGTCGTTGAAAAAGATAAACTTGGCGGAAACTGTCTTAATAGAGCCTGCATTCCTACGAAATATTTAAGAAGCGGAGCTTATCAGATAGAAAAGTTATCAAAATTAAAAGATTATGGAATAGATATAAAAGATTTTAGTCTTGATTATTCAAAAGCCTTTGAAAGCAAAAATTCATCCATCAGCTTTTTAAGAAATTCCTTAGCACAGCTTTTAAAATCAAAAAAAGTTCCTGTCTATAAAGGCGTTGGAAAAATTGTAGATAAAAACAAAGTTGAGATTGTAAAGGAAGATTCAACTGCCGAAATAATAGAAGGAAAGAATATTATCATTGCTACTGGTTCCGTTCCTGCATCTGTTGGAAATTTAGTACCGGATGGCAATTATATAATCACTACAGAAGATTACATGGAAAGATTAAGTACACTTCCAAAAAGCATGCTTGTTGTTGGTGGTGGTGTAGCTGGGTGTGAGATTGGATACATTGCAAAAATGTACGGCTGCGATGTTTATTTAACGGAGCTTCAAGATAGATTATTACCATCAAACATAATCTCTCAGGAGATTTCAAAGTATTTATTGAGAAAATTTAAATCTATCGGAATTAAAACTTACTTCCAAACAACGGTTGAAAGCTACCAAATAAAAGATAATTCTATCGACGTTAAACTTTCTAACGGTGAAGTCATAAACGTTGAAAAGATTCTTCTGACAGTTGGAAGAAAGCCAAACACTTTAGATATAGACACCATAGGCATAGAAAAAGACAGTAAAGGATTTATCAAAGTAAATGAATGCTTACAGACAAACTATGAAAATATTTACGCCATAGGAGATGTTATAAGCTCTCCGATGCTTGCTCATGTTGCCGGATACGAAGCAAAAATAGCTTTACATAACATAACATCCCAAGAAAAAGAATCTCCAAACTACGATTTAGTTCCTTGGGCTATTTTCACAGCTTACGAGATAGGTCATATTGGCTTAAACGAAGAGCTTGCAAAAGAAAAAGGAGTTGAGCTTATTTCCGGATATTATACATTCAGATTTAACGAAAAGGCGGTAGACGAGCTTGAGCCCGATGGCTACGTAAGATTGTATTTTGAAAAAGACTCTAAAATAATTGTTGGAGCGGATGTTGTCGGCAGTGGAGCATCAGAGTTGATTCATACAATATCAACCTTTATCAAAGAAAAATACACGGCTAAACAAGTTCATGACTTTATTTACTTCCATCCATCATTAACAGAAATATTTGCTTATGCTTCCTATGATGTTGCTATTGGTAAGCTTTTCTAAATCAATTTCTGATATAATCTAATAGGAAAAATAAAGGAGGAGAGCTTTGAGAGAGTATAAGATTTTAGATGAATTGTATTACACAAAAGAACATATATGGGTAAAGATAGAGAATGATGTTGCAACTATCGGCATTACAGACTATGCACAAAGTCAGCTTGGCGACGTTGTTTTTATTGAGCTTCCGGAAGTAGAGAGAGAGGTTGAATCCGGAGAGGTTATTGCAACGGTAGAATCTATAAAAGCAGTATCTGAAATATACGCACCGTTAACAGGAAAAATAATTTCCATAAATGAAGATTTAGCAAATGAGCCATCCATTCTTAACTCAGACCCGTACGGTGATGGCTGGATATGTGATATTCAAATAAAAGACCTCACAGAAATAGAAGATTTAATGACAGCAGATGATTATAGAGCTTATTTAGAGGCAATTAAAGAAGAAGAGGAATAATTATGAATCATTTTATTATTGTGGCAATCGGAGAGGATAGGCCAGGAATAGTTGCAAAAGTTACCGAAATTCTATTTAAAAATGGTTTTAACATTGAAGATTCATCAATGACAAGATTAAACAATGAGTTTACTATAATGCTGATTGTAAAAGGAGATAAAAGCTTAGAACATCTTAAGCAAGAATTCAGCCGGCTTGAAAAAGAAGGCTTAACTATAATCATAAAAGAAGTATCTGAGGACGTTATAAACAAACCAAGAAAAAAATTACCAATTTTTAATATAGCAGTTTACGGCTCTGATAAGCCGGGCATAGTTTATAAAGTATCAAGGCTACTTGCAGACAAAGGAATAAATATCTCAGATTTAAGAACAGAGAAGGTAAATAGTCTTTATGTTATGTTTATAGAATCAGAATTTCCGGAAGAAGTGGATATTTTAGAGTTTAATAGAGAGATAGAAAAGCTAAAACAAGAGTTAGATGTTGACATAGAAATAGAAAACATAGAAACGGCAGAGTTATAAAGTGGAAAAACTTGAGATTCTTAAATACCCGGATGAAAGATTAAAAAGAAAATCTATCGAAGTTGTAGATTTTGGAAAAGAGTTTAAAGAATTTGTAGAAAAATTAACTTACACGATGTATAATTCACCGGGCGGCGTTGGGATAGCCGCACCGCAGGTAAATAATCCTATTAGAACAATAATCGTGGATACTTCAAAATCTACCCATAAAACAAATAAAGTTTCCCATGGTTTGATGGTTTTATCCAATCCAAAGATAGTTCATGCAGAAGGTGAAATAATTTTCAGAGAAGGTTGTATGTCAGTCCCAGACTACACTGGAAATGTAAAAAGATTTTACTATATAAAAGTAGAAGCACAGGATATAAACGGAAATTTAATAACATTTGACACAGAAGGCTTTGAAGCTGTTGTCATACAGCACGAAATAGACCATTTAGAAGGGAAGGTTTTTATAGAAAAGGTAGTTTCTCCAAAAGATATTTTTAGAAGAAAAGTTTATAAAGAGTGAGGTGTAAACCATGCAAGTAAACCCGGTAGACCAATTTCAAGTTGAGCTATTTAAACAAGTTCTTGAGATGATGAAGCAGTTAAATTATCAGATAATACAGCAAACACAGAATGTAAATCAAGCTAAAAAACCTCCGGAGAATGAAAAAGGTATCATCTCTATCTATGCATAAAAATTGAAAGTTCATAAAGAAAGAATAGATAAGTTATTGGTAGATAAAGGTTTAGTTGAAAGCAGAGAGAAAGCACAAGCTCTTATTATGTCTGGCGTTGTTTTTGTGAACAATCAGAAAATAGACAAACCGGGCACAAAAGTTCCAACAGATGCAAACATCCACATCAAAGAAAAAATGCCTTATGTTTCAAGAGGTGGATTTAAGTTAGAAAAAGGTTTAAAAGTTTTTAATCTTGATGTGAAAGACAAGATCTGTCTTGATATTGGCTCTTCAACCGGTGGATTTACCGACTGTCTGCTTCAAAATGGGGCTAAAAAAGTTTATGCCGTTGATGTTGGAAAAAATCAACTTCATGAAAAATTAAGGGCTGACAATAGAGTTATTTCAATAGAAGAGTTTAACGCACGGTATCTAACTGAAAATGAAATTCCGGAAAAGATTGATATATTGGTTTGCGATGTATCTTTTATATCCATTACAAAAATACTTCCAAACATATGTAATTTGTTAAAGGAAGATTTTAAAGGAATAATTTTAATCAAGCCACAGTTTGAATTATCAAAAAAGGAAGTAAAAGATGGCGTTGTTAAAGAGAAAGAGCTGCATTTTATAGCAATAAAGTCTGTAATTGAAAGTTTAATGCAGTCCTGCTACTGTATAAAAGATTTAGACTTTTCTCCAATAAAAGGACCGGAAGGTAACATAGAATTCTTAGCTTTAATAGAAAGAAAATCAGAAGAGTGTAAAACGTTGTCTGATGGGTATATTAAAAACATAATAGATAAGGCACATGAGAATTTAAGGTAAAAAAGAGTAAAAATAGATTCTTCGCACGGCTGTAGAATTACGCCTTTGGTAGGTTTTTGTCATACTGAGATTTTGACTCACCAAGCCAGTTATCCTGAAGCTGAAGGATCTCCTCTTTTGATTTTTTAATTTGAAAATAAAAATATGAGATTCTTCGCTTCGCTCAGAATGACAAATAGGGTAATTGTAAAATGTTTTCACATTCTCTGTCATTCTGAGGCCGTAAGGCCGAAGGATCTCATTTTTAATTTTTATAAAAAGCTGCTAATTTCTCACCCAATGTGCATATATTTAAACTACCTTTTAATATTTTTACACGATACCTTTCTAAATAAAACATAAACAGGAATAATTAGCCAGTATATCAAATTAACAGGAGAATTTCCTGCAGTCATAGAGCATCCACCACCGCCTCCACTGCTTGTTGGAGGGGGATTTAAAACATTTATGCTTGCGTCATTAGAATACAATGATTCTTCAGTGTTATAAACAGCTTTAACTCTATAGTAGTAGATTCCTGATGTTAAATTGTTGTCTATGTAGCTTGTTGTGTTTGCCGGCAATCTTGCTATAACATTCCAATTGGAATTATCAGATTTTCTTTCAACTACATACCCTGTTTCTATGTTAGAGTTATCTTGCCAAGTTAATATAGCGTTATTGTTGTTTATTGCTACAAATAAACCAGTTGGTCTGATTGGTTTAAGTGGATTATTTAAAGCATTGTAAATATTTAGTCTTCCGGAAGATATTGTTATACTTGATAAGCTGTCAAACACATCTACAGACGAAATTATCCTTTCTCTTATTTCATTGATAGTAGCATTATTCGAGCAAGACGTTAAAAGTGCTGCTGCTCCGCTTACAAATGGTGTCGCCATAGATGTTCCCTGCAATGATTTATAAGTGCTCTGATTATTAGCTTTATCAAAATATGTACTTATTATATTTGTTCCGGGTGCTGATAGATGAACTGTATTTTGCCCATAGTTACTAAAAGAAGCAAGGTTGTCATTTTGGTCTGAAGCAGCTACAGATATTATGTTTGGAAGATTAAAACTTGCCGGCCATAGAGGCGTTTTATCATTATTACAGCCGTAATTTCCAGCCGCGGCAACAAATAAAACTCCCTTTTCTCCTGCAGATTTAATTGCATCGTATAATGCCTGACTTGGTGAAGCAAGGCTACAGGAGCTGGGATATCCAAAACTTGCATTTATAATCTTAGCCCCATTCTTTACTGCGTAATCGATCGCTTTTATTAAATTGGCTATATCTCCACTTCCGGTTGAATCCAAAATTTTAACTGGCATTAATTTTACATACCAATTGAGACCTGCTACTCCTTCATTGTTATTTGTTACAGCTCCAATGATTCCTGCCACATGGGTTCCGTGTCCATCATCGTCCTGAGTGTTATTACTATTAGATGTAAAGTTCCATCCATAACAGTCATCAACAAAACCGTTATTGTCGTTATCTATACCATCATTACAATTGGTCTCTCCTAGATTTTTCCATATATGATCTTTTAAATCAGGATGGTTTAAGTCAATGCCTGTGTCTATAACTGCTACAATGGTATTATCACTTCCTTTGCATGCATCCCATACTTTATTTGCCAATACTTTAACAAGCCCCCATTGAGAAGAGTAGTATGGGTCATTTGGCGTTGTTTCTAATTTTCTAATTATATAGTTTGGCTCTGCATATTCAACATTAGGGTCGTTTCTATACTTCTTTAAAGCATCTTCCGTTTTCATGTTTGGAGGGAGTTTTATCACGTGAATGTTAAGAGATTTGCTAATTGTTTGGAGCTTTAGCGTTTGATTAGAAGGATTGTTTTTAAACTTAACAATAATCTCTCCTTCTTTGTATAGCTCAGCGTAGGAGCTTGAGAAAGCTATTAAAAAAAGCAATAACGTGAGACGTGAAACGTTATACGTGAGGCGTTGATAAATTGAAGCTTTTAATTTCATATAAGTTTCCTCAAAAAAATACAGTTTCAAAATTATATATATAATAACATACCTCGGAGTGAGAAATTCAAATATAAATAGAACATAAAAAACTCCTTGGTGGTAGTTAAAATTTTAATAGCAAAAATTCCACCAAGGAGGTAAAAATGCAAAACTCTAATCTTTTTTACAATATTTCAAAAAATCTATGAATATTTAACTATACTTTTAAACATTCAATCAAAAAAGAAAGCAGGTAGACCACCTAGGGTATCTGATTTACAACGCTGTTTTCTTTTATGTTTTTCAGTTCTTTGTTAAATACTTGTGAATCTTCTTTACCTATTTGACTCTTGACATTTCTTTGTAAATGGACTAAGTATGGCTGAAGGTCTGTAAAAGGAAATAGTTCTTCTATGGCTTTTGATATTGAAGGAAAATTATCAGTTACTACATGCATTACCCATTTTAATCCTCTATCTATAAAATCATGAACACTTTTATCCAATATCCAATTTGCTTTATTTTCACTACTGAAAAATGTGTAAAATCCAAATATATCTTTGTTTTCTTGTAAGTCTATCCCAATAACTACATAGACAGAAGCTTTTCTAATGGATACTAAACTCATGAGAAGGTTTAAATAATCTTAATTAACTCTTTTGTAAGGGTCAGGTAGTATTTGTGGTATAAATTTACCTTTTCTATCTCTTGGGACATCTATGTTAAGCTTGAAAGAAACCTGTATTTAGACTTCTTTCATAATATCCATTTGCTTTGTTATCTTTATCATTTTCAAGAAAGAAATTTCTTTCTTGGTTCATAATCAGTTCCACAACATATTCTAAAAGCTTTCTTATACCTATCTTTTCTTGAGCTGTTATACCGCTTGGGAAAAGTTCTTTTACTAATTCTTCAGCTGAACTGTCTAATATTTTTTCAAAGTATTCTTTTTTATTCATTACTACTCCTTATAATTTTATTTAGACACAACATTATTTTAACTCCCGAAGATATTATAGAAAGCCTTTTGGATAGAGGATTTGAACCAGCCATAAGGATTAAGGAGACTATGAGGATGAGTATAAGACATCCTTTAAGAAAGGTATCTAATGAGAATTGGAAGAGATGCGGGAAGATGAGGTATAGGATAGAACAGTTGTTTGGTAGCATAAAGCAGAAGATTGGTTCAAGCTTTAAATTGCTGAGGGAGGATTTGGCATGGAGGGCATCCATCGCTTGTGCTATTCTTTGGAACTTCTGGGTGCTTGCGACTTACTTATTTTTGTTATTTCTGTCTGGTATCTTGCACTATAGCTATGCTAAGGGCTATGGCGGTTTTTAGAGCAGTCCCGTGCCAAAAGTTGATATCATCTCTCTGAATTTCTCACCAAAGGTATGTTAATATTTTTATTTGTGAAGGACTTGAGAAATTAAAAAGGAGGGTGTCATGAGAGTTTTGGTTTTTGCTTTGCTGTTTGTTCTTGGGCTCTCTGCCTACTCCCAAGAGATCTTTGAGGGACCTATCAGGGACACACTGAACGGATATATCGCAGAAATACCTTTCGGATGGAAGGCAAGAAACAGCGAGTATGGGCTAATTTTTAGCAAGGGTGCAAACTTCTTGGTTATAAGGGGTAAAAAGACCACAGACCAAAAAACAATAGTAGGCTTGCTTTTGGAGGAGTCAAAGAGGACGAGTCCCACTGGCTCTTTGCAAACCGCCTACAAAAAAACCTCAAACGGCTTTGTTTTATATATTGAAGACGCCGGATACCCATACTACCTTGAGGACCCAGCCAACTTACCCTTTATGTTTAAAGTGCCTGTCCCTCGCAACTATCAGGTGGTGCATTATGTTCTATCTCAAAGAACCGTTAGCTTGATCGTTTCTCTTTACCTGCCAAGGGATAGAGAGGTTTATAAGGAGGAGATCGTCAAAATACTGAGTAGCTTTGCCTTTTTATCGCCAAACGAGAGGATAAGCTGGCAGTATGCAAAGATCGTAGAGCCCGCCAATGGGATGACTGTAGTCCTTATACCCGTGCCCAATGGCTTTAACTTTAGCGGTAATGTGATAAAACAAGGCACAAAGAGATGGTTTATATATAGCTTGAGAAGAAGTGATGGTTCTGCGATAAGGATGGACTTGGTAGATGTCAATTCTGGAGCTCTTTCTACCGGCTTTGGTGGAAACGCTTATACTGTTCTAACCATAAATGGCAATTCATCCCAACAGCCTAACTTAATATGCATAAGGGGTTTTGATGATGCGGTTGCCCTCGTGGTGGGCATTCTAAACGCCATCGATGAAGGAAGATGGAGTAAAGTATGGGAAAAAGAGTTTTCAATTAGCAAGGAAGAACTGGCAATCATGCAAAGTGTCCCCACTTTACCCTTACCGGGTTCAGTTCCCGTTAGGGCTAAGGGTGTGGTTTTGCTGTCCTCAGATTTAGGTATGGAAAGGCTTGTTTTTATTAGCCTTTATGGAATCTATGGTCAAAATCCAAGCTATGTCGCAACAAGTATTAACTGTTCAGCCAACATGACCCTTACGAGCATTCAAGCACCAAAAGGAAAGCTTAGAGAGATTAGTGGAATAGAAAGCGGTGTTTATTCTAACATTAGAATAAATCCGGAATGGGGTATTTTTGTTTTTGAGGAGTTTACGAAAACTAACAAGAAAATAAACAGGATGGTTAGGCAAATGCAAAAAGATAGTCAGGAGTTTAACTCTTGGATGTCTAAGTCTTGGGCAAACTTGCTGAGCGACCAAACTTATGTAAGGGACCCCTCTACGGGTGAGGTCTTTAGACTCTACAAGAAGTCTTGGGAAACTGGAGAGTTCTGGCGAGAGCCTGTTTTTCAAGATGTAATACTGGGAAATGTCAAGGAGGGTAGCAAGCTTCAGGAACTTTTACAGATGGAAGGCTGGAAAAAACTGGAGGAGTCCTTGGGAGGTTTTCGTTAAAGTCTTGGCAAGAAGGAGTCAGGTGGAGGATGTAGCCAACAAAACCATTACATATAAGGATGTTGTCTTTAAGTATGCGGTTGATGTTAAAGAGGAAAAAGGGCGTATAAAAGAACAAGATCATACGATCATTGCAGAACTAAACATTAAAGGCTTTTTGGAAATAAACAGAGAGGGTGCTTTTGAGAGGTTTTTTCAAAGCCATCCATTTAGCCAAAGAGATAGAGAAAAGAAACAACGAGAACTTTTGTAAAACCTTTTATATCAACCACAGGGACGAAAGATGGGTAAAAACGATCTTATACGACCAAGAAGTTCAGAACATTATATTTCAGATTTTTGAACCAGAGAAGGTGTGGCGGTTGGGCGTGTATGAAAATACCCTTGAGGTCAAATTAACCACATATGGGGAAGCAGAGCTCCCGGAGGAGGTTTTAAATAAGGTGATTGATGGCATGTATAAGCTCCGTCTAAAACTCAATAAGTTTCCAAGTTCAGAAAAGTTTTACGACAAAGTAGACTATCTAAGCGTAGTTTATGTTTTAATTTCCCTTGCAATTATCATTCTTTCAGTGTTTGTGCGGATTTTCTCTTCTTCTTATAACTATTGCGATATACAGAACAAATTTCGGCAGTTGGCTAATGGGACTATGCTGTATTTTGTTTTACCTTTTTTAGGCTTTGTGGTTCTATTAAGGGGTAGAAGACCAGATAACACCACTTGGCTACTAATTTTCTTAATTCTTACTCGGGTCCTTTATCTTTGCCTGTGGTTTGTTGTCTTTCCTTTTGTCAACAAGCTTTATACAAAAGCCGAAATCTCTACCTATGCCCTTGTGGAGGATAAACATAAGGAGAGACGTTCACGGGCACCTGATGCATACTATCTTCATCTTAGCGGTTGGCAGGGAAGAGGCGGATGTTTTAAAGAGGTGAGAGCTCCGGCGGATATATACAATAAAGCAAACATAGGAGATCAAGTGACTTTTTCAGTAAAGTGGGGGCTTTTTGATGTTCCTTATGCGGATAAGTTTAAGTTGGTGCGTTAGACTTTAAGAAGGTAAGACTGGAGATGAACTTCTTGAAGAAGTGGAACCTTTGAGGTTGTTTTAAAAATCCCTCATCGAAACCGTCCCTCAGCCTCTCTAAAGGGACTAATCTCTTCATAACCCCATCCCACATCCCTTCCACCAACACTAGCTTCAGATGAGAATGGTCTCTTGGCAAGACCTTTCCAAGAATAGGGAAGAGGGGCTACCTTCAGAACTAACCAAGCTACAGAAGAGATAACCTTGCCTCTCCCCTGCTCGGAATTCCTCCTGTCGGCTCCCTCACAGGAACTTGAGTCGCTCTGAAGACTTTGTACGAGATTAGTTAATAGCTTTTTTGCATACTCTACATTCTTCAGTTCGCTTTTTAAGGCATTTCTTTTGTATTCGTTGCTTTCCTTCTCTAAAAGTTCTCTAAGTTTCTCTTCCCTTTCTTCATATCTTTCAAAAGCAAACTCCAGGGAGTTAAAAGGGAGTTAAAATAATGTCGTGTCTAAATAAAATTATAAGGAGGAGTATTAATGGATAAGAAAGAATACTTTGAAAAAGGTAATTCCTCAATTTATTCCACCTAAACATTTATATAAACTATCGTCAATATTATCCCTAAAGTTATACCTAAATTCAAGCTCTTTTAGATAGTAGATGAAATTATCCTTACTTACACCATGAAATTTTAGCAGCCTTTCCTTTGCATAACTCCAAAATCCTTCTATGCCATTTATATACACTTTACCATTTGTAAACTTTACACTTTTATCTATTCTCTCATGCTTAAATCCGTACATCACAAGACCATCATAACTTTTGAATTTATCTGTGTATATCAAGCTTCCTCTCTTTACTTTCTTTATGGTTTCTCTCAGTAGTGTTTCAGCAGATAAATCCTTTACTATCTCAACTTTAACTT
>Ga0315298_1008092_pt1 | contig 13555 bp, 15 predicted proteins | sample WHS_1_MG_FD_203077 | JGI IMG/M metagenome (GOLD analysis project Ga0315298, IMG submission 203077) | Extremophilic microbial mat communities from Washburn Hot Springs, YNP, Wyoming, USA - WHS_1_MG | ecosystem: Environmental > Aquatic > Thermal springs > Hot (42-90C) | place: USA: Wyoming...
ATAAAGAAATACCGAAGGATATTGCCCCACTTGCCATCCTTTTGCTTCTGCTTCCTTTCTGGTTATGGGAACAATCTCTAAGCCGTATTCCTCGCTTATCCGGAATAAAGCTTCGGCCTGCTTCTTGCTGTAAGGGTCGTGGTCAAAAAAGAAAGTTAGCTTTCCCACCTTAGCAATCTCTTTTAGCTTTTTTTTCTGTTTTTCTTTTTTTAGCTCTGCCCAGACTTCCTGAGCCGGGCTTACTACCGGGATAAAATAGCCGGGGAAGTCAAAGTAAGCATCTGCCATAAGCACATCCTGCCACCTCCGGGCAAAACTATCCGAGCGGTTAAGCACCTCCCGGTGGATAACCATATACTTTCTTACCTCCTCAGAGCTTGCTTCGGGCTCCATTGCCTGGTCAAGCAGCACCTTGGCTAACTGCCGCAGCTGCTTAACCGAAAGCTTACCCGCAACTTTAGTTAGGTAATCGGAGGGAAGGTTCTTAAGGTCACCGGCTTTCCCCAAGATAGGGGGTTTCTTCTCGGTTTCTTCTTGGTTCTGCTCCAGTTTTTCCCGGTACCAGAACCAGCCTTGGGGGGCATCATAATAAAAGAAGCTCTTATTTTCTGGTGGCTTAAGCGTCTGCTTTTCCATTGGTCTAACAGAGGCTCCGGCAGAAAAAAAGAAAACTAAAATAAGGCTAATCAGTAATTTGGGCCAGAACCTCATTGGTAATATCCTCTACTTCCTTTGGGCTAACTATCACTGCTTCCTCAACCAGAACCGTCCTTCCCTGAGAAACTAAGAAAATCGCTTCCCGGGCTTTAGCCAGATAGCTTGGATAGAGTTCTTCGGTTTTTTTCATCTTTTCTGATTCGGGCAGGTTCTCGGTTCTTTCTTTTACCCGGGTTTTGACATAACTCATTACCCGGCTGATATTAAGGGTAGCAAGCTCCGGTTTCTTTACCTCCCTTTCGATCAAAAGGGTAATAAAAGCAGAAACCAAAGCAGTGATCACCACCAGATAGATAAGTTGCAATTTCAATTCTGCTCCTTTTTTTCATTTAAAAACCGGTTGATTGCCTCTTCCACTTTTATCCCCTCTTTTTCAATCAACCGGTAAATTGCGGCAAAATCCTCCGCCCGGGTGGTGTAAAGGTAGTGGGTAAACTCATCTACTACCAGCCTTCCTACCCCGCTTCCTAATGGACTTTTTACGAAAATCTCACTAAAGCCTTTATCCACCGTGGTAAGGCCGGCTATTAGATCCGCATCATCTTTATCTAAAAGCTGTTTGGCAGCTTCAATCCCTTTTTCGTTTTGCTCTAAAAAGAACTTAAAGTCTGCATTCTGGAGCATGGCTGCCCCTACCTCCCCGATGGTAAAGTAGTCCTGGAGGGACTGGGTGATGGTGGCAATTGAGCCCTGGTATTTCCTTACCCGCCGGTAGGATTCCTCGATAAACTTGGGAGCATTGGCCATGTAGTCACCAAAAAGGTCCCAGGCTTCATCAATCAAAAGCAGCTTTTTCCTTTCCCGCTCCGCATACATCTTGTTCTGAATGTCATAGATTAAAAGCAAAAGGATTACACTCCTTAACCTCTTTTTCGCCTTAAACTCCTCTAACTCTAAGACAATAAAGTCCTTTTCAAAATTAACACTGGCTTTACCCTGAAAGTGGGAGGAATAGACCCCTTCGGCATAGTCATAAAGCATCAAAGCAAGGTCATTGGCCCGGGAGTCTCCCAGTTTCTTTAGCTCCTCCCTCACCTCCCTTATCCCCCCTTCGTTTCCTTTCTTATTCCAGATGGCCTCTACTGCTTGGCTTACCAGGGAGTATTCCAGGTCAGTTAAGATGCGGGAAGGGCAGGCCATCTGGGCAATGATGGCTTTTAAGATTTCAGCCTCATCATTAAAATCCCGGATGTAGCTAAAGGGGTTTAGGCAAAAATCTTTTTTCCCGAATTCAATAAACTCGCCGTTAAGAATCCGGCAGAGCTTGTAGTAGCTCCTCCCTACATCTATTACCCAGACTCTTGCTCCCTTAGAAAGGTAATTAAGGATAAGCTCATTGGTAAAAAAGCTTTTCCCCGAACCGGTCTTACCTGAGATAACGGCATTGCGGCTGGGATTGTCATAAAGGTCAAGGGAGATAAACTGGCCTTTCCTTCCCACCAAAGTAATAGTGGGGGTGGGAGTTCCCTTCCATTCGGCTACTACCGGAGAAAGGGAAGCAAAGTTGGAGGAAAGCATGGTCTTTCCCCGCCATAACCCCTGGATTCCCATATACTTTACCTCGGGGATAATTGCCAGGGGCAAAGACTGAATAAGCAAATTGGCGGTAATAAAGTTGTCTTGCTGCAGGATAAATCCATAACTCCGGAAGTGGGCTTCCACAGTGGACATTGACTCGCTTACCTCTTTTTCTCTTCCCCAGAGAATCACATTTAACCCCCCAAACCCTAAGGTATGGCCGGAATCAAGGGCGGATAAGACCAGATCATAGCTTTCTTTTTTCTTTTGCAGCCGGGGGATGATCCGGGCTAAAGGCCCAATCATCTGGTTGGTAATCAGGGTGGCTTTCCCCTGGAGGGATTTTCGGAACCGAACCTGGTCGAAAAAAATACAGTTTAAGGTAATCATAAACGGAGTCCTGAATTTCTTGGAGTCACTTAGCTCATCACCTAAAAGCAAACCATTCATCCAGATCTCCCACCTAAGGGGATACTGCTTGGGAGAAAGGGAGACAAGCCGGAATTTGCCTCCCTCTAAAAGCAGGCCTTCCTCAGTCTGGATAAGCTCGTTATCTGCCCAGATAACCTGACTGCGAATCTCTAAACCCTTATCCCAGTTAAGAAGAATATCCGGATGGTCAGGGTTAAAGAGGCGGTAAAGGATATTAATCAGCCTTTCAGGCTTTACCTCTACCGGGAAAAGCCGGGCATAATCCAGGACCTGCCTTATTGCCTTCTTTACTGGAGAGATTTTCTCCGGGTTTTTTAGCCTTACGCTTACCAGAAGAACCGTGTCCCTTACCGGAAGGCTGAAGTTCTCATTCAGAATACTGGTTCGGGCTGCCTTCCGGTAAAGCTCAATCCGCTTCTCAATCAGGGAATGAAACCGAGTTCGACCTTCTTTAATCCTTTTCAGGGTAGCTTCATTAATGGGAAGATTGATCAAGTTTATCTGGATTGAGGACTCAGAAGGAAGGGGAAGAGAAAAAAGCCCGCTTAAGGCGCTAAATGCTGCCTCTCCTGCCCGGTTTAAAGGCCAGCACTCAAAAATAAATCCCGCTGCTCCATCGATTAGGTAGTAGATCCCTTCACCCTCATCAAAGGTGAAATAAGGCAGATACTCCGAAAACCGCTTTACCTTCTCTAAACAAAAATTAATCAGTTTTACCGGTAAGGCCATTTTTGGTTAACCTCTTACTTGTTTGTGGAGTTATGAGCATCTCTTCCGTTCCTATTTACTCCTGGGACCCATGTCCTTTTTCTTATTTTTGGGGAACAGTGACTGACCTCCAACTACCCCCCCAAGAACTTTAATGCTTTTTATTTTTTCAATGTATTTTTGGGGGATATTTTTTGTTCTAATCCAGCGAGTTACGGTTGACGGTTGAATTTTTAGCAGCCGGGCGGTCTTTCTGACCCCTGAGGCTTTTACTGCCGTTAAAATCGCCGGCTTAATTTCTTCTTCCCGATGTTTTTCTTTCTTCCAAAGAATCAGATTGGCCTGGAGGCAATACTCGCAGACTTTCTTTTCCTCACACTCACAGGGTGCTAATCGACAGTTGACTTTCAAAACTTTATAACTGATAAACTGCTTCATTGGTTATACGGCCAGGTTTCTTTATTCTTAGGGTATTGGTTTTTTTTGCTATCTGAGCCTGAGGGCTTATTGGTTTTATCCCGGTCAAAAGGCAAAAGATAAGGCTTAATCTCCGGGGAGCGGGATAAGTCTGATTCTGGTTCTTTTGCCCTTAAGGGAAGCGGGGAGGCGGAACCGCTCCATTGGGGGGTAAGAAGCCTCTGGTTTATCCCTTCCGGTTCCTTTACCCCTTTGGGTATGGCTATGGTTACATAGCTCCTTCCGTAGACGGCATTGTCCTGGTCTACCCAGCGGTTAATAAGAATCCTCCGCAAAAGGTATTCCGTATCCTCAACTGAAACATAATAACCTTTAATCTCCTGCAAAAATTCTTCTTTCCCTTTTTTTGCTTCTTCGGTGGTCTTAATGCTTCCTTCCCTTAAGGTCTTCTCGTAGACTTCGGCAACCGATTTGCACCTCATCCCCGAAGGATAAGGGCAGCTGTATTTGGGACCACAACCAACTGTAACGCTGATAATTAAAAGCAAAGTTATGGTTTTCAATCTAATTCCTCCGTTTGGTTATTTTCCTATTTCATAATAGTTCTCGTGGGTAAGCACTGCGCCGGGAGGGTTTACTATCAGGGTAACTTCCCTTCCCGCCTCAATCTCAATTACCGGGTAAATTCTTTTCATCATGTCAATATAGTGTTTGGCTAAAAGGTCAGCGGCTTTTCCTACCCCACCTAAGCCGGCAGCCTCAAAGCTTTCTTGCAGGGAAGGAGACCTTACCCGGTCCTCCCAGTCTGCAAAAGGATACCAGGTTACCCGGTTGGCAGAGCGGAGGATATCGGATATTCCCGAGATAAACCCGGTTACCAGGGCTTTGCCGATCATCTGCCCTTCCTTGGATACCACCTTTCCCCGCAGTCCTAACTTCCCATCCTCTCCTACTGCATTGGCTTTAAGGTCAATGTTAATGGAAAACAGCTCCTCATCTTCCCTAAGGCAGGCTAAGGATTCGGATCGGATATAAACCCTTTCGGAGGATATATCTCCGTAAGCTGAACCTACAATCACGCAGGCCCTGAGATCGGTGATAAAGTCATTGGGAAGGAGGGCATAGTCAGTCATCCGGATTAATACCGGATAAGGGGTCTGCTGGAGAGAAAGGCTGGCAGGAGCATCCACTCCTGCCAGCAGAATTCCTTTAACAAAACTTCCCGGAGGAAGAAAAAGCTTCTTTAGCAGAGGCTTTTCTGGCTTCCATTCTTTGATGGCTTTGCTCTTTAGCGCTGGTCCGGAGGGCTTTGCTTCCGGCAGGGGGGGTAAAACCCGGGATGATGGTCTTAAAACCTCTTCTTCACAGGAAGGGCAGGGTTCGGGTTTCTTTTTCTTTTCTTTCTGGGTTTCCTCTGGAAGTGGGGGGAGAGGTGGAAGAGGCGGGGGAGTGGTTTCGGTTTTTTTAAGCTGCTCCAGTCTTTCTTTCAGGTTTTGGTTCTGGTCCTGTAAGTCCTTTAGGGTTTTCTCCAGGCTTCCGATCCGGGCTCCTTCCTTAGCCATCCAGGCTTCTTTTTCTACCTTCTCCGGCAAGGAAAGCCGCCGGGGTTTCTCGGGTTTTGAGGGCTTTTCTGGTTTGCCGGTAAAAAGAAAAACCCCCAGCAATACCAAAGCAGAAAGCCCGGTAATAACTGCTGCTGCCTTCCCGAAGTACTTCCTCCGGGATAAATCCGGGGTTTCGGGGGGAAGCTTAAACTCCTTAAGCACCTCATTAAGGAGGTCCTTTTTCTTTTCTTCTCCGGTTTTCTCCTCCTGGGGTTTATTCTCTTCGTTCATCGCACCACAAAAACTGAGGTTATCTCTTTTGGACCGATTACCTTTTGGCCAATCGATACTGCCCGAACGGTTTCCTCCAGGAAATCCTCTTCCTTTAGCTCCCGGGGCTCTTTTGAGGTATTTACACAGGCTAACTCAATCAGGCTAAGTCCCCGGGAACTGCGGTATTCCTTAATCAAATAAAGGTCACTGCAGTTATCCTTCCTTTTGGTTTTCTCTACCTTCCGGTAAATTTCTCTTACCTCATAGCCGGGAAGGGTTTCTCCCCGATAGCCAGCCATCACCAGGTCCTTTACCGCCTTAAGATAGGATTCCTTTAAAGGAAACTCCGTTCTTTTTTCTTGCTCAAAGATTATGGTCTCACTTTCCCCTTCCTTAGGAACAACTTTTAAAAGGTAGCTTTTCCCGCTTGCTCCATAAACTATAAGCTCTGCCGGCTCCTTGCCGGTTAGGGTAAGGGTTACGGTGTTTCCCGCTAACTTTGCCTCTAAGTTGGAAGCAGAAGAGGTGAGCTTCTTTACCGGGAAAGGGAAAATAAGCCGGTTTACCTCCTGGTTTGAGGCTAACACCGGATAAGCTTCGGTTTCACTTTCCAGCTTTATCTTTTGCACCGAGTGGGCTTCCGGGACTATAAGGGCCAAGATCAGTAATCCTGAGGCCATAATTTTTAACCCGAAAGGTAATCTGATAATAGACATTGCGGTTTATTACCTCCTTTCCAGCAATCTTCCTTACGATGTTTCCTCCTGCCCGAACCTCATTCCCATTTACCGCTAAACTGGCGGGATAAAAGGTCTGGTAAATACTGTTTTCCTTGATATAGGTGGCATCAGTAAGCAGAGCCTGGGAGATCTGCCCGGCTTTCTCCCCTTCGAGATTATCAATTACATACCGAACAAAGGAATCTGCGTTTTCGGGGGTAAGGTCTAAGGTGAAATGGAGAAAGGCAAGTGCCATCTGCTCCAGATACTCCTGCGAGGCTTTCCCGGGGGTGAGCCAGAAGTTTTCTTTGAGCTCCGGCGGATAGACTACCACCCGGGCAGTAAAGCTCCGAAAAAACCCGTTTGCAATCAGGGCGAAACCGAAAAGAATGATTATAAGCCGGTAAAAAACCTTATCCCGAAGAGCGTTTTCCCCGGCTTCCACATACCTTGGCAGCATCAGTCGTAAAACTCCTTGATAAAACCCGGCACCTTCAACTTGATTAAAGGCATAATCCCATGCCACCAGAGAAAATGGAGTAGATAGCCATCGGCATTCTCTATCTTCATCCTCTCCATGGCTTTGGCTAAAATGAACCCCAAAATCATAGCAGGAATAACCAGCTCATAGGCAATGCCAAAAACTGTAACCCCTACCATAACCACAATTTCGTCAAACTCCCACCACAAAATCTGGATCTGGCCATCAATATCAGGTATCCTGATCTCAAGCTGGTCACGCATTCTCGTTTATCTCGTTTATTTCGTTTGTTTGGTTAATCTCGTTTATCTCGTTTATTTCGTTAATTTGGTTTGTTTGGTTAATCTCGTTTATCTCGTTTATTTCGTTAATTTGGTTTGTTTGGTTAATCTGGTTTGGGTGATTGATTCTTTTAGCGCCGGGAAGTTAAGCCCGATAAGCTTTTTTCCGTCATCAAGGATTACGGTTGGAGTTCCAGAAACTCCTAACCGAAAAGCTATTTCCTGGGTCCTTCTAAGGTTATCTTCCCCTTTAGCACAGGTTCTATCTCCGTATTTTTCATTGAGGTAATCTTCAAAGGTTATCCCTCCGCAAATCCCGGAGATTGCCTTGGCTTTTCCAGCGGGATGGATGGGAGAAAAAATGAATTTCACTTCCAGTTTCTCTCCTTCGGCAAACTGCTTTATTAATTTTTTTGCCCGGTTGCAGTAAGGACAGTCCGGGTCAGTGAAAAGATAGGCAGTCCGCTTAACCTCTTTGGGCTGGTAAGAAAAAGCAGCTAACCGGTCAAGTTCGGGTTTTAGGGCAAAAAATTCATCCCTTTCTACTTCGGCAATGCTTTCTTTACTTATTTCTTTTTTCTCCTTAAACATACTGCCTGAGATCACAAAATCTCTGGTTCCATACAGAGAAAAAAGCCCGGGATAGCTGGAAAGCCGGATAATAAACTCACACATCCCGTTTACTTCCTTTTGGGAGACAACCTCCGGGGTAACTCCCGGCGGAAGGGGAAGATGGCTTAACTCCGCTTCCTCACATACCCCGGCAATCGCCACCGGAGAAAACAAAAATAATAAGAGGATAATTCCAATTGGGGTTTTCATTTTGGTTTTCCTTTCTGTTTTTTTAACCTGGCATCCCAGCCTGCCAGGTTGCTCTTCTTAGTTTATCCCCACTTATATATCCTTCACCCCTAACCGGCACTTACCTTAGCTGGGATCAGATAAGTCGTCCTGAGGCTGCAGTTACCCCCTTTTTGATCCTAAAAAAGGCTTCTCTTCTTTTTTTCCGTAAAAACCGGACTAAAGAAGCGGGGTAACACCCTGGCCTTAACCTGATAAGCTCACCTTGTTTTTTTTCTCCCTCTATCTATATAAATAGCAAGGGGGGCAAATTGAGTTTGTGGGTTTATCGGGTTGATTGAGTTGACAAACTCCTCAAACTCTATGAACTTAATTAAGCCCGGATTTTTTTCCTACTTCTGCCATCACCTTCCGGGCATAAGCCCTCCCTGCTTTAATCCTTCCTCCGGCGTTATAGCAGGCTAAGGCATCAAAAATATTCCCATACTTATCCAGACACTGCCTCAAAATCCAGACCGAGACATAGACATTCACACAAGGGTTCCCCAGCTTAAGCCAGATCCCCTCCCCTAAAACCTCATACCACAGGGAGTTTATCTGCATAAGACCAAAGTCATAGGTCCCATCCCGGTTGTAATTAACTGCTTTTGGGTTAAAGTTACTTTCTACCTTCGCTATTGCCTCAACAACAGCCGGGTCAATAGCAAAAGCTTTGCCTGCCTCCTCAAAACAAAAGGCTAAGCTTAAGCCGGGCTTTATAAGAAAGATTGCTAATAAAACTGCCAGAAGGATTTTCAAGTTTCACTCCTTAACTCTATAAACCCCATTAGATAGTGTTATCTAACCGGGTGGATTCTTCCTCAACCGCCCTGATCTCCGGAAACTTGACCCGCACCGCAGGCGGTAAGACCTCGGCGGTAAAGCCCTTGAAGTATCTTCCGTAGGAGATCAGGATAAACTGCCGGGGTTTTAACCTAAGAACCCGATCCGCCCGCACCATTGGCTCCTCAATCTCCCTTACCGATATCCCTCCCCCAAAGGAAAGGATGGGAGAAAACTTCCTTACTATCGGGGTTGACTTCTCCACATACTGGGCCGTCTCCGGATGGTTTACCTTCATAAAAACCCAGGTGTTGATGTTATCCAGAATGCTCCGGGTGGCTTCTTTCCCCACTGCTTCTTCCATCTGGGCAATGGACTGGGTGTAAAAGTGAACCCAGCAGCCTGCTCCTCCCCCTTTGTTAAAGAGCTCCTCAATCCCTAAGTAAAGGACATTGTGGCCTTCATCAATATGGATACAGAGCGGTGGGTTGAGCTTCCGGCTGGAAGCAAAAAACCTTCCCACCAGGGACTGAACCATGCTGATTAACACCCTTCCCACAATATGGGAGGTCTTCCGGGTAAGCATTGAACCGGTCTGAACTATTAGAATCACCCTTTCCCCTAACTCAAACCTCCTTATGAATTCATTGGCTCTGGCTTTCCCGATTACCTCTCCCACACTTCCGGCAGTAAGGGCAGTAAGAGTGGTGCGCAGGGAAGAAGAGACCTTGGCAAAAAAGTCCTGGGGGGAAGAAAGAATTTGCTCTAAGGAAGAAAGGATGTCTTTTGCTTCTTCAGCTGCCTCAGGAAAGTCAATGTGCTCAAGCTCCTCTTTAAGCTTCTTTAAATCCGGGTAGGAAGCCCGATCTTTTATCACCTTGAAGTTGAGTTCGGGTTTTTCTTTTTTAATCTTGCCAAAAAGGATAAGCGAAAGCACAATCACCAGCGTGGTCTCATAGGCTACATTGATGAAATATTCCTCCTTGGCCTTAATCCCAGAAACTACATGGTCTACTACCTCTTCCGGCATATAATAGTAAGTTAGAGGGTCAAGTTTAATTGAGCATTGGGGATAAATAGGGGTAAGCAGCATAAGCTCAGAAAGCCTTTTGCTTTCATAAGCTACCTGGACAATCTTACTGAAAAGCTCCACCTCCCCTTTGGGATCAATCACAATCAGGTTGTAGCCTTTTTGGATGTCCTGGGCAATTATATGTTCCATGAGTTTGGTTTTGCCGATTCGGGTGGTGCCAAAACAGCCAAAATGCCCTTTTCTTACCTCATCTTCCAGGTTAAGGGGGATTACCTCCCCGATATTCTCTAAGTTCACCCCTTCTCCCAGATGAGTGGCAGGCGGGAGATTTTTTTCACTGCCGGAGAAGCGAATAAAGCTAAACATCTCTGATTTCTTTATCTCGTTTGTTTCTTTTACTTAAAATCCGATTCCGAAATTAAATCCGTAGTCAATGGTTTTGTTTTTTGGTTCATAGACTGAGCCAACCGGAACACCGGAGGATCTTAAAATCTCCCGGTCCGATTCCTCGATACTCCAGTAACAGAAATACGGCGCAAGGGAAAGAAAGTATCTTCCCCCAAGCATCTTCTCCAGAGGAAAAGAAAGCCTTAAGCCATAGCCCTCCCCGAAACCCTGATTAACCTCAGGGTCATTTAGGGCAGGGGAAACCTCGCTTAAGCGGCTTTTTACCTTCCCTTTCCAGAAAAGGTCATACTCGGCCTCGATACTTAAGCTCCACTTGCCCGAAACCGGGTTTACCATCCTGATACCTAAGGGTAAATACCAGTATTCTACCTCCCGGCCATAACCTCCTTTCCCAAGGAGAGCATCTTCCCAGTACCGGTAATCAAATCCAAGAAAAGGGGTTAAAAGCTGTTTACCTTGAAAGAGGTGATCGTATCCTACCAGTGCCCGGCATTCCAGCCGCCATTCATCTAAGTCAGCTTTCACCGGAGTGCCACCCCAGCTCTTTCCCTCATAGTCAAGGTCTCCAATAAGGTATTCCAGGCTTAAACCTACCATCAGCCGGTTTCTTCGGTGGTAACGATAGTCTCCTTTAAGCCCAAAGAGGAATCCCTCCTCCTTTATTTGATCACCTTCCTGGTAATCAAAATGGGCGGTCTCAAAACTGAGCTTAAACTGATGCGGGGAAAGGAGGCTCTCCTCGGAGGCAAGTGTCTTCTGGTAATCGAGGTAACTTGTCCCGTAGTTTTCTGGTGCAGCAATTTTTTCTGCCCGAGCTGGGGCAGAGAAAAAGATAAAACTGATTATCAGAGGTATTATGATATTGCCAAACGGAAAAATAAACCCGGCAAAAGCTCCCAGATGACAGAGCATCCCCCAGTTTCTCGCTTCCTTCTCAATCATCCTTTAGCCTCCTTTCTTCCCAGCAGTTCTTTTCTCCCCCGCAAACTTCTGCTTCTGCCTTCTCAGGCCAAAAGGGGGAAAAAATTTTCCTCGAGCTTTCTATTACCGCTGATTCCAGCTGGTTTCTTACCCTATGATCCCATCCTTTAAATACCTGCTTCCCCTCCTCACCCTTTACCACTATCAGCGGCACTGCCAGCCTGCCTCCGTTCAGGTTCAGGGCTTCCTTTTCGTTTTCCCAGATAATCTTTTCTGCCAGCCTCCGGGAGGTCCCGGACGGGCTCTGGAAAAGATAGCGGCATACCCAGTCAAGCGCTTTTTTTCGGTCAGCTTCACTCAGGCTCACCGGTCTTACTACCAGCGCGGCATTAAGGTTGGGGCAAATCTCTTTCAGGGCTCTTAACGCTTCCTCACAGTGAGAACAGGAAGGAGAGGCAAAAAGCTCTACCCGGGCCGGGGGTTTATCTTCCCTTAACACCCCGGGATTTAATTCTACCTGGGGAAAGAAAAAGACAAAGTGCAAAACCAAAAAGGAAAACGCCCCGAAAAAAAGCCCGGCTTTTGCCCTCGTTATTTTTTCCCCTTCAATATCCCGCCAGATAAAAATAAGGCAAAGGCTAAGAAGGGCAAAGAAAATAAGGCAGATCGAACAGAAAGAACGGATACAAAAAAACTGCAAAAACATAAAATAAGCTTCTAAACCGGTAATTGCCCAGAGTAAAAGAAACAGCTTCTCCTCCTTTCCCTTCCGGTGGAAGTAAAGCCCGATTCCTAACAGAATAAAGGCATAAAAACCAATCGGAATGCTCACTACCCGGGAAAAAGATGAGGTCTGAACTTTAACACAGGAATTATCCGGGCAGATAAGATTGGTTTTGCCGGTAAGTTCAGTTAAAGCAGTAATCAGGGAAAGAAGAATTGCCAGGATAAGCAGAATAGTTAGCGCTTTTTTTCTCATCCCTCCTCCTGCCTGATTCTAAGCTCAAAGATAGTCCCGAACATAAAAAAACTCCTTTCTTCGGTTATAAAATGGTTAATTCCTCCTTACCTATATAATAGGTGAGGGTGCAAATTTAGGTTTTCTTTTGTTTTTCAAACTGAACCCGGAATTCCTTAATTAATGGCAATAACTTTTTTTCGTTCTCCTTGCGCAATCTTTCTAAGTCTTCTCTTTCCTTTGCTAATTCTTCCTGCCGGGCTTTTTCTTGTTGTTTCCTTCTTTCCTCCCTTTCCAGAAATGAAGGAAAAGGACAAGGAGCAACCAGCTTAGAGCTTTGAATGTATCTAACCGGGTCTTCCACCTTAGCTGGAGTGATTTTGTTCTGTTCAATGAGATAGAGAAAATAGTCTATCTTTTGGGTGGAAACATTGGCCGGAAGGGTGGCGTGAGGGAAATATCTTCTTAACCTTTGCAAAAGCGTCTCTCTTAGAGAGATATTTGTAGTAGTCTCTGTAGTAATCTCTGTTATTAAGGAATTTACCGTTTGGGGAAAATGAATTTTACCCTTTGGGGAATTTCCATTTTCACCTTTTGTTAAAAACGGTGATTTCATTAGGGAATTTAGCCCATAAAGAATATTATCTTTCTCAAGGCTGATATGGATAGTGGGGCTGCCGTTAAATTTGAATATCTTGACAACAACAAGTCTTTTCTTTTTTAAAACCTCAATTGCACGGTCATACTGCCTGGGAGTAATTCGGCATTCTTCCCACCAGTCTTCCCTTTTTTTAGCCACCCATTCCCTTCCCTCTTTAGCGATCCTTAACTTGCTTTTTCCGTCAGAAAGTAAAAACCAGTAGATAAGCTGACTTAGCAAAACACCAGCAATTAAATCTCCGGCTAAGTCAATGTAACAACGCTTGACGTCAATTGTGTCTTTCGCTGATTTTTCCCAGACAGAAAAATCATCCCAGCTATTTAGCATTATTTCCCCCCTCTTGCGGTTAAAAATTGCTCTATTCTTTTCTCGGACATCTGGTAAAGGCGGAAGAATATCCTTTTTCTAACCAAAAAAGCCGTTTTTTGGATTTTCCCTTTTAACGAGGAGGAGATGGAATGGGAAAAATAATACCTAACTACATAATCAACCACTTTATTGGTCTTTATAAGTTGGATGTGCCGTCTCCCATTTTTATGGCTGATCTTAGCTGAATTTAAAAAAATACTTTCCATATACTCCTCGATTTTCCCTAAGCTTCCTTTTTTCTGCTGATACTTGAGCCTTCGCAGTGCCTGAGAAAGCTTTTTGGTATCAAACAAACTGAGCAACTGAACCAGGCTTTTAATATTTTTGCCGTATAAAGCATCGTAAAAAATTTGGTTTGCTTTTTCGGGAATTACCTTCTTAGGGTTTTTCTCCATTTACTTGAGACTCCTTTTTTTCCCTAATTAATAAATAGGAAGGGGGGCAAATTTGGGGGGCAATTTTCTCAATTTATAACCGCCTTTGTTTCACTTT
>Ga0315298_1008093_pt1 | contig 13553 bp, 11 predicted proteins | sample WHS_1_MG_FD_203077 | JGI IMG/M metagenome (GOLD analysis project Ga0315298, IMG submission 203077) | Extremophilic microbial mat communities from Washburn Hot Springs, YNP, Wyoming, USA - WHS_1_MG | ecosystem: Environmental > Aquatic > Thermal springs > Hot (42-90C) | place: USA: Wyoming...
AGGACATCTTGTCCCACCTCTTCGAGTTTTTTTGAAGGTCCCTCAGTCTTAATCTTTTCTGCCTCTTCAAAGCCGATGTTTAGGAGCTTTTGAATAGCTTCCGTCACGGCGTTACCCCCCAAAGGGAAATCCCGGGTGAAGATGGAACCTCCGTTTTTTACCACGTTGATATTGGTGATGCTTGCACCGATATTGACAAGGACGGCGATGTCCCTGTCGTCGAAATCGTAGTTTTCCTCATACATCGTTTCAAGGGCGAAAGAATCTACGTCCATAATGAGGGGTACAAGCCCGGCAGCGGTGATGATTCTTCTGTAGGTATCGACAACGTCTTTTTTTGCGGCGACCAGCAAAACCTCCATGAGATTGGGATTGTAATCGTTTGCACCTAAGATCTGAAAATCGAAGCTAATTTCTTCTTTTTCATCGAAGGGGAGGTACTTACTGGCTTCGTCGTGGATGAGTTCCCGCAATTCTTCCTCACCCATGTTGGATAGGGTGACTTTCTTGATGATTACCCCGTGTCCCGAAAGGGAAGTGGCCACATTTTTTGTACGGCACTTGGCCAACCTAAATAATTCCTTGATGTGGCCCACAAGTTCCTGTTCTTCCGCGGGTATGCCGTTTTCGATGACGCCACGTGGGAGGGGGAGTTGAAAGAAATTGGTGAGCACGTACCCGTGTTTTGTTTCGCTCAATTCCACAAGTTTTAGGGAACTCGAGCCGATATCGAGCCCCACCAGAGGTTTCTGTTTGGAAAAGAGGTGACTTAAGTCAAGCATCTCACTTGTCGAACTGAAATACCAGTTCTCCTTTCCTTGCCATGCCCAGTTCTTTCCGGGCAATGTATTCGATGTACACAGGGTCGCTTTTTAGCTTCATGATTTCTTTTTTTAACGTGCCCGTTTCTTTCGCCAGCTCGTAGTTTGATTCTTTTAAGTGCTCCAGTCGAACCTGCATTTTATAACAGTCGAGGAGGCCACGGTCACCGAAGATAATAAGTGAACCAAGGAGGATAATAAGAATCAGGATAACAATACCTACCTTCATGGGCGATACCCTGTAAGTAGTTCTGTTGAAACGGAAAAAATGGGAAAACTTGATGCTTTCTTATATAAAATATCCCCTTATTGCAATAAAAATTTTGCAATTGGAAACCTCCTGTATTAAAAAATTAAAAGTAAGCCTCTGGAGGTATGGGAATGAAGGCTATGGTTCTAAAGAAAATTGGCTCTCTTACGTCCGGTTGTCTTCCCCTCGAAATGGTCGATTTTCCACGGCCGATCCCTGCGGGGAAAGAGGTCCTCCTTAAAGTTTCCGTATGTGGTGTTTGCCATACGGAACTGGACGAGATAGAGGGCAGGATACCTTATTTGAAACTTCCCCTCATTTTGGGACATCAGGTCGTGGGAAGGGTGGTGGACCGGGGTGAAAAGGCGAAAAAATTCCAACTCGGTGACCGGGTAGGTGTAGGCTGGATTAACGGAGCTTGCGGTAAATGTTTTTTTTGTCGCTCCGGGCGGGAAAATCTCTGTGAGGAATTCATAGCAACGGGCCGTGATACCCACGGTGGCTATGCAGAATATATGAAAGTTTCTGAAGACTTTGCCTTTCTCATCCCCGATGTCTTTTCCGATGCCGAGGCTGCTCCCCTGCTCTGTGCCGGTGCCATCGGTTTCCGTTCGTTGAAGTTGGCCAGGATTAAAAACGGTCAAAGTCTCGGGTTTACAGGCTTCGGCGCCTCAGCCCATTTGACCCTTCAGCTTGCCCGCGGCCTTTATCCGGCAAGCCCTCTTTTTGTCTTTGCCCGCAGTGAAGCGGAAAGGGCCTTTGCCCTGCAGTTAGGGGCCCAGTGGGCGGGGGATACAAAGGATCAGGCACCGGAGAAGCTCGATGCCATCATCGATACGACGCCAGTGTGGCTACCTGTTTTTTATGCCTTAGAGAATTTGCGCCGGGGTGGACGATTGGTAATCAATGCTATTCAAAAAGAAACCCAGGACCGGGAGGTTTTCTTAAACCTCGACTATCAGCGCCACCTCTGGCTGGAAAAAGAGATAAAAACGGTAGCCAATGTTACCCGTAGCGATATCACCGGCTTCTTCAAGGCCGCATCTCAAATTCCTATAAAACCAGAGTATCAGGAATTCCCCTTGGAGAGGGCAAATGAAGCCCTTTTGGAGCTCAAGGAGCGTAAAATTCGAGGGGCCAAGGTATTGCGCGTGGGAAATTAGCAGCCCATCATAGCTTCAGCACGGCACCCGTACTTGCCGATGTGACAAAGTGGGCGTAGCGGGCAAGGTAACCCCCCCTTGGGGACGATGGTTTCGGTTTGAAATTCTGCCTCCGGGTGGCAAGTTCGGCTTCGCTTACCAGAAGATCGATCCTCCTTCCGGGAATGTCAATCTTAATCCGGTCACCTTCCTTAACCAGGGCGATGGGTCCACCGGCTGCCGCCTCGGGGGAGATATGACCGATGGCTGCCCCACGGGAGCCACCGCTGAAGCGACCGTCGGTGATCAGAGCCACCGTCGAATCGAGCCCCATGCCGGCGATGGCCGAAGTAGGGGCGAGCATCTCCCGCATTCCCGGTCCCCCCTTGGGGCCTTCATAGCGGATTACTACTACATCTCCGGGGATGATTTTGCCCCCCAGGATGGCCGCTACGGCTTCCTCTTCGTTGTCGAAAACCCGAGCTGTGCCTTCGTTTACGAGCATTTTTTCATCGACTGCTGACTGTTTCACTACGGCCCCCTCGGGAGCGAGGGTTCCCTTCAGTATCGCCAATCCCCCTTCGGAATGGTAGGGATTGGTCACAGGACGGATTACCTCTGGATTAAGGACGCGGGCTTTCTTTATGTTTTCGCCTAAGGTCTTTCCCGTAACGGTTAGAGCATCGAGGGATAACAGATGGATTCTACTTAACTCTTTCATCACCGCGGGAATTCCACCTGCACTGTCCAAGTCCTCGATATGATGGGGTCCTGCGGGGCTCAGATGGCAGAGATGGGGTGTTTTTTTGCTTATTTCATTGAACAAGTCGAGGTCGAGTTTGAGGTCGGCTTCGTGGGCTAAGGCGAGGATGTGTAAAACGGTGTTTGTGGAACAACCCAAGGCCATATCCACGGCCAGTGCGTTTTTGAAGGCCTCAAGGGTGGCAATGTCCCGAGGACGGATATTCTTTTTCCAGAGTTCCATAATTTTCATCCCCGCCTGTTTAGCCAGGCGCCGGCGGGCAGCATGGACGGCCGGTACAGTACCGTGTCCTGGAAGCCCCAGACCGATGGCTTCGGTGAGGCAGTTCATGGAATTGGCGGTATACATCCCCGAACAGGAACCGCAACCGGGACAGGCAGCATCTTCCAAGGCCTTCAGGGTAGATTCCTTTATGGTATGGGCTTTTACTCCCCCTATTCCCTCAAAGACGGTGATTAAATCAACTTTTTTCCCCTCCAGTGTACCCGCGAGCATGGGACCACCACTGATAAAAATGGTAGGTATGTTGAGACGCAAGGCAGCCATGAGCATCCCAGGGACGATTTTATCGCAATTGGGAATCATTACGAGGGCATCAAAGGGGTGGGCCATGGCCATTACCTCGATGGAGTCGGCTATGAGTTCCCGGCTGGCTAAGGAGTACTTCATGCCTTCATGACCCATGGCAATGCCGTCACAGACGCCGATTACGGGAAACTCGACGGGAGTACCACCGGCCATCCGGATGCCCGCCTTCACATCGGCGGCGAGGATATTGAGATGGATATGACCGGGGATGATTTCGTTGCCCGCATTGACGACGCCTACCAAAGGTCGGGTAAGTTCCTCGTCGGTGTAGCCCATGGCTTTAAAGAGACTACGATGGGGTGCTCGCTCGAGCCCCGTTTTCATCAGGTCGCTTCGCATCGTAAATACCTTTCCTTTAGGGTTTATTTTTTTCTTCTTTCCGGACGAAGGGCCCTGACAGCGGCTCCCGCCTGCCACATCTCGCTATTCTTAATTAAATCCAATTCCTGTCTCAATTTTTCCCGATAATCCGGGGCGCTGTTGGCCTTAAGGACGATTTCTGTTTCTTTACCGGAGACGACACTTTCGTAGAGTTCATCGAAAACAGGTTCCACCGCCTTGCGAAAACGGTCCTTCCAATCCAAGGCCCCTCTCTGAGCAGTGGTACTGCAATTGGCATACATCCAGTCCATTCCGTTTTCCGCGACCAGCCGGATCAAACTCTGGGTTAATTCTTCCACCGTTTCATTAAAGGCCTCGCTGGGACTGTGACCGTGTTTCCTTAAGAGGTTATATTGAGCCTCCATAACACCGGCCAAGCATCCCATCAGTACCCCCCGTTCCCCCGTAAGGTCGCTGTAGACTTCTTTTTCGAAGGTAGTGGGGAAGAGATAGCCGGAGCCGATGGCCACACCTAAAGCCAGGGTACGTTCAAGGGCGCGTCCGGTGTAATCTTGGAAAACGGCGTAGCTTGAGTTTATGCCACTTCCGTCGAGGAAGTTGGTACGCACGGTGCGACCGGAACCTTTGGGGGCAACCATAATGACATCCACATAGGGAGGTGGAATGACACCCGTTTGTTCCTTATAAACAATGGAGAAGCCGTGGGAAAAGTAGAGGGCATCACCCTCGTTCAGGCATTCCTTTATCTTCGGCCACATTGCCTTTTGACCGGCATCGGAGAGGAGATACTGTACGATGGTGCCACGCCTGGCTGCTTCTTCGGGGGAAAAGAGTGTTTCTCCTGGTATAAAGCCGTCGGCTATGGCCTTCTGCCACGACTCACCACCTTCGCGCTGTCCTACGATAACGCGCAGACCGTTATCCCGCATGTTTAAGGCCTGCCCCGGCCCCTGGACACCGTAACCGATGACGGCCACGATTTCGTTCTTCAGTACCTCCCTTGCCTTGGACAGAGGGAATTCCTCCACCGTGACTACATCCTCCCAGACACCGCCGAAATTGATCCTTGCCATCTTATGCACCTCCCTTATCTTCGCTTTTGTTGTTATAACGTGCCAGGGCGACCGTACCTGTCCGGCTGAAGTCGTCCATCCCCAAAGACTTGAACTCTGTTAGGGCTCTTTCTATTTCTTCCTTTTCCCCGGTAATTTCTATGATTCTGTAATCCTTTTCCTCGCTTACAACCTTTCCCCGGTAGGTTTCGACAGTCTTCTTCAGCGCCTCTTCATTGTCCGGAGCGAGCTTAACCCTAAGGAGCACCATTTCTCTCCTTACGGCATCCCTTCCCGTTAGGTCATCTACTTTTAGGACATCCACCATGCGATTCAATTGCTTTTCAATCTTCATGATGGTTTCTTTATTTCCCCACGTGGTTAAGATAATTTTGGAGAATTTAGGATCTTCCATGGTGTTTACAGCAATGGTTTCAATGTTGAAACCTTTGCCGCTGAAGGTACCAGCAATTCTCGCCATCACATCGGGCTTGTTGTTTACCAGAATGGCAATGGTATTTTCTCTGACCTCCATAGCACTTTCCTTTCTCAACTTTAAACGTGCTTTTCTTTACTCGATTGAGCTTTATTAAATCAAGTTTTTTTAAGCGACCCTTTGCCCTAAAATCATTTCCGTGATGGGTCGTCCCGGTTTCACCATGGGATAGACGCATTCCTCCCGTTCGATTTTAAAATCCATCATTACGGGACCAGGAAGGGAAAGCCCTTTTTCCAGTGTGGGGACCACTTCCTCCGGTTTCGTTGCCCTGAGGCCGTGTCCTCCGTAAGCCTCGGCTAACTTCACGAAGTCGGGGGCATAATCCATCATCGTCTGGGAATAGCGCTTGTTGTAAAACAATTCTTGCCACTGGCGGACCATGCCTAAAAATCCGTTATTTAGGATAACCACCTTTACGGGAAGATTATATTGAACAGCCGTGGCCATCTCTTGGATATTCATCTGGATGCTTCCGTCTCCAGCAATATCGACAACTAATTTATCCGGTTTGGCCACCTGGGCCCCGATGGCGGCAGGAAAACCGAAACCCATGGTACCTAAACCACCGGAAGAGATAAAAGAGTTGGGTTCATCGAAAGGATAGAACTGGGCGGTCCACATCTGATTCTGCCCTACTTCGGTGGCAATAACGGCCTTTCCTTTTGTGATTTCGTAGAGTTTTTCGATAACATACTGGGGCTTTATCTTGTCGCTTTTGCAGTAACTAAGGGGCATCTCCCTCTTCCATCGGGCGATCTGTTCGAGCCATTTCTTTGTTCTTACTTTGATGCGGGCAATGTCGGTATTTGTGAGCCATTGATTGAGAAGCTGCAAGATAGGTTTGCAATCGCCTATAATGGAAACATGGGCTTTGATCGTCTTATCGATGGACACGGGGTCGATATCAATATGGATAATGCGGGCATTGGGAGCAAAGGCTTCTACCTTGGAGGTGAGACGGTCATCGAAACGCACCCCGACAGCAATCATGACGTCACAGTGGGAGATGGCCATGTTCGCATAGTAGGTACCGTGCATGCCGGGCATGCCGAGCCAGAGGTCGTCTGTACCGGGAAAGGCACCGAGACCCATGAGCGTGGAGGTTACCGGAGCATTGATGTTTCTTGCCAATGTTCTTAATTCCTCCCAGGCGCGACCCAAGATCACACCGCCCCCGGAGAGAATCAGGGGCCTTTCAGCCTTTTTAATCAATTCCAAGGCCTGGGCGCATTTCTCTTCGATGGGATTTTGCTGCGTCTCGGAAAAACTTAGGGGGTAGTCAAGGGTGTTGTCGTCGGTTACGGCCTGAATCACATCCTTGGGAAGATCCACCAGCACCGGTCCCGGTCTTCCCGTTCTTGCAATATGGAAAGCCTCCTTGACCGTTCTTCCTAAATCAGCTACTGTCCTCACGAGAAAATTGTGTTTTGTGCAGGGTCGTGTAATGCCCGTGATGTCCACCTCCTGGAAGGCGTCATTTCCGATGAAAGCGGTTGGTACCTGGCCGGTGAATACAACTACAGGAATGGAATCCATGTAGGCATTGGCAATGCCCGTTACTGTATTGGTGGCGCCCGGTCCTGACGTAACGAGGCAGACTCCCACCCTGCCTGAAGCTCGGGCGTAACCGTCGGCGGCATGGATTGCTCCCTGTTCGTGGCGAACCAAAATATGTTTGATATCATGATGTACCATTTCATCGTAGATATCCATAACGGCGCCGCCAGGATAACCAAAAATAACCTCCACGTTTTCTTGCTCCAGGACTTTGAAAAGTATCTGGGCTCCTGTTAGCATAAATTTCCCTCCGTTTTCTTAATAGTAAAAAAAAGCCGCAAGTAAAAGATTTGCGGCTTTATAAAAATAAAGCCGCAGGTCCATGGGGCCCGCGGCTTTTTGGTTTCCTTTTTTAATCAAAGAAACCAAGCGGCGGACCCCTTGGGTACCGCTACTACTACGGCAACTACCATAAGGTTCCTTGCTTGTTTTCTTTGATAAATCATAGCTCCCCTGAAACTTTATAGAGTTAATTCTCCTTTTATTAATTTTTTTTGTTGTTGTCAAGAATTTTATGTTGCTTAAGTAAAGCCAAAAGTGATAATGTTTACCGATGAAAAGAGGGTAATAAATGATGAAAGGTGCCCAGTTGACCGAATGCCTTTATGAACTCATCAAACTTACGGCTACAGAACTGCCCGAGGATGTTAAGGCGGCCCTAATCAGGATGAAGGAAAGAGAGGATAGAGATTCTCACGGGGCCTTTATTCTTAGTCTTTTTTTAGAGAATATCGACCTCGCATCCCAAAGGAAGGCGCCTCTTTGTCAGGATACGGGGATGCCTACCTTTTACTTCTTCCATCCTCCCCGAATGCCCCACAAATCCTTGAGAGCTTCGGCAGAGAAAGCATTAGTCACCGCAACCAATGAAGGTTATCTCCGTCCCAATGCGGTACACCCCGTAACGGGGAAAAATAGCGGAAATAATATAGGGATTAATTTTCCCTCCCTTTATTTTCATGAATGGGATGACGAGGCCGTAGAGGTTTCTCTTCTGTTAAAAGGTGGTGGAAGTGAGAACGTGGGCACCCAGTACAGCCTGCCCCATGACCCTCTCGAGGCAGGTAGGGATATGGAAGGAGTACGTCGGGTTATTTTGGAGGCGGTAAGAAGGGCAGAGGGAAAAGGTTGCCCCCCAGGCGTCCTGGGAATTTGTCTGGGAGGGGACAGGGCCTCGGGTTATGCGGAGGCGAAGCGCCAGCTTTTGCGTCCCCTCGATGACAGAAACACAGACCCCTTTCTTGCCGAATGGGAGGAGCGGCTGTTACGGGAAACGAACAGTTTGGGGATCGGTCCCCTGGGGTTGGGGGGTAAGGCCACCCTCATGGGGGTGAAAATAGGGACCTTGCATCGCCTACCGGCCTGCTATTTTGTTACGGTAACTTATATGTGTTGGGTCTATAGACGGCGTACAATGAGAATAGAAAAAGACGGAACATACCACATTATTCTTTAATGAGGAAAGCGACGATGATCGAGCTGACGTTGCCCGTTGGGGAGAGGGAAATTAGGCGCTTAAAGATCGGTGACCTGGTGAGTCTCTCCGGGGTTGCTATCACGGCTCGTGATGCCGCTCACAAGTATATGGTGGAAAAACTTATCGAAGGTACCGTTACTGAGGAGGAAGATGTGAAGCTCTTGCGGGAGCTCAAGGCGACGCTAAAAGATGGAGCCATCTATCACAGTGGACCCATTGTAAAGAAGGTTGAGGGAAAATGGGTCTTCGTTTCGGCCGGACCCACCACGAGTATCCGTGATGAAATCTATGAAGATAAAGTCATCAAACATTTTCAGGTGAGGTGTATCATCGGTAAGGGGGGGATGGGGGAAAGGACACTTGCGGCCTGTAGCGAGGTGGGGGCCGTGTATCTCCACGGCATTGGCGGGGCAGGGGTTCTCAATGCCCTTTCAGTGGTGGAGGTTATCAATGTCTTTAAGGCCGAGGAGTTCGGCTTACCGGAAGCCTTCTGGAAGATTCGTCTCTCCCACTTTAGGGGTATTGTGACCATGGATGCCCACGGTCAGAGCCTTCACAAAAACCTCTCTTCATTCATTGATAAAAATCTTAAGGAAATCCGCGGACTATAGGAGAAAACGAAATGGATGTACCACCCCTTACGTTTCAGGCAGGTGATACCTGGGATGGTTTCAAAATACTGAGGGTAGAACAGATACCCGAGATACGGATTACGGCTTATGAGATTATTCATGAAAAAACGGGAGCCAGAATCCTTCATCTCCATGCCTTCGACCGGGAAAATCTTTTTGCCATAGGTTTTAGAACGCCGCCACCGAATTCCACTGGAGTACCCCATATCTTGGAGCATGCTGTTTTGGCCGGTTCGGAAAAGTATCCTCTGAAGGATGCCTTCAACGAACTTCATAAAGGTACCTTGCAAACCTTTATCAATGCCTTTACCTATCCTGACAAAACCGTCTATCCCGTAGCGAGTCAGGTTAAAACCGACTTTTATAATTTGGCGCGGGTCTATACAGATTTGGTCCTAAGACCGAGGCTTTTAAAGGAAACCTTCCTACAAGAAGGGCACCATCTAACCTTTGTGGAACCCGATGATACGGAAAGCGACCTTGTCATCTCCGGGATTGTTTATAATGAAATGAAAGGCGCCTATTCCTCGCCGGAGACTTTGATGGCGAAAGCGGTAACTGAAGCCCTTTTCCCGGATACGCCCTATGCCCACGATTCGGGCGGTGACCCGGAGGTGATACCTTCCCTTACGTACGAACAATTCCTTGAGTTCCATCGTCACTACTACTCCCCCAGCAATGCCTATATCTTTATCTACGGTGACATACCCACGGAGGAACATTTGGCCTTTCTTTCCCCAATACTTGAGGGCTTTGAACGGCGGGAGGTTATGTCGGCCATCGCTGCCCAACCTTACTATTCCGCGCCGAGATATGTACATGCCACTTATCCCCTTGCCCGGGGGGAAAAAAGGGAAGGGAAGACAGTGGTCAATTTGGCCTGGTTACTGGCTGAAAATAGGGATGTAAGGACGTCCCTTCTCCTTAAGGTTACCTGTGCCATGTTGGTGGGGAGTGCTGCAGGTCCCCTGCGTAAAGCCCTCATCGATTCCCGATTGGGGGAGGATTTATCCCCTATTACGGGATTGGATAGCGATTACCGGCAACTTTTTTTTGTGGTGGGTCTGAGGGGTACGGAGCCAGAAAAAGCCCCGCTCATCGAAAAACTGGTTTTTGATACCTTAGAAAAGGTGGTTACTTCCGGTTTTGACCGGGAACTGATCGAAGGTACCCTCCATCAAATAGAATTCCACGGGAAAGAGATCCGGAGAACAACAATGCCTTACGGTATCGTCCTCATGGGTATGGCTTTCCACACCTGGCTTTATGACGGCGATGCCTTTCAGAACTTAAACTTCCCTCAGGCTATCTCCGAATTGCGGAAAACGTGGGAAGAGAATCCCCAAGTTTTTCAGGAGACGGTAAAGAAATGGTTTCTCGAAAATAATCATCGTGTTTTATCTGTTCTTGAACCCGACCCGGACTTCATTGAAAGGAGAGAAGAAAAGTTAAGAGAAATCCTCGCTAAGTTGAAAGAACGCCTTTCTCCGGAGGAAAGGGGAAAAATAGCTCAGACGGCGGCTTCCCTCCGTCGTTTCCAGAGTGAACCTGATCCCCCCGCGGCAGTAGCCGCCCTTCCCCGTTTGCGCCTAACGGATTTGCCCCGGGAAATAGAGAAGATTCCTACGGAGAAAACATGTACCGAAGGCATTACCATCTTAAGGCACGACATTTTCACTAATGGAATCGCCTATCTTGATTTAGCCTTCGATATTTCCCATATACCGGAGGAGTATCAGGTTTACCTGCCTCTTTGGGGGAAGCTGGCCACAGACATGGGAGCAGCCGGATTAGATTACGAGGCGATGGCCAAAAGGATAGCCTTGCACGCGGGAGGGCTTTCCTTTCACCTGACCTGTGGATTGGCAACCGATGGTACCCCTTGGAGAAAGATGGTTTTTCGTGTGAGTTCCCTTTATCGAAATATTTCCGAGGCCATAAAAATTCTTCGGGATATTCTCTTGGAGGGTGACCTTTCTCAGAAAGAGCGGATGTACAACCTCATCGCTGAAAAGAAAAACAACCTGATTGCTTCGGTGGTTCCTTCCGGTCACCTCTATGCCAAGCGGATAGCCGCAGCCTGTCTGCGAGAGGAGGCTTTTCTTGAGGAAAAATGGCATGGAAGAACACAAATCCGCTTTATCCATAAACTATCTGAGGAAAAGAGCGACTTGAGGGAACTGCTTTCTCACCTGCGGGCGATGGTTGTTTCTCGGGAAGGCCTTACGGTAAACTTAACGGCCTGTCAAAAAGGGATGGGTGATTTGGAGCAGGCGGCTGTTGATCTCATCGCCTCTCTCCCTGAGAGGGGTGTGGTTAGTTCTTTTACTCCCCCATCCTTGCCCGTCCCTTCCATTATCGGTATCGTTATCCCCGCTCAGGTTTCTTATGTTGCTAAGGTACTTATGGCGCCTACCTATGGTGATGCCTCCGTGGCATCCCTTTTCGTGGCTGCCCATTATCTTTCCAACGGCTATCTCTACAAACGTATTCGTGTTCAGGGCGGCGCCTACGGTGGTATGTGCCAGTACGACCCCCTTTTGGGGATTTTCAATTTCCTCTCCTATCGAGATCCCCATATCATTGAAACAATTAGGATTTATAATGAGGTTCCCAAGTACCTCTCTGAGGAAGGAATGGATGAGGACGAATTAAGGAAGGCCATCATCGGCACCATCGGTGCCCTCGATAAGCCGATGGACCCTGCGACAAAGGGCTACACGGCCATGATCAGGGATTTTCTGGGGCTCTCCGATAAAATGCGGCAGGAGCTACGAGGAGCTATCTTGGAAATGAAGGGGGAAAAGGTAATAAAAGAGGCTCTTCATGTTTTTTCTACTGCGGAAGCAAAGGCTGGGATGGCTGTTTTGGGTGCGGAAGCAAAACTCATGGAGGCAAAAGAGCTCTTGGGGGAGGCTTTTCGCATTGAACCGTTGATTTAAAAATGGTTAATTGCTTTAACTGCCGCTTTTTCTACATAACCTATGAGAAGTCCTTTCCTTACGGCTGTCGCGCCTTGAATTTTAAATCGCAAAGCGTACCGAAAGAGGCGGTTTTCCAGAGTTCGGGTCTGAATTGTCAGTTTTTTCAAGAAAAAGAGCGGAGATTCACTCCCGATAATACATAAAACCTATCACAGCCAGAACGATGATGACGGCGCCAAAGCCGAAATAAAAGAGGGAAAACTTGGCGACTTTGGCAGCCTGATCTCCCCGGAAAAGGTCGAGGTTGGCAATGTAACCCCAATAAAGGGTAAAGCAGTAGTTGATAAGTAAAGCGAGACGGATGCGCCCGAAGATCAGGGCAAGGGTACTTAAGGTAAGGAGAATCATGACCTGGGTGATGGGTATGGTAAGTTCTGTGGTAAAGAATGTCTCCATAATGCCCCCTTCTCTTTTTTATTTTGCCTTTTAATGGTATAATGAAAAAAATTCAATAGGGGGAAGAAGTAAATGAAAAAATATCTTTCTTTTATTTTGATATTTCTTCTTTTCTCCGGTTGTCAGACCCTGTTTAAAAATTACGGAAGTATCGTGCCCCACAAGGGGGTAACGGAGATTTTCGAGAGCTATCAAATTGATCCTAACCTCAACTACTATTACAGTGGTTCTGCTACCTTTCCCAGCGCCATCATCGGACTTCATAAAGACTATCGCTTGGATTCCGACCTCTGGCAGAAATTTGAGCCTACACCGGAAAAGTTGAAGGAACTGGTCACGGATATGCAGAAAAAGGCCCTCGATATGGGAAGCTTCCAGCACGGTTTTGCCATCCTGGACGATAAGGGGAAACAGATAGGCATTTGGTATTCCTTGCTTTTTGTGACTACGGCCGTAAAGATAGTTGATGACAGAACCGTAGTTATCATCACACCTCCGGCCGATGTCTATCGCGAGAGGGGCGACGACCGCGGAAGAGATGCGAACCTGCCATAAAAAATTTTTATTTTTGACAGAGGAAACATCTTTATTGTATAGATAAAAAAATTACCTTCCTATGCGGGCAAGGGAGGAGGAAAGAAAAAAGGAGGATTAGGATGATTGATTTAGGTTGGTTGGGTAGCATCGAATTTACCTGGAAGTTTTTTGTGGCTATCGTAAGCATTGTGATAATCGATCTGGTTCTTGCCGGTGACAATGCCGTTGTTATTGCCATGGCGGTGAAGAATCTAAAGGGAAGAAAGCGGCTCATGGGCATCGTATTGGGTGCTGGCGGGGCTGTTTTACTGCGGGTAATATGTACCTTTTTTGTCGCCAAACTTCTCGTGATGCAATATGTGAAATTAATCGGAGGCGCCGTTATAATATGGATTGCCATCAAGCTCCTTACAGAAGGTGCCGAGGAGGAGGAATGTGTCGGTAAAGAGGCCCACTCCATACTTCAAGCCTTATGGATAATAATGGTTGCCGATATCAGTATGAGTATCGATA
>Ga0315298_1008096_pt1 | contig 13548 bp, 15 predicted proteins | sample WHS_1_MG_FD_203077 | JGI IMG/M metagenome (GOLD analysis project Ga0315298, IMG submission 203077) | Extremophilic microbial mat communities from Washburn Hot Springs, YNP, Wyoming, USA - WHS_1_MG | ecosystem: Environmental > Aquatic > Thermal springs > Hot (42-90C) | place: USA: Wyoming...
CGGCAGGGCGCCCCCTGACCATTTGTCGTTTTCTCTGCTATCTTTAGAGCTACGGAGTGAGTATGATTTCGCGCGAAGATTTTGTTTTCTGCATCGGATATGATGGCGATACCGCAATCGTCGACGCCAAGGCAAAGAAAGAGTTCAGCCGCCTTTCGACTATGGAATTGGCCGAAAAAGGCTTGTACCGAGCCGCATTTGCTTCGGCGCTCTATTCAGGAAAACCAGAAGAGATGCAGAGCTTTATCGAATTTTTCAATAAGAAAGCAGGCACTCAATATACAGAGGCAGGCCAGCTTTCGAGGCTCTTCGGTGTTTATCTCGAATCTGTTTCGAAGGTAAAGGCGCTGTAAGCCGAGCTCAAACTACCTGCACAATCCTGCATTTCAGATAGCGCGACTCGTCATACCCGCTCAGGATGGGGTGATCGAGATCTTGTGTGCGTTCTTCGAGGATGCGCAAGCGCCGGTTCGAATCAAAGGCTGCATCTGCGAGCACGGCATCGAACATCTCCGGAGAGAACCAATGCGAGCAGGAGAAGGTAACGAGTATGCCGCCCCGCTCTAGCAGGTGCATCGCTCGCAAATTGAGCTCTTTGTAGCCGCGGCGAGCGCCTTCGAGGGCAGTTCGATTTTTGGCAAAGGCAGGCGGATCGAGGATGATGAGGTCGAAGCGCTGCCCCATTTTTTCGAGATCGCGCAGATAATCGAAGGCGTTGGCCTCCACGGCCGTAATTCGATCTGAAACGTTGTTGAGCGCGGCGTTTTCCCTAAGAAGGGCAAGTGCGTCACGCGAGCTGTCCACCGCAAGCACCGATGCCGCTCCAGCTTTGGCGGCGAGCACAGAAAAGCCCCCTTGGTTGCAGAACACGTCGAGCACGCGCGCGCCAATAGCCTTGTTTGGACTGTCCGCCCATGGTGCGCGCGACACGTACTTTGCTGCTGCTGCGCGATTGGCGCGCTGGTCAAGGAACCAGCCAGTTTTCTGGCCGCTTAGAAGATCGATTTCGAACAGTGCACCATTTTCTTCAATTACAATGCGCTCGGGAACAGAACCCCACAGAACCCCGACCAAATCAGGCAAGCCTTCCAGCGCACGCACAGGCGCATCGGATCGCTCAGCAATGCCATCAGGATTAAAAACAGAGCGGAGGGCTTTCAGAATTTCTGCCTTGTGTACTTCGACACCGAGGCTCAAAAATTGGACCGAAAGCCAGAGCCCTTTTGGGCTGGCCAGCGCGGCCCGCTGCGCGCTAGACAGCTTGTCGCCCGCATTGCTGTCTTCAAGCTTGGGTATTCCCACAAACCCGTCGACGATGAGACCCGGCACCGAATCCGCTTCACCATAGACTAGCCGCAGGCTCATTCGCTTTTCGATTGCAGGCTCACCAAAGCAAAATTTGCGCCATTTCCAGGCCGCTTCGAAGGCACGAATAAAAAACTCTTCGTCAGCTTTCTTTGCGGTTCGAGAATACATGCGCGCACGAATTTTCGACTTCGGATTGAAAAATGCGTAGCCCACATGGAGCCCTCGGGCGTCGCACACTTCGACCTCGGCGCCGGGCTCTGGCTCGCCCTCAACGCCGGCGATTTCGTTGTCATAGATCCACGGGTGACCCCGGCGGATGCGGATATCTTCTTTGGGTTTGAGAATAATTCTGACCATAAAGATACAGTAACGGTTCCGGGTCGATGGGGGCAAGGAGGTGAACGGAGTGACACTAAGCCGAGAGAGAAAGAGGAAGGAGGCAAAGAGCGCGAAGAATGCAAAAAAGGCATAGAACGCGCGGTCCCTACTAGACAATCGATGCTTCGGTATTTCAATCTGATAGCACGTTCTGAAAACCATTCATGGAGAGGTCCATTATGCCAAGGCCAATGAAATACAGAATCATCAACGGACGCCCCGTTACCAATATATTCAAGCCCGCAGGCATCCCTCAGCGTGAGCTGGAGGAAGTCGTTTTGACACTCGATGAAATGGAAGCCATCCGGCTTGCAGACATGGAAGGGAAGTATCAGGAAGACGCAGCGAAACTCATGGGTGTTTCCAGGCAGACCTTCGGCAATATCATTGCATCAGCGCGCAAAAAAGTAGCCGATGTGCTTGTCAACGGCAAGGCGCTTCGCATCGAAGGCGGATTCGTGGATATTTCCAGCAGCTTTTTTGTCTGCCTCGATTGCCGGCAGGAGTGGAGCATGCCTTCCGGAAGCGCAATGCCCCATGCCTGTCCTCACTGTGGAAGCGGAAATATCAGATCACGCACATGATACCAGGGCACTCTGTGCCGTTTGCCGTTTGACTCGATCATCGCATCGTGGTATTATTGGCATATGCTAATAATAAAGCTCTGCGGGCGGCAGCGGGAATGCATTTCTGCTGGAGCCGAGAGGAGGAGCTGAGAATGCCCTGGGTCAATGCTTCGAAATGTTCGGGTTGCGGTATTTGTGTGCCCAAATGCCCTGTCGATGCAATCGCTATGAGTTCTGAGAAAGTCGCGGTAATCGACAATGCCGCATGTACGCATTGCGGTATCTGTTTCGATGTATGTCCCCGCCAGGCCATACGGCCGAATTCGGAAAATCCTGCGATGCGCGGGCAGGGTATGGGCAGAGGCATGGGTCGGGGAATGGGCCGCGGCATGGGCGGCAGTGGTTTGGGCAGGGGACAGGGGCTTGGGAGAGGTCTTGGCGATGGAAGAGGCGGGAGGTAGCGCATGTATGCATACGGCCCGGTTCCATCTCGCAGATTCGGCAGATCGGTCGGCGTAAGCCCCATCCCGGAAAAAACGTGCAGTTACTCCTGCGTGTATTGCCAGCTTGGCCGTACGAGAACCCTTACCACAACGCGGCAACATTTCTTCCCCAGAGAAGCTGTGTTCGCCGATATCGAAAAAGTGGTGCGCGCGAATGAAGGCACGATCGATTACATCACCTTTGTCGGCGATGGTGAGCCTACCCTGAGCCTGGACCTCGGGGCACTCATTCATGAATGCAAACAGAGCTTTCCCTACAAAGTTGGGGTGATCACAAATGGTTCGCTCTTGTGGATGGAAGAGGTGCGCCGGGACCTGAGTGAAGCCGATGTCGTCAACATCACCATGGCAACAAGCGATCCGGACACTTTCAAGGGCATGCACCGGCCACACGGCAGTCTCCGCTTTGAACAGGTATGGGAGGGCATCCGAACATTTGCCGCAGAGTTCAAAGGGCAGATCTGGGCCGAAATCATGCTCGTCGACATGGTCAATACCGATTCCGAGGCCATGAAAACCCTGAAAGCTCTCATCGACAGCGTCCATCCGGCTCGAACCTATGTGATGGCTCCTACAAGGCCTCCTGCTGAGCCGTGGGTACAGATGCCGCGGCCTGAAACCATACTCGAAGCGCTTGCGCTGTTCGGTGGAGAAAATGTCACACAGCTGGAAGAAGGCAGTTTCGGACTTGATGAATTTCATTCCGCGGAAGAAGCCATCTCGGAGATCTGCCGGCGTCACCCTCTGAGGATGGCCCAGGCGCGAACCATCGAAGCATATTTCGCACAGCGGACGCTCGACCGCTTGATCGCGAGCGGAAGATTCAAAATCGTCGGCTATCAGAACCGGAAATATGTGCTTCCGGCCGAATTTGTCTTCGGAAAACAGGAACAATCATAGAGCAAACGAAAGGAATTCAATCTTGACAGTTACTATCATGAGCGGCAAAGGCGGTGTGGGCAAGACGACAGTAGCCGTCTCGTTCGCGACACACATGGCCCGGGGCGGTGAGAACGTACTTCTTGCCGATCTCGATGTCGAAGAGCCGAATGCCGGCCTTTTTCTGCAAAAACAGCTCAAAGACTCGGTCGATGCAGTGGTCTACAGACCGCAGTGGAAGGAGGACATATGCACGTTCTGCGGCAAGTGCCAAGGCTTCTGCGCATTCAATGCAATCGCAGCGCTTCCGAACTACGTGATCGTATTCCCGGAACTGTGCCATAGCTGTTATGCATGCTCAGAGCTTTGCCCCGCCTCCGCGCTTCCTATGGCGCCGGCAAAAATTGGCCAGATTCAACGCTACTCCGTAAGCGAGCATCTAAGATTCATTGAAGGACGCCTCGATATCGGCCAGGAAATCGCTTCGACCCTCGTAAGGCAGACCCGCGACAGGGCCTTGCAAGAAGCACAGGCTGCCGGCATGCAATGGCTTGTGTTCGACGCGGCGCCTGGAACCGCCTGTGCGTCTCGCGAAGCCATGATCAAATCCGATGCCGTTGTGCTCGTCACCGAACCGACACCCTTCGGTCTGCACGACATGAGCCTTGCCTTCAAAATGGTAAGGGCCAGTGGCAAACCCTGTGCCATCGTCATCAACAAGGACAGCCCCGGCTATGCAGGCATCGAACAATTTGCCAGAGAGCAGAAGGTGCCCATCATTGCCCAGATACCTTACAACGCCAAGTTCGCGCAGTCGTATTCGATAGGCAGCATTCCGGTAGGAGCATTCCCGGCGCTCGAAAAGGCGCTCAGCAGGATTGCAGGATGGCTTTCCGAGCTTAGCGCAGGAGGCCAGCCATGATCCGTATCGCGATACTCTCCGGAAAAGGTGGTACGGGCAAAACTTCCGTTGCAGCTTCGTTTGGCTATCTTGCCGGCAATAAGGCGGTGCTCTGCGACTGTGATGTAGATGCATCGAATCTTGCGCTCGCCGCAGGCGCTCAAAATGTCCAGAGCCGGGAATATTCGGGTGGGAAAGTTGCCGTCATTGACCAGAACGCCTGCGTTGGCTGTGGCGCCTGTATGCGCGTCTGCCGTTTTGATGCCATAGAAAATAAAGGCTTGGAATATCGAATCGAACCGGCTTCGTGCGAAGGCTGCGGTTATTGCCCGCGCGTATGCCCCTTCAATGCGATTTCCATGGTCGAGCGCAAAAGTGGCGATATTTTCATCGGGCAAACGCGGTTCGAGAGTCCGATTGTCTATGCCGAGCTCTCGGTCGGCGCAGAAAATTCAGGTAAGCTATCCACACAGGTCCGCCGCCTTGCCGACGAAATTGCGGAAGAGAAAAATGCCGAAGTGATTATCATCGATGGCCCGCCGGGTGTCAGCTGCCCCGCGATCGCCGCAGCGACGGGTGTCAATTACATTCTGTTCATCTCGGAGCCCACGCTTTCCGGTGTTTCTGACCTCGAGCGTGCAATGGAAATGGCTCGAAAACTGAGAATTCCTGCCGGTGTACTTGTCAACCGGGCGGACATCAATGAGGCTTTGAGCATGAAAATCAAAGAAACGGCTGCACAGGCCGGCTGCGATTTCTTGGGATCCATACCTCTCTCTTCTGATTTTGTGCGCGCCGTGCGAAATGGCAGGACGGTGCTGGAAGAAACGGACGACGAGCGCATACACTTAGTTTTGACGCAGACATGGCGCTCGATATCGGAACGATTCCAGAAATGGCAATAACGGCGATGAAAGCCACTGCAACCATGGAGGTCAGCATGAAAATAATATTCAGCGTACGCGAAAACAAAGGCAAGGATTCCCTGCTCGATGACCGCTTTGGCAGAGCGGCAGGCTTCATTCTGTATGACGAAGCAACAGACCAATGGTCATGGATCGATAATGCCAGCAATGTCAACGCAGCAGGTGGCGCAGGTGTCCAGGCTGGACAGGCGGTGGCGAATTCAGGCGCAGAGATCTATATCGGCGCTCAGCTCGGCCCCAAAGCCATGGCAGTTCTTGCAAAAAGCACGATGAAGCTCTTTGAAGGCATCTCCGGCAAGACTGCATGGGAAAATTATGAGGCATTCAAGGCTGGAAAACTCAAAAAAATAGAAGAATAACCTGGCAAGCACTGCTATTGAACCTGCCTGCCCCCTCGTATACCATACACTGAACATGAAAAAGCCATCGATTATTTTTCGCTGTTCAGCGTGCGGCCACGAGGAACCCAAATGGCTCGGGCGATGTCCGGAATGCGGGCAGTGGAACACAATGCTTGAAGTAAAAACTGCAGGTCGCTTCGAAAAAGACAGTTCTGTATTCTCCCTGCCGCTTGAGTCGGTGGATCCGGCACTCGGCACGAGAGTGTCTTCGGGAATTTCCGAGCTGGACCGGGTGCTGGGCGGCGGTTTCATGCGCGGTTCGGCCATTCTTTTAGGCGGTGAACCTGGCATTGGAAAAAGTACGCTGCTTCTGGAGGCGAGCGCGAGGCTCGGCGCGAAGGGCAAGGCGCTTTATGTTTCGGGCGAGGAGTCGGCGGCACAGATTCGCCTGCGAGCCGAGCGCATAGGGGCACTTTCGAAACAGATCGAAATTTTCTGTGGGAATGACCTGCATGCCTGCCTCTCGGTAATGGATTCGGTCCATCCTTTGCTTACGGTAATCGATTCTATCCAGACAATCCATTCGCAGGAGGCAGGGGCAGTTCCCGGCACGCCGAATCAGATTAAATTCTGTACGCAGGAGCTGGTGGAGTGGGCGAAAAGCCACGATTCGATTGTGGTGCTCGTTGCTCATGTCACGAAGGATGGGATGATTGCCGGGCCGAAAGCAGCCGAGCACCTTGTCGATGCCGTCTTGAGTTTCGAGCAGGCCGAGAATGCCCTGCGAGTACTGCGGACGAGCAAGAATCGCTTTGGCTCTTCGGATGAGCTTGGATTTTTTCTCATGGGCGAGAAAGGGCTGGCTGAATTGTCCGATCCATCAGGCATCTTCATGGTACGAAGGGAAGGCCAGCTTCCGGCGGGCATCGCGGTGGCGATTGTCCATGAAGGTTCTCGAATTTTGCTTGCCGAGGTGCAAGCGCTCACGATTCCCTCCAAATCCGGTATTATAAGGGTCTATTCCGACCGGATCGACCCTCTGCGCGTATCGCGTATCGCGGCAGTACTTGAAAAGCAGACGAGGCTCGATTTTTCAAGCCAGGAAATCTATGTGAACGTGGCGGGGGGCTTGCGGCTGACGGAGCCCGCCGTAGACCTTCCTCTCGCCTGTGCGCTGTATTCCGCACGTACAGGGCAGGCGCTTCCCTTGGGATCGGCGATTGCGGGCGAGCTTTCACTCGCAGGAGAAGTCCGGCCAGTCCGCTCGATGGACAGGCGCGCGAAGGCGGCAAGCCAGCTTGGCTTTGAGCGGATTATCGGTCCCGTCATGCTGCTCCCCGGCGAGGAAGCCCCGCATGGACGCGCCAGCAGGGGTGGGGACAGTGCCGGGACAGTGACGAGCGTGAGCCGGGCTTTGCCGTTATGGCGAGGTGTCTCTTCTCTCAAGGAATCGCTGCGCATTTTGTGGAATCAGGAGAATCGAACATGAAATATTTGCATAATAATGAACGAATAAGCGGGCTTGCCGTGCCTCTTCTTGCGCTCAGGAAAAACAAGAGCGCTGTATGCGGCGTATTTTCGGATTTGGGGGAGCTCGCCAAGCTTGCGAAACGATGGGGACTGTCACTTATTCAGCTATTACCGCTCAACGATACGGGGAATGGCACTTCTCCATATTCAGCATTGAGCGCGTTTGCGGTGCATCCGATCTATATCTCGCTTCCTGAAGTTCCCAAAACAATGGAATCGCTGGGCGCCCCGCTCGCTCAATCCGCAATCGATGTACTCAAAAAGGCCGAGAACAAGCTTGCGCGCGCCCATGCCGGAAGCAGACGGATTGCCTTCGAAGCAGTGCTTTCTGACAAGCTTGCGGTGCTTCGTTCGGTTTGGAATGAGAGCCAGGAATATTGTCGCCCACTCGCCGAACTCTTTGCAGCGCAGGAAACCTGGGCCAAGCCCTATGCCTGCTTCATGGCCCTCAAAAAACGATATAGCCTCGCCCCCTGGTGGGAATGGCCCGAATATCGCGATGTCACGCCTGCCGATATCGAAACCCTCTGGGACAGCAGCGAAACCGGCGAAGAAGCCCGTTTCCGCCTCTGGCTGCAGATCCTTGCGCGCGAACAGCTCAGGGATGCTGCACATTCCGCTGCCGGGATGAGCATCGACATTATGGGCGACATCCCCATACTCCTTGCAAAAGATTCTGCCGACGTCTGGTATAACCGCGACATCTTTATCCTCGATTCCCAGGCTGGGGCACCACCCGACATGTATTCGCCCCGCGGGCAGAACTGGGGTTTTCCGCTCTATAACTGGGACGCTCTCAAGGCTGGGGATTATGCGTTTTGGCGTCAGCGGCTTGCCTATGCCGACCAATTCTATACAAGCTATCGAATCGACCATGTGCTGGGATTTTTCCGCATCTGGGCGATCAGCGCATTCGAAAATGAAGCCTTTCTCGGCGAGTTTGAGCCTTCTGAGCGCTTGGCGCGCTCAGAACTCTCTGGCCTTGGCTTTTCCGACGAGCGGATTACTTGGCTGTCGAAGCCCCATATCCCTGAATGGAAAATCCAGAACATGGAAGCGCGTTGCATCGATGCATGCGGCCGCGCAGAGAATGTTCCAAACGCTTCTCGAGCGCAAGATGCCAAAGCCAGCGCGGATACAAGAATATCCCTGGAGCAGCGCCTCGACCACCTTCGCCAGGATTGCTTTGCGCGCATCAAGAATGAGCCGCTTTTTCTGTTCAGCCCCCAAATACGCGGCAGCGCCGATATCAACTCGAAAGTGAACGCTCTCAAAGTCGATTTTCCGCAAGCGGCAGAAGCCCTGTCAGACTACGCGCAGAGCATGTGCGAATGGTGGACCGACCGAGCTCTCTACGAAGTCGAGCCAGATCGGTTTGTGTTCACCTGGGAATACCATACCACGACGAGCTGGAAGAGCCTGAGCATGCAGGAACAAGAAGCGCTTGAACAAAAAGCCGCTGAGCTTGCTTCGAAGTCTCTCGCCGTCTGGGAAGAACGAGGACGCGGCCTTCTTTCGATGCTTGTCGCTTCAACCGGCATGCAGCCCTTTGCCGAGGACCTCGGTGCAGTACCTCCCTGTGTGCCAAAAGTACTCAAAGAGCTCAAGATTCCAGGATTGCGCGTGCTGCGCTGGGAGCGCCAATGGGACAAGCCAGGCCAGCCCTATATTCAGCTCGAAGCCTATGAGCCATTGTCCGTCGCCTGCACTTCAGTGCACGATTCTTCAAGCATGCGCCAGTGGTGGGAAGAAGAGGCTGACCGCGCACAGCTCTGGGCGATGTTCAGAGAAATGGCGGAAAAAGATGCACTGCTTAGTTCACTGCGTGCGAACTGCCCGCAAGAAGCGCCAGAGGTTCTTGAGCCAACGGCCGCTGCGGTGCTTGTCAGGGCCCTTGTGCTCTCTGCTTCGAATGTTGTGGTGTATCCCATTCAAGATATTCTCGCCTGTCATCCTGAATGGCGAGAGCCCGATGCCAGGGATGAGCGCATCAATGTGCCAGGCACAACACTTCCGTCCAACTGGAGCTATCGTGTCCGCGAAAACCTGAAGTCGCTGATGCAAGACAGGGATTTTGCCGCCTTTGTGTCGAGAATTGTCGTTCGGGGAGCCACGGAGTGAGTTTTTTCCAGCAGAATGCAAGAAAAATCGCTCGGACTACCCTCACGCGCACCATCGACACTTCATGGTTTCTTATAAAAATCATGGTGCCGGTGAGCCTTGTTGTCACCCTGCTCGGCTGGAGCGGGCTTCTGGCAAAAATAGCGGTGGTTTTGCGTCCACTCATGCGCCTACTGGGTCTGCCAGGCGAAGCGGCTCTCGTGTACATCTCCGGTGCCCTTCTCAACAACTATTCCTCGATCGCCGTCATGAGTTCCATGAATCTGAGCCTGAGAGATGCAACCATCCTCGCCGTCATGTGCCTCATTTCGCACAACCTGCTCGTTGAGACGGCCGTCATGAAATCCATTGGCTCTTCGGCGCTGAAGATGTCTCTCTTGAGAATTGGTACTGCGATTCTGGGCGGTCTTCTGCTCAACCTCATTCTTCCAGTTTCTTTTGCCCAGATACAACTGTTCAGTGCTTCGGCAATTGCGAATACCGCATTCTGGTCAACAATGGCTTCGTGGGCACTCTCGACGCTCAAGCTCACTGCAAGGATTATCACATACATTTTGGTGCTCATGTTCGCTCAAACCCTGCTCGAACAATTCAACCTTATGGAGTGGCTCTCGAAGTGGCTCGGCTGGCTTATGCGTGTGTTCGGCCTCGAACCTTCGATGGGCTTTCTGTGGATTGTCATCAATATTGTGGGCTATGCGTACGGTGCGGGCATCATCAAAGCTGCGCGCGACGAAGGCCGCATGAGCCTGCAGGAAGGTGACCTGTTCAACCACCATGCGGCGATTTCCCATTCGCTCCTCGAGGACACCGTGCTGTATGCGGCGATTTCGATACCGGTGCTATGGCTCATTGTGCCAAGGCTTGCGCTGGCTGTTGTTGTCGTATGGACCGAGCGGCTTAGGCGCTACGTATTCAGGCGCTCGCTGAAGGCCGGGGTGGCATAAGCGAAGACGAGAACGAGTTGCAGGCAAAAACGTTGCAGCGGCGCACGGCACGAACCATGGTGCACTCAGTGCAATATTTTCAGGCCGTATTGTATGGATGCATCAGCTTTTCCATTCGATGACAGAAAGAAATAATCCGAAGTAATGGCTTGCCAGGCAAGGATGCGGTCAAAGGGGTTCTTTGCTCTATTTGCAGCTTGTAGAATGAGATGCGTTCGTCGTTTGTAAAAGTGCGACATCGAAGAAAGCTGTTTTGATCGAAATTTCCCAAAGGCTTGCTTGGCTTTAGAAGATTTCGGTGTCTTCCGAAAGAATGATATCCATACGTCTTTTTTCTATTCTAGGTGTGTCGAGGAATGCCCAGAGCAAGGAGCGGATGTCGAGCACTATGTTCATGAGTTCAATAATTTCTCATCCGAGATGCTAAAATCCTCACTGATCGAGCCCCGCCCAAATGCTGCTCTCGTCACGGTCGAGCTCTTCTCGAAGCCCCCAGTTCGAACCCCGCCCAAATGCTGCTCACGTCACGGCCGAGCTCTGCTCGAAGCCCCCAGCTCGAGCCCTGCCGCCAACCAGCCAAAAATCTCAGCCTAGATTCCCGTAAACGTGAGCCATCCACCGATAATCCGCACCAGTCCAATCACTCCTGCTATTTCGAGCACTGCGAGCACAAAAAACAGCGCAGAAAAGAGCCATGCAAGGGTCGGACGCCGCGTAGCGCCAGAGACGGTTGCTGCCTGAGATGAAGCAGATTGGGTCTGATCCGGCGCTTTGGCCGCTTCTTGCGTGCGCGCACGGCGGCTGTTCAGTATTGCCCTGAACGAGAGCATCGCGAACAAAAGCCAGACAGCAAGGCCTATCAATCTCGAAAAGAAAGCATGAGATGCATCAAAGCTCAAAAGCGACATTCCAGCGTGGGCCGCCAATGCGGAAATACGCGAAATCGAGCCAAGCACCATCACGATGCCGAATGCGACAAGCAACAGACCCGAGACAATGCGAACGCCATTACCATGTTTTTTCAAAAAGGCCAGAAGCGGCGAAAGACGTTCAAAAAAGAGCGCGCTCGCGATAAACGGAATTGCGAAACCTGCTGAGTAAACAACCAGAAGCAAAGCCGCGGCCGCAATGTTTGCATTCCGCGCCGCCATCAACAGAATCGATGCAAGAATAGGCCCGATGCACGGCGACCAGCCTGCGGCGAATGCTAATCCCATCAAAAAAGAATTAACCTGTCCCCGGCCTTTGCCCGCAAATTTCTGAATGAGCCGGGCATCATTGTTCAGAATTCGGATAAAATCGAACATGATGTTGAGCCCGAGCACAATAACAACGATTCCGGCGATTTGCCCGAATAGTCTCGAAGCACCGGCACCCGCAAAACTCATTCCCCCCGAGAAAACGATGCCGAGCAATGTAAATGCGAGCGTAAATCCGGCGGAAAACATGAGGCTTGCGGTGAGCAGTTTTGCCCGTTTTTGCTGGCCCGAAAGTTCTTTTATAGTAAGTCCTGATAAAAGAGAAAGATATGCTGGAAGCAGAGGAAGCACGCAAGGAGAAATAAAGGAGACAAGTCCTGCGGCAAAGGCAGCGATCAGGTCGGGCTGGCTCATTTGCGCGCAAGCTCCTTCATGATGCGCACGAACTCGGGTTTGTCGTATTCAAAACTGCCGATAATTCCCGCAATGAATTTCCCATTTTTATCGAGGATATAGGTTGTGGGGATACCTCGCGATGCATACAGCGCGGCAAGGCTGTTTTTGGGGTCGACATAGACGGGGTAGCTGATCTTGTTTTGTTCCAGAAACGTTTTGACACTGGCAGGAGGCTCGCCAAGATCAATAGCCATGATTTCGAATTTTTCGCCTTTCATGGTTTCGTGGAGTTTCTGAATGGTGGGGATTTCCTGCTTGCACGGGGGGCACCATGTTGCCCAGAAATTGAGCAGCGTTATATTGCCTTTGGTGGAAAGGCGGCTTTTCAGACTGCCGTTTATAGTGGCAACACTGAAGTTGGGTTGTTCGAAGGGCTGGTCGAACACATAAAAACCGAGGGCCTCGAGGCCGGAAGCGTACCATGGCCGCGTTTCGGCGGCTGCGGCAGGCTGCGCGGAGGATAGCATAATAATCAATGAAAGCAGAATGAATGATGAAAATTGAAAGATCAATCTGGTTGCGAGCGGGCGATTCTGGCTCTTTGCCATAGTATCTCCTGTCTTTGGCTGTACTGGGTACGAGCCCTTTTTTAAAGTCAGTCAGCTGCGCGGAGCGTGTATAGCCACAAGCGATCTGCGCAAATCAACATATAAAGTTTAATATATAATAAACAATTGGGCAACCGAGTTACAGGGCTCGGAGCAAAGATCGAATGCTCGGAGGAAGGATCGAAATTTTACGTGAAGTTTTTTGTTACGTAAGGTTTTTGGCCGCGCCTGCGCCGTGCCGTTGCCGCTCAGCCTCGAAATCATTACTATTCAATCGAATCTTCTCAAATTGATGCAAGGAGTCCTTGAAACATGAAACTCGCAGAGCCGCAGACGACCGAGACCGAATCCAAACGGCCCGAAGAACCTTTGAGCGAACGTTTTCTCAAAACCCGCACTGTCCTCCTTGTCGGCGAGGTCGACAAAGACCTTTCCGAAAAAGTAGTTCGACAGCTCTTGCTGCTCGACAGCATGTCCGAAGAGCCGATCACGCTGCTTATCGATTCCCCGGGCGGTGATGTCTATGCCGGATTCTCGATTTTCGATGTGATCCGCTTTATCAAAGCACCGGTACGCATTGTCGGGATTGGCCTTGTCGCTTCAGCCGCAGCGCTGATTTTGCTCGCGGTGCCCAGGGAGCGGCGCTTTGGCCTGCCCAATTCGTCGTATCTGATTCACCAGCCTCTTTCGGGGATGAATGGGGTCGCTACCGAAATCGAAATTCATGCACGCGAACTCGAAAAAACGCGTGCGCGTATCAACGAAATCATCGCCGAAGCAACCGGTCAGCCGCTCGAAAAAATCACGAAAGACACCGACAGGGATTTTTGGATGAATGCACCCGAAGCGATGCAGTATGGGCTTATCGGCAAGGTGATCATCTCTAAAAACGAACTCATATAGAACGAAAAAGCGTGTGCTCCCTCCTTCAAATTTGAAGCGTTG
>Ga0315298_1008097_pt1 | contig 13548 bp, 9 predicted proteins | sample WHS_1_MG_FD_203077 | JGI IMG/M metagenome (GOLD analysis project Ga0315298, IMG submission 203077) | Extremophilic microbial mat communities from Washburn Hot Springs, YNP, Wyoming, USA - WHS_1_MG | ecosystem: Environmental > Aquatic > Thermal springs > Hot (42-90C) | place: USA: Wyoming...
TGGATTCTCCCCCGGATAATCTGTCTTTTTCTACCTTCCTTTTGGGAGACATACTTAGGGCAGCATTAAATCAAAACGGTGAGGTGTTACCCGCAAAAAAACTCCATGAGTTTCTTTTTCGTAACCGGAAAGAAAACTCCCTTTACAAAATCTTTCAGGAGGAGTTTCCGGAAGTTTGGGAAAATTATTTTGCGCGCCTGTTTAAATTAACCGGTTATCTTCCGCTTTACGATTTGGTTAGCGAAATTTACTGGGTTTTTAAGATACTGGAGAACTTTAAGAATGAAGAAGCTACTCTGATAAAGATTCTGGAGGTAATCAAGGACTTTGAATCCGAGGGAATGAACAATCCGGCTGACTTCCTCCGGTTGGCTGCGGATGATAACCTCGGAGAAGTCCGCTGGAATATTGATGTTCCGGAAGGGATTGAAGCAGTAAAGTTGATGACTATCCACAAAGCGAAAGGATTAGAATTTCCGGTAGTGATTCTTATCCTTTACGGAGAACAGAGCCGAGGTTTTAGATATCTCCTGGCGGAAAAAGAAAAAGAAGTTTACCTCCTTAAAGTCAATCGAAATATAGCAGCTGCAAGTGAATTTTTGCGTGCTACCTATGAAGAGGAAAAAATAAAAGAACTGGTTAACCAGCTTAACACCCTTTATGTTGGATTTACCCGCGCTGAATCCGAACTTTATGTGATTGGAGTGGGAGGAGAAAAGAAACAATTTCCGATTGACCTTCTCGAAAAAACAAAGCCAGTTTGGGGAGAAAAAAGACCACCCCAGAAACCAACTAAGATTATTAACTCTCCTTTGTTTCCTCTTAGTTATTCTTCTCAGCCGGTTGACTTTTCTTCTTTTACCACAGTGGAGGAAATAAAAATTGAAGAAAGAAGGCGAGGAGAATTTATTCACCGTGTCCTTGCTTTTATTGAATATTTGAATGATGGCTGGGAATTAGAATTGGAGAAACGAGTAAGAGAAATTGTTCAGGAGACAAATATTGATTATCCCATAGCGGAAATCAAAAAAGAAATTCTCGAATTTATCTCTCAGGAAGAAATTAGACCATATTTTGTATGGCAGCCAGGGAGGATGGTTTTAAGAGAGCAGGATTTTTCTGATTCTGAAGGCAACCTTTTAAGAATGGATCGGGTAATCGTTGATGAAAATCGGGTTACGGTTATTGATTACAAAACTGGTTTGGAAAAAACCGAAGAAGAGAAATACCTCTCTCAGGTAAGAAATTATCGGAAAATTTTGCAAAACCTCTATCCCAATAAAAAGGTCGAAGGAGTGATTGCTTACTTTGATAGAAAAGAGGTGACCAAAATAAATTGAAAGCTATTTTAATTTCGCCGAGAATTAATTTAATCGAAGTTGTCAGCCAGTATCTTTCTCCTAATGGAAGAGACTATTCCTCCAACTTAGTTATCTTTCCCGGCAAAAGGCCAGCTTATTTTCTCAGAAAATTCATTGCCAAAAAGATAAAAGCAAGCTTTATCCCCCCCCGGATTTTTTCGATGGATGAGTTTATTGATTACCTTTATGAAGAAGAATTGGGGCAAAGAAAAAGGAAGTTGGAACCAATTGATGCGGTGGCTATTCTTTATGAGATTCATAAAAATTCAGTTCATTCCTTGGGGGAAAATAGCTTTTTTGAACCGGACACCTTTTTTCCGCTCGGGTTAAAAATCTGGTCTGACTTAGAAGAGCTTTATATTGAAAATGTATCTCCGGATCAGTTAAGAGCAACTGATCATATTACTCACGAGAATATCCCGGCTCCAACTGCCCAAAAGCTTCAATCCCTTTCCTATTTTTACCAATCATTTTATCAACGGATAATTGAGGACTCCTATTCTACCCGTTCTTTAAGATACCAGGAAGTTGCTTTAAAAATTGACCAAGTTAACCTTGACCATTTTTGCAAAATTATTTTAGCCGGATTTTTTGCCTTTACCCGCTCGGAAAAGAAAATTTTTAATTTTTTAAAAACTAAGGAACAGGTGGTTTGTATTTTCCAGGAAGGATGGGGATTAAATCTTGAAGAAATAGGGATCCATCCCGAAAAAGAACTTCGTCCGGGTAAACCCACCCTTTATTTTTATCAGAGTCCCGATACCCATGGTCAGGTATTGGGAGTGGGAAATATTTTAAAAGAAAAGATAGCTCAGGGAGAGAAGCTTGACGAGAATACGGTTATTGTTTTACCTGCTGCCGAAACTTTATTTCCTTTGTATCATCACACCTTAAATTTCCTTAATTCGGAGCAATATAATATCTCTTTAGGGTATCCCCTTCTGCGAACTCCTCTGTTTAGTCTCTTTAATAATCTTATGAACCTCATTACTTCCCGAGAGGAAGACTGCCTTTATGTTCCCTATTATCTTGAATTTGTTCTTCATCCTTATATTAAAAATATCTATTTCGATAACCAAACCGAAATAACCCGGGTGCTTTTCCATACGGTGGAAGAAGTGCTCCGGGAAAGACGGACAAAGCGGTTTATGAATTTATCCGAAATTGAGCAGGATGAACAGATCATCACCCTGGTTAGGGAGAAAATCCGGAAATTAGCGCCGGAGGTTTCGCCGGAAGAAATAATCACCCATTTAAAATCAATTCATGAACATACCATTAAAAAAATCCTTGCCAGTAAAAATGTGGGAGACTTTGCTACCCAGTTAAAGGAGGTGGTTGAATATATTTACCGGAAAAGCACTGCCCGGCTTCACCCCTTTTTTTATCCTTATTCGGAATCATTTCTTACTGAGCTTGATCTTATTTCTCGATCTTTAATGAGGGAAATTAAGTTTGAAGAGGTTGGGACTTATTTTAAATTGGTTAAAAAAGTGTTGGCAAGCACTTATATCCCCTTTACTGGAACCCCGATTCGGGGAATCCAGGTTTTAGGGATGTTAGAGACCCGAAACCTTAAATTCGATAAGGTATTTTTCCTTGACCTCAACGAAGGAATTATCCCGGAGATAAAAAAGGAAGAAACCCTTTTACCTTTTAAGGTAAGAAAAATACTGGGGCTTCCAACTTACTTTGATCGAGAAAGACTTATGGGCTATTATTTTGATATTCTGATTCAAGGTGCTCAGGAAGCCCATCTTTTTTATATTGAAAACAGCGAAAAAGAGCGGAGCCGATTTATTGAAAGGCTGATTTGGGAGAGACAAAAAGAAGAAAAAAGAATGGATGACCAAACCTACATAAAAAAGATTCAGTATCAGGTAACCCTCCAGGAAAAAAGACCTCTTCCGATAAATAAGACTGAGGAGATCGTTCGCTTTTTAAAAGATTTCTCTTTCAGCGCCTCTTCGCTTGATACTTACCTTAATTGTCCCCTTAAGTTTTATTATAAGTATGTGCTTGGCCTTACCGAAAAAGAAGGAGTTTCTGAAGAACTGGAACAAGAGGAAATTGGGCTTTTAGTTCACCAGGTGCTTTTCGATTATTTCCGGGGGAAGATTGGCCAAATCCTTACTCCGAAAAGCCTAAACCTTTGCGAGCTGGAAAAGATAATTGACTACCGCTTTGAAGAGCAATATGGGAAAGAGGTGGTAGGAGAAATTTATCTTTTGAAACGACAGGTAAAGAAGCATTTAGAGGATTTCATCAAGCAATATCAGATTCCTAAATTAAAGGATACCCCGGTAAAGATAATAAACCTCGAGCATCAATTAGAAACAACTAAGGATATATTCCGACTTACTGCCCGGATGGATAGAATAGAAAATCGCGGCAATCGAATTGCAATTATTGATTATAAAACCTCAGCCAACCGTAAATATCTGAGTATTAATTTTAATAAACTCGATTTAAATAAACGGGAGAGCTGGAACGAAGCAATTGCGACCCTTCAGCTTCCTTTTTATAACATAGTTTATTCGCTCTCAACTGGGGTAAGTCCGGAAGAGATTGAATGTTTTTTTCTCCTTCTGGGAAGGAATTTAATTGATCAAGATATTGAACTACCGCTTTTTGAAGATAAAGATAGAAATGGATTAGCCGAAAAACTCTCTTCTCTCCACCATATTATTTTTACCTTATTAAAAGAGATAATTGATCCCAACCAACCCTTTATCCCTGCCTCCAATCGCCAAGACCAATGCCGTTGGTGTATATATAACAATACTTGCAGCAATAGCTGAGGGCAGGATAATCTGAGAGAACCTTACCTTATAATTTTGGCTAATCTTTGATTTTATGTTATTAAACAAGTTAAATAGAAAAAATAAATTTAATTGGGGGAAGATAGATGGTTTCGATTTTTAAAATCCCGGGCTTTTCCCCTTATTTAGCGATAGTTTTTCTAAATATTTTTAATGTGCTGGCTAATAGCCTCATTATTTACCATAAAATTTGCCCGGGTTATGAGGCTAAAACCCAGATCTTACTTACTGCCATAGTTGCAGGGCTATTTTTTTTGGCCTTTATATTAACTCATCCTTTAGCCGGTTATTTATCCGACAAGTATCCTAAAAATAAAATAATCAAGTTCCTGGCAATAGTGGCTTTGGGGTTATCTTTTTTAACTCCCCTGGGGTATTACTGGGGTGGATGGTTAACTGCTTTTACCCTGCTCTTTTTGTTTTTCCTCCAGGCGGCTTTTTTCTCTCCCGCGAAATTGGGTTATATTCGGGAATTAGTAGGGAAAGAAAATATTGCCGGCGCTAATGCGTGGGGCCAGGGGATTACTATGCTGGCAATGGTTTTTACCGGGACTATTTTTTCGTTTCCCTTTACTTCCGGCGAAATGCCAAAAATTACCGCAGTTATTGCTTCTGGGTGCTTAATTATTTTTGCCGCTGGTCTGGAAACAGTTTTAGCTTTCTTATTACCGCAAAGAGGTCAGACTAATTCGGAAATTTTATTTGACCGAAAAGAACTTTTTCTTTCACCGGCTTTTAATCAACTTCTTCAGTTGATTAAAAGAAATGAGGTAGTGGGTTTAAGTATACTCGGTTTGACGATTTTTTGGGGTATTACTTTGGTAATGTTAACCGTTTTTACGATTTATAACCCCGGGTTGGGAGCTAATAGCCATATTTTTTGGCTACTCGCGCTCGCTGGAGGTGGGATGGCAGGAGCTTGGACTGCGGGCCGGGTTTCCCGTAACTATATTGAAACCGGAATGATTCCGTTGAGTGCAATAGTAATTACTTTTTTATTTTTATTTTTTCCGGAAGTTACCTCATCGTTTCGCAGGCCGATACTCTTTTTCCTTTATGGAATGATGGGAAGCAGGTTGATTGTCCCTTTAAATTCTTTAATTCAGTTTAATGCCCGGGCGAATGAGTTGGGTCGGATATTGGCATTAAATAATTTTTCTAAGTATATAGCCATGCTTTTGGGGCTAATAATTACGATTTTTTTTGCTTTCCCCCAAATAAACCCAGTTTTTTTCTTCCGCGGCCTATTTCTTGTCGCCTTAGGAGGTTCAATATATGCCTTTTTAAAACTCCCTCAAACCTTCATCCGTTATTTAGTTACCTGGTTAGTTTCTCAGCATTATAAACTCCGGGTTTTGGGGATTCAAAATATTCCATCTTCCGGAGGAGTGTTGCTGCTCGGTAATCATATCAGCTACCTGGATTGGGCTATTCTTCAGATGGCTTGCCCCCGACGAATTAGGTTTGTGATGTATCGGGGGTATTATGAGAAATGGTATTTAAAAAAATTTTTAAACTTTTTTGGCGTGGTGCCCATATCTTCCACTGCCAGCAAAGAGGCTCTGGAAACTATTGAAGGCTTACTCAACCAGGGGGAAGTGGTGGCTCTTTTCCCTGAGGGTGCGGTTACTCGCAATGGACAATTAGGAGTTTTTCATCGAGGGTTTGAGCGAGCAGTTAAAAATACCACTGCCGTGATTATCCCTTTTTACCTTTTAGGATTGTGGGGAAGTATTTATTCTTTTGCTACCAAAAAATACCGGAAGTCTTCCTCCACTAAATGGGTGCGCGAGGTATTTGTCTGCTTTGGTAATCCAATGCCGCGGGAGGCAACTGCGGCTGAAGTTAAAAAGGCGGTCTTTCAATTATCTATTTATGCCTGGCAAAGTTACACTGAGTCCCTGAATCCTGTTGCAATTCAATGGCTAATAACGGTAAAGAAGTTCAAAAACAACTGGTGTCTGGTTGATTTTGATGGCACGGTTTATTCTGCTTTTCGCCTTCTCGTAGCTGTGATTGCCTTGGGAGAAGTGCTGAAGAAAAAAATTAAATCCCAGCGCCATATCGGACTCTTACTTCCTCCGAGTGCGGGTGGAATTATTACCAATTTATCGGTATTAATGTTAGGGAAGGTAGTAGTTAACCTTAATTATACCGCTACTATCTCCAGCCTGGCGCAAGCAATTAACCAGGGAGAAATTGATACTATCATTACTTCAAGACGGTTCTTAGCTCGATTATCGGCTAAGGGGTTTACCAATAGTGAATTTTTTGCGGACAAGAATTTGATATATTTAGAAGATCTTAAAAAAAATATCTCTTTTCAAAAGCGGGTAAAATTTAGTCTATTAGTTAAAGCTCTCCCGGCCTTTTTTCTCCGAATTTTTTATTTTAAAAAAAATTCACTTGATGATACTGCTGCTATCTTGTTTAGTAGTGGTAGTGAAGGTTTGCCAAAAGGAGTCCAGTTAACCCATCGTAATCTGATAGCAAATATAAAACAAATTGCTATGGTTTTAAATGCCCGGGAAGATGATATTCTGATGAGCACCCTTCCCTTATTCCATGCCTTTGGGCTTACTGTAACCACTTTACTTCCTTTAGTAGAAGGGATCCCTTTAGTATGTTATCCGGATCCTACCAATGGCTATGAGATCGGGAAATTAGTAGCCCAGTATCAAGCCACTATTCTTTGTGCTACTTCCACTTTTTTGCGGCTATATAATAAAAACAAAAAACTCAATCCATTAATGTTTCAATCATTGCGATTAGTAGTAGCCGGTGCGGAAAAACTGAGTCAAGAAGTCCGGGAAGAATTTAAGGTGAAATTTGGAAAAGATATTTATGAGGGCTACGGCACCACTGAGACCAGTCCGGTTGCCAGTTTTAATCTTCCGGATGTTTTACTTCCCGGTGACTGGTCGATTCAAAAAGGAAACAAAATCGGAACCGTTGGTCTGCCGCTACCCGGGACCGCTTTTAAAATTGTTGACCCCGAAACCCTGGCTGAACTTCCTCCCGGAGAGGCAGGTCTTATTTTAATCGGCGGTCCCCAGGTAATGAAGGGTTATCTTAAAAATGAAAAGAAGACCCAGGAAGTGATTTTGGAGCGAGATGGTATTCGCTGGTATAAAACTGGTGATAAGGGTTTTCTGGATAAAGACGGGTTTCTTACTATTCTTGACCGCTACTCCCGATTTGCTAAAATTGGAGGTGAAATGATCAGTTTAGGGGTAGTGGAAGAAGAAGTATACCGAATTTTAAATAATAAAGAAATAGAATTAGCTGCAGTTGCTTTGCCCGACGAAAGGAAAGGGGAACAAGTAGTCCTTTTAGTTGCGGGTCCAATTGATCCTGAGATTATTAAACCTAAACTAATCGAAAATAAATTAAATCCAATAATAATTCCCGAAACCATTTTGGGGGTAGAGAGCATACCGAAATTAGGGAGTGGAAAAACTGATTTTACCAAGGCGAAAGAGTTGGCAAGAGGCCTTTTAAACTTAAACCCAGGTTTTTGAGCGCTTATTTTCCATTTGGTCGGTTTGCAATCAGTAAAAACCTGTGGTATAAAAGTCAAAATTTTTAATTCCCTTAAATTTCAATGGAAAATCAAGCGAAAAAAAAATTGCTCCGGTCAATTCCGGCAGTTGATACAATATTAAATCAATCCCCAATTCAGGAATTGCTCAAGGAGTTACCGCGAAAATTGGTGCTCAATGCCATCCGGGCTGAAATAGATGGTCTCCGCCAGCAAGTCCTTTCTTCGGGCGATGTTTTATCCTGGGAGGAAGTAAACAATATCAAACTGCTGGCGGAACGAGTTGTCATTCGGGCAAAAAATAATGCCCGATTAAATCTGCGAAAAGTTATTAATGCTACCGGGATAATTATCCACACCAATTTGGGTCGGGCTCCACTTTTACCCGAAGCAATGGAAAAGATTAAAGAAATTGCTGAAGGATACTCTAACCTCGAATATGATTTGGAAAAAGCCCAAAGGGGTTCACGATACCAGCATGTGGAAGATATTATTAAAGAGCTTTCAGGAGGAGAAAGCGCCCTGGTGGTAAATAATAATGCGGCGGCAGTTTTGATAGTCCTCAATACTTTAGCTAAAGGGTATGAAGTGATTGTTTCCCGGGGGGAATTGATTGAAATTGGCGGATCGTTTCGCCTTCCTGATATTATGGTCCAAAGCGGCTGCCGACTTCGAGAGGTGGGCACAACTAATAAAACTAAGCTGAGTGATTATGAGCAAGCCGTTTCTCCCGAGACGCGGCTTATCCTTACTGCCCATACTAGTAATTATCGTATCCTTGGTTTTACCGAGCGGGTAGACCTCAAGGATTTAGTAAGGTTAGGTCATAAAATGAATCTTCCGGTAATGAAGGATTTGGGAAGTGGTAATTTTATCGACCTAACCGGTTATGGCTTAGAAGATGAGCCTACGGTAGGGGAGACTATTTCCTCCGGAGTAGATGTGGCTACTTTTAGTGGAGACAAACTTTTAGGAGGTCCGCAGGCCGGAATTATTGTAGGTAAAAAACACTATCTCGATGCGATTAAGCGGAATCCTCTTCTTCGCGCTATTCGAATTGATAAACTTACCCTCGCTGCTCTGGAGGTAACTTTAAGACAGTATTTAGAACCAGAAAAGGCATTACACTCGATTCCGGTTTTAAAGATGCTATCAGCTCAACCAGAAGAATTAAAGGAGAAAGCAAAAGCTCTTTTTCGCCAGATAAAGAAAAAAGCAAAAGATGCTTATGAAGTAAGTTTGGGAGAAGATTTTTCTCAGGCCGGAGGAGGAGCTTTGCCTCTCCAGAACCTTCCCACCTGGGTAGTTACCGTTATTCCTCGTTCTTTTTCGGTAACAGAACTGGATCGACGCCTGAGAAAACATCAACCTCCAATTATTACTCGGGTCAGCCAAGAGCGAGTTGTAATTGATGTTCGGACTGTTTTTTTAAATGAAATCAGTATAATCAGTGATGCCTTAGCGAGGGTGGGATGTTAGATGCCAGTGTTTTAGTACTTAACCGGTCTTTTTTCCCCTTACACATTACTTCGGTTCGGCGGGCTTTCTGCCTTCTTTACTTAGGAATTGCGCGCGCAGTTGACGAACAGTTTAAAACTTTTGACTTTGAAAGCTGGAGTAAATTGGCAGTAGTAGAACGGGAAGAAGCTATTGGTTTGGTAGGTCGTTTGATCCGAATTCCCCGAGTTATTCTGATTTTGACTTACGACCGGATGCCGATTGGTCAGGTTCGCTTTACCCGGCTTAATATTTTTATTCGAGATAAAAATACCTGCCAGTATTGTGGGAAAAGGTACCCGAAAAGTGAGCTCAGTCTGGACCATGTAATCCCGCGTTCTTACGGCGGAAAAAGCACCTGGGAAAACATTGTTTGTTGTTGCGCTAATTGTAATCGGAAAAAAGGGGGGCGGACTCCCCAGGAAGCAGGGATGAAGCTTTTAAAGAAACCAAAACCTCCTCATTGGACTCCCTTTTACAAATTTTCTTTAAAGGAATTAAGAAGAAAGGAATGGCTTCCTTTTCTCAATATGATAGATCTCTCTTACTGGCATACTGAACTTCTGGAATAAAGTTTAGGTTATTGAGTAATTCGGCTTTATGGGATTAACAGTAAAAACCTATACTGTTTCAGCTGAGGATGAGGGGACGAGACTGGATATTCTATTAACTAAATTTAATCCGGAGCTGACTCGTTCTTATCTTAAAAAGCTTATCGATGAAAATTGGGTAAAGTTAAATGGTGAAATACCTAAAGCGGGAGAAAAAGTTAAAGGGGGAGATTTAATCGAGTTGGTTTTACCTCCGCCCGAGCCCTTAAATGCTTTTCCTGAGCCAATCCCGCTGGATATTATTTATGAAGATTCCGAGGTCATTGTGGTTAATAAACCTGCTGGCTTGGTGGTGCATCCAGCTGCCGGACATTATTCCGGTACTTTGGTTAATGGTTTGCTTTATCATTGCCAGAGCCTTTCTTCGGTGGGAGATCCCTTGCGACCTGGCATTGTCCACCGTCTGGATAAAAATACTTCCGGAGTAATGGTGGTAGCCAAAACTGATGCTGCCCATCAATACCTTGCCGCTCAATTTAAGGCTCACTCGGTTACCAAGATATACCGGGCAGTGGCAGTAGGAGTAATGGAGCAAGATAGGGGCACGGTTTCCTCACTAATTGGTCGTCATCCCAAAGATCCTAAGAAAATGTCGGTTCGTTTAGACGAGGGGAAACTTGCTATTACCCACTGGGAAGTTTTAAAACAGTATCCTGAACTTACTCTTTTGAATTTGCGCCTGGAGACTGGTCGGACCCATCAGATTCGGGTTCATCTGGCAAGTATCAATCATCCAGTTTTAGGTGATCCGGACTACGGAGGAAGAAAGGTAATAGCTTCTTTATCGGATCCAGAATTACGGCAGATTATATCCTCGGTAAAACGGCAGTTTCTTCATGCTTATATTCTTGGTTTTGTTCATCCGGCAAAAGAAGAATATGTAGAGTTTATTGCGCCGCTTCCGGAAGAATTCCAGCGGCTTTTGGAAAAGTTGGAAAAAGAAAAAATTGATAAAGGTTGACCAAAAATTCCCGAATAATGATACCCGGTTAATTGAGGCTAATTGGAATGAATGAAATTGTCTCGCTATTTAAAGCAAGTGCGGAAATTAAGATTAAATTTGCCGAAGAAAATTGCAGCCGGATTGAGCAAGTAGTAGAAGTTATTGTCCGGACACTCCAGGAAGGCAATAAAATTTTGCTTTTTGGTAATGGAGGAAGTGCTGCTGATGCCCAACATATTGCCGCCGAATTAGTGAACCGCTATCTCTTGGAGCGAAGACCATTACCTGCCATTGCCCTTACTACTGACACCTCAGTTTTAACCAGTATCAGCAATGACCTTAGTTTTGAGGAGGTTTTTGCCCGCCAGATTGCCGCCTTGGGAAAGAAAAATGACATTGCTTGGGGGATAACAACCTCTGGTAGGTCTCCCAATATTATTCGGGCTTTTAAGGTAGCAAAAGAATTGGGCTTGATTACGATTGGGTTTACCGGTAAAGATGGAGGAGAAGTGGCAGCCCTGGTAGATTATAATCTCAACATAGCCGCGGACTCTACTGCTCGAATACAGGAGACCCAATTAACTCTTGCTCATATAATCTGCGAATTAGTAGAAAGAAGGTTTAAGAAATAATGGAAAAGTTAACCCCCTTATCTTTTGATGGCATAAAAACAGTTTCCTTAAAAGAGCGAGAAAGTAAAGTTACTATCAACCAGTTTGGGAGAAAATATTTAACTGGTTCAACGGTAGGTGAATTTTTGGACGGTTTGCCCCAAATTCTCGCGGCCCAATACCTGCGGGAGATAATTGAACAGATTGTTAAAGCCAAAAGAGAAGACAGAACAGTTCTTTTAGGTATGGGCGCGCATGTGATCAAAGTTGGACTTTCTCCTCTGATTATTCAATTGATGGAAGAAGGAGTAGTTAAAGGGATTGCCCTTAATGGAGCGGGAGCAATTCATGATGTAGAAATTGCTTTAGCAGGAAAAACTTCCGAGGAAGTAGAAGTAGAATTGGATCGAGGAAAGTTTGGAATGGCGGAAGAAACTGCAACCTTTATTAATCAGGGGGTGAGGGAATGTCGGAGGAATAGTTGGGGATTGGGGGAAGGGTTAGGAAAAAAGATTGTGAGCGATAAATTGCCCTATCTGCCGATGAGTATATTAGCTCAGGGAGTAAAGCTCCAGGTTCCAGTCACTGTCCATGTTGCTATTGGTACCGACATTGTTCACCTTCATCCTGATTTTGATCCTGCGGCCTGGGGAGAAGCAACTTACCTTGATTTCCGATATTTCTGCGCATTGGTAGCTACGCTTGAAGGTGGAGTGTATCTCAATATTGGCTCGGCCGTAATTTTACCGGAGGTTTTTCTTAAAGCCTTAACCGTAGTTCGTAATCAGGGATATCAAGTAGACCACTTTACTACTGTGAATATGGATTTTATCCGGCATTATCGTCCTCAAGTCAATGTAGTTGACCGACCAACCCGCCGGGGAGGTAAAGGTTTTAACTTGGTTGGTCACCACGAAATTATGTTGCCTATTCTGGTAGCTGGGGTGTTGGAATATTTAAAAAATAGCAAAAAATGAATAACCCAGTTATGAAATTATTTAAAACTATGGGAGTAAGCAGCGAGTCATGAAAATAAAAATAGTTAGCCAAGGACTAACCCTGGAAGCAGAGTTGTTTGACACCCCTTGTGCCCGGGCAATTGGAGCTCTTCTTCCTTTTTCGGCTTCGGTAAACACCTGGGGAGAAGAAATTTATTTTTCAATCCCAGTCAATTATGAACTTGATTCTACTGCCCGGGATATAGTAGAGGTGGGGGACTTAGGTTATTGGCCAGAAGGGCCAGCATTTTGTATCTTTTTTGGTCCCACTCCGATCAGCCAAGGCAAAGAGATTCGACCTGCCAGTAAGGTTAATATTGTAGGTAAACTTTGCGGCGACCCCAAAGCTTTGTCGAACTTATCTGCTGGCACCAGAATTACCCTCGAACCCGTTCCGGAAAATGAATAATTGGAATAAATATTTTTTTTTATTCTGGGCAACGGGGGGAGGAAGTGGTTATATTCCTTGGGCTCCCGGAACAGCGGGAACAGCAGTGGGTATCCTATTTTTTTGGGGGCTTTCGCAGCTCTCTGGGGCGCTTTATTTTCTTACTCTTTTTGCCTTTATTTTTTTTGCCGTTTGGATTGCCGCAAGAGCAGAAATAATCCTTAAGCAACCTGATGCCCGGGTAATAGTGATTGATGAGATAGCAGGATTGTTAGTGGCGATGGTGGGGATACCTTTTTGTTTAAAAAATATTGGGATGAGTTTTTTAATTTTTCGAATCCTGGATACCATTAAACCCTTTCCGGCGCGGTGGATTGACCAGAACCTTTCCGGAGGTTGGGGGATTGTCTTTGATGATCTCATTGCCGGGATTTATACTAATATAATTTTTCGGATAATAACCCCATGGATTTAAATGCCGAGATTATTACCGTAGGGAATGAATTAATTTCCGGAGTGCAAATAGATACCAATAGCGCTTATCTAGCACAGCAACTTTTTGCTCAGGGGATTACTGTTCAAAGAATCATAAGTGTGGGAGATGAAGAAGAAATAATCACTCAGGTTATTACCGAAAGTATAAGAAGAGCTCCGTTAATAATTATCACTGGGGGGTTAGGCCCTACCAGCGATGATATGACTACCGAGGTGGTAGCCAAAGCTTTAGGGAAAAAACTGGTTTTTTACCCCGAAATATTAGAGCAAATAGAAAAAGT
>Ga0315298_1008098_pt1 | contig 13547 bp, 9 predicted proteins | sample WHS_1_MG_FD_203077 | JGI IMG/M metagenome (GOLD analysis project Ga0315298, IMG submission 203077) | Extremophilic microbial mat communities from Washburn Hot Springs, YNP, Wyoming, USA - WHS_1_MG | ecosystem: Environmental > Aquatic > Thermal springs > Hot (42-90C) | place: USA: Wyoming...
ATCTCTTGGCGTGTCATCCGCTTAAGTTCCTTGGTTTCTTCGTCTGTCGGCTGTCGCAGCAGCATTGGTACTACCTCCTGCACTTATCGACAGACAGGCTGCAAGATTCTTACCACTACCTACTTAGTGCGTAAGGAATACCTAACGATGATCGAGCCTTCTGTGAGTCAAGCCGATAGTGGCGCAATGGGCAACGAAGAAAGAGAGATACTCCACAAGATTTGGTCCGAATGCCAGGCAATTCTGGCGAGTCTTCGAGGGTGGGCCCACACAGACCAGTCGATGAGTCGGACTAGATGACAGTGGCACTGCTCGAAGATGCGCGCCGGTGGCTGACATTCCACACCAGGGCCGTCTCTGCTTGATCAGCGCACTCTGAGACTACGCCAATCGACGGATGGAGTCGACTACGGAAGGGCTTTCACAAGCCTTTCACAACGCTTCACCGCATTTCACAGTTTCGCAGGCTAGCCGAGAGGTAAACACACATACCACTGCCAAGGTGGGCCCGATTGCGGAACCGCCCTCCTCTTGGAAACGGAATGGCAACATGGCAACCATTCGAATCCTCCTCCCTCCACTACCGGAACACAAAGAACCACTATTAAGTATCTACTACCGCTCGAACAAGTCTAGCCCCCCAAAGCGGGCACACCGGCTGGAGGCAGCCGCAGTGTCTATAGCCGTGCAGGCATCCAGCCGGCAATTCTTTACTCAAAGCGCCTTCGGCTGCCCCGTTCGCTTCACCGAGGACTCTCAGCTGCGTGGCTTCACTCTGCGTTAGGACGGCCATAATCGGACGTTGGCCAGCACCATTGGTACTGCAGTATGTACACGCAAGAACACGAATCCGACAGTCAGGCGCGGGTCTTCAGGACCACGAGCGAATCCCTCAGCACGACTGGCGTATTTTCCACGCGTTATCGCGACGTGTGATCTTCAGAATCCAGTTATCAAGACTTCCGTGAGGGTAAGGTGGGAGACAGTGTATCAAAGTGGCCGAACGGCCACGCATTAATCTACGGACAACACGGTAAACCGGCGGATTCCCGCAGGAACCTTCACATCGACCTGGTCGCCAGGTCTGGTGCCAATCAATGAGCTGCCAACAGGGGACTGATGTGAGATCTTTCCGGCCCGAGCATCAGATTCGGCCGAGCCAACAATGGTGAAAACCTCTTCCTCGCCATCGTCGTTTCTAACGCGAACTCGCGAGCCTATTCCGACGACTGTTTGCCCGTCGGGGGATACGCTGCGTTTTTCAACTACCTCTACCTCGGCAAGCATCTTCTCGAGCATGCGAATGCGGCCTTCCACGAACGCTTGCGCGTTTTTCGCTTCTTGCATTTCGGGACTATCCCATCCATCGCTGAGTTCGCGAGCAGCTTGCAACTGCTCGGCCACTTCTCCGCGACGTACGGTTCGCAGATATTCGAGCTCAGCCCGCAGTTTCTCTCTACCCTCTGCGGTAATCATTCCCGCTGAATCGTGCATTTCCTTCACCCCTCTCCGCATCGTAGATTCAAGCCACCAACCAAAAGCGTCTCAGAACCGCAAAAGTACGACTCTGCTCATTTATCGAGCTAGGCGGACGGCACAACGCTCGAACACAACGCTGTTGTCTAGTAGCTCTCTCTGGCCCTCGAGCCAGAGCCAATGCATCGAATAAGAAGACCAATCCCGAAGCATCCTTCCACCCACAGCCGGTCTTATGGGCCTTTCACGCTACCTACCGTTGCCGGCACACAGCCCTACTCAACCCCGAATGGCATAATGCGTATCCAAATGCTCCGGGATTAAGTGTATTCTACCCGATTCCAGGCCAACTTGTCAAGCAAGGAAGCGAGGCTCCGGAAGGCTAATGCTCTATATAGCTATATCTTCCAGTGTGCGACCTCTTGTCTCCTCCCCCAGGAAGCCTACCTGCAGCGCACCCAACAGGAGCAAGACGGCGAACATAATGAATACCAGTTCGTAGCCAGTACTCCACGAACTGATCAACAGCGCCATCGCGCCCGGCACTGCGATGCCGCCCAATCTTCCAAAGGACGAAGCCAGGCCAGCTCCGGTCGCGCGAAGTCTCGTGGGGAATAATTCGGAGGTGTAACAGAGCATCACTCCGTACCCGACGGTGTTGGAGAGCGAAAGTAGACTTCCCCATAGCAGAATCTCGCCAGGAGAACTCGCTCTGCCAAACATATACGATGACACGCCACAGAGGGTTAGGGTGGTAATCAGTATGCGCTTGCGGCCAACAATGTCTACCAGCAGGGCAGCTCCCGCTACTGCGGGCATTTGCGCCGCGAGAAACACCAGCATGTACTGGATGGTACGCATGGCTTCCAGGCCACTCGTTCGCATGAGCGTGGGCAGCCACATGAATATCCCGTAGTAAGTGAAGACGAGAACAAACCAGAGCAGCCAGGTGCAAAGAGTGCGCTTCATCAAGGGCCCGGACCAAAGCTCCCCAACGCTGCTTAACAGCCCCTTGTTCTCGCTGGCCGGTTGATCCATCAGGTGGTCGTAGTCTAGCCCATACCTTTCTTTGATCCTGGCCACGATCTGCCTCGCCTTGTCGCGTCTCCCTTGACCCACGAGATAACGTGGCGACTCGGGCATAAACCTTCCCAGGGCAAGAGCCCAAAGGAGGGGTAATGCCCCCAAAACGAACGCCAGCCGCCATCCGAGAAAAGGCAAAATGAACAGGGAAGCAAGGGCCGCCAGAGTCGAGCCAAGACCCCAGAACAACTCTAGGCCAGTGGAAAGCTGCCCTCGGTGCCTTGCTGGAGCGTATTCCCCGACGAACGCACTCACAACCGGCCCCACTCCTGCCATACCGATGCCGGCGATAAACTGAAACATTGAGAGGGGGAGATAGCCCCAAGCTATCGCCCCAAGCCCTGTGCCAAGCGAGGTGAGCGCCAGGCTTAATCGGAGAGTCAACAGGCGGCCGATGCGATCGGCGGCATTGCCTATAAGCACGCCGCCCAGAAGCATCCCCACAGCCTGGGCGACCGCAATCGCCCCAATTTCCATTGGAGCTAGGTGCCAGGCTTCGACCAGCTGCACTAGAGCGAAGCTGAGAATGAGCGTGTCCATCGCCGTAAGCGCCAGAGGTAAGCCTCCGATCACCTCAATCTTCCAATGGAACCGGCTGATTGCTCCCTCTGCCGCCGATGGCGGTCCGTATGTTGCGGCCAATTCCCCTCCTTTTGATCCTCACTGCGTAGACGCAGGATCGCTAAGCGCAGGAGGTCTCCATACTCCTATCAAATCGGTGGGCTTTCCAAGCTGGACTTGATTCGACCGCCCGTCCCGAAATCGGCAGGCGCCCAGGGTGCGTGTTGAGGACAATTCGGGCACGGACGCTTGTGCAAAGCGTCTCTGCCCGACAGATGCCCATCTGAACAGGCAAACTCAATTATAGCAGCCGCGTCAACCGCACGTGCAGGTCCAAATGGGATCAGATGAAAGGTTGAGACGTCGGGATTGACGTCGATCGTGGCAGGATGGTAATATGTACGGCAGCCGGGCCTGCGGGCCAATGGGAGCAATGCTGCCAACAGGAGGTGCGCCTGTGCGCTCGAAGGACGTAGCCAGGTTGTTGATCGATACGGGAGCCGTGATCGTGAGGCCGGAGCAACCCTTCGTTTTCGCGTCCGGTATGGTCAGCCCCATATACTGCGATAACAGGATACTGATCTCTTTGCCCAAAGAGAGAGGCATCTTGCTGAAGCATCTCTACGGTCTCATCAACGACGTGGCAGGAATGTCGTGGGATGTGGTGGCTGGAGTGGCTACGTCCGGTATCCCGTTTGCTGCCTGGGTGGCGATGGAGTACGGAAAGCCAATGGTCTACGTGAGGGAAGCAGCGAAGGATCACGGGAAGAAGCTCAACGTCGAAGGGATAGCCCGGGAAGGTCAGGTTTCCATCCTCATCGAGGACCTGATCACCACCGGGAAAAGCGCGCTCTCGGCCGTGCACGCGCTTAGAGCTTGTGGCGTGACCTGTGACAACTGCTTCGCTATCTTCAACTACGAGTTTGCTCGAGCCCAAGAGGCCTTCGCTGCGCAGGGGGTTCACCTCTCCACGCTCACTGGTTTCTCAGCGCTCGTCGAGGTTTTGAAAGAGAGGAAAGCTCTCCAGGATCACGAACTGCGCGCGGTTGTGGAATGGCACCAGAAAGAGAGTGCGCGCCCCTAGACACACCGGGCCGAGAAATCCCTCTCCGAAGCGGGGAGGCTAGCTGGGCCGCGCGAGCGGTGCCATAACACAAGAATGCAGGAGATACGTTGTGGCGAATGAGGAACATCTCAGTCTGCTGAAGCAAGGGGCAACGGTCTGGAATCAGTGGAGACATAGCAACCCCGCGATTCGCCCCGACCTCAGTGGGGCTGAACTGAAGGGCGCAAACCTCACCGGCATGGACTTGTTCAGGGCGGACCTCAGCGGAGCCAATCTGTCCGAGGCAAACTTCATAAGAGCAAACCTAAGCGGGGCGTACTTGAGCAAGGCTGTCCTCAACGGAGCGGCTATGAGCGAGGCTGCCCTCTATGGAGCCAATCTCTGCGAAGTGAACCTTGCCGATGCGAACCTGGTTGAGGCGGACCTGGGGGAGGCGGACCTACGTGACGCGGACTTGCGTCGCGCGTTTCTCAACCGGACCGTACTCATCAGGGCAAACCTTAGTCGGACAATTCTAGCGGAGGCGAAACTGATCGAGGCCAACTTGATCGCCACGAACCTGAGTCGCGCCGACCTGAGCCACGCCAAGCTCAGCGGGGCGAAGCTTGGCGGCGCCGACCTCAGCGGGGCGAAAGTGATCGGCGCCGACCTTGCCGAAGCGGAACTCGCCGAGGCAAACCTTAGTGAGGCTAATCTCAGTGCGGCCAATCTCTATAGAGCGAAAGCGATGAGGGCAAAGCTCACCGGGGCAACCCTCGTCGAAGCGAAGCTGTTGGAGGCAAACCTCATCGAGGCAGATCTTAGCCGAGCAAACCTCGCCCGTGCCGACCTCGGAGCGGCCAAGCTCAGCAGGGCGAGCGTGGATGGCGCAAAGCTCAGCGACGCGGATCTCAACAAGGCGGATCTCGCCGAGGTAAACGCGAGCGGCACAGACCTCACTCGGGCGCAGCTAAAGGGCGCTGGCCTGCGAGGGGCGAACCTCTGCCGTGGGTACCTTGTTGGCGCCGACCTGTCCCAGACAGACCTTACCCAGGCCGATCTCAGCTACGCGGACCTCAGTCAAGCCAACCTAAACGGGGCAAACCTCTCGTACGCGAGACTGGCCGGCACGAACCTGGAGAAGGCGAACCTCAGCGGCTGCTCCGTCTACGGGACCTCGGTTTGGAACTCAAAGCTGCAGGGGGCAGAGCAGTCAGGTCTCGTAGTGAGTGGCCCGAACGAACCAACCATCGCCGTCGATCATCTCGACCTGGCCCAGTTCGTTCACCTTCTTCTACACAACGTAGAAGTCCGCCAGGCCGTCTGTACCGTTTCCTCAAGAATTGTGTTGATTCTGGGCCACTTCCCGGCCCAGCGAATGGCGGTGCTTGACGCCATTCGACGAGAGCTTCGGAGGAAACCCGGATACTATCCAGTCGTATGGGACCTTCAAGGGCAGGGGGAAAAAGACGCCGGAGATAAAGACGTCACAGACAGAATCTCCATATTGGCTCGGTTTGCACGGTTCGTCGTCCTTGACCTAGCGGACACGAAGGCGATTCCCGAAGGGGTGCTCAACATCCTCCTCGATGTGCCGGTTCCCGTCAAGCCTTTGCTGATGGAAGTCCTCGGAAAAGAGCCAAGCGTTCTGCACGACCTGCGTGAGAAACGCAGACCACTTCTTGACACCTTTCGCTACAAGGGAGTCGATGACCTTGTCGCCTCCTTTCAGAAAGAATGCGTAGCCCCAGCAGAGGAAATGGTGCAGACTCTACGGACCGGACAACGGGCCTCGGCTAGCAAATGGTTCCGGTGGCGTGGATCTGTTAAACCCTCGTGATTCGATAAACTAGCGACGTTTCCGCCCGGCGGATGGCTTCCTCAGCGAGCGCTCGTGGAGCCCTTTCGCAACTATCCGCCTCCATCGCCGATATCTGAGGCCCACGCACTGCGGTTCCTCGTCTGGCATAAGCCGTGAGTGACTACAGTCCTCACAATGGGACCAGAGTCCCTTTGACAATCGGGCCAACCGACCATTGGCGACCTGATTGTGAGGGTGATAGAGTCTGGTTGCGCCGGGAGAGGCCCAGTTCAGGTACAGCACCAGCTTCCTCGCCCCTGCTCACGCTGAGCAGTAGTGACGGAATCGCGAGCAATTGCTTTCTCCAATGCTGGGCACTCAAATGGGGCAAGCAATCGCGGTGTCCCGTCGAGCGCAGTGGAAAGCTCTGGCATCTCGTATGACCAACCATCTGGAGGATTGCAATGGATGCTCCCGAAGGCAAACCGAGAACCGCGATAGGTTCGACCGCCGACATGCTCTTGAGGGTTAGAGAGCTTGCCGAGCAGGTTTCCATCGCTGTGGCGGAAAGAGAAGAAATGCTGAGGAAGCTGGAGGAATTGCGGCGAGAACGCGAGGCGCTCAAGGAACAACTCAGCGTGGCTAAAGCCACAACGGAAATGGAGATGCACAATTGCGCGGTCCTCAGAACGCAGCTCGATGAGCTAAGGGCGGTGGCTCAGCGGGAGGTCTACGAGGAGCGTGAGAGGGCGAGGCGGGAAGTGGAAGCGATTCTCTCCAAGGTCAAATCTGTGAGGGACCGTGCCCTGGAGGGGGCGAAACGCTTGGAGGATAGCATTGTGGGTGCCCAGAAGCTCACCAGCGCGCTCTCGAATGAACTACTGTTTCTGCCAGAGACGCCCGGCGAGGCCAAAGAGGAGACGAAGACGGGCGGTGGAACCTGGCCGGCGACGGAGGTCGTGAAGCTGGCAACTGATATCCCAGCAGCAACAACCAGCGAGGATATTGAAGGCATACTTGGACTCTCCACCGATACAGTTGTCGGAAGAAAGGTCGAGTGTGCCCAAGAGACCAGACAAGACCCGCTGTGTGTCGAGGAGTGTAGCTCCCTCCCTGGCTTGTCGGACCCCCTAGCCCATCCGACTGCAGGAGAGGGAGCGTCGATGCCTACTCGTAATGGGGTTGCATCAAGTCCGTTCAGCGATGAGAATCTAAATCTAGCCGTGGCTATGCCTGAGATTCCGGGTCCCTCGGACGCCGAAGCAAGCGGGTCTAAAGGGAATCGCGTCGCAGAGACCACGCACCACCGGCTGTTCATTAGCCCGGTCCGCAGTTTTAGGCAGACTGAGGAATTGGAGAGATGCCTCAGTGAGTTGGGTGGCGTCGAGTCGTTCGGCGTTGTGAGCTGGGAATCGCTGGGGGTCATAGTCGAGATCGATGCCCGAATGTCCACGTATGAACTGCTTGATAAACTCAACGGACGATTTCCAGGTCTACGGATAGCGAAAGCGTAGAGCTTCCAGCTCGGAATCGAGAGCGACCGCTCGGAGGTGGGATAAGAGATGTCAGTTAACAGGGTACTTCTGGTGGCGTCGCAAGAAACACTCGAAGGCGTGAGAGCCATTGTCCCTTTGCTTACCAGCGAGGGGCTGCAAGGCACGGTAATCACGGGGGGAGAAGTCTCTTCTACGGAAGTCGGTCTCCCCGTGGCGGTTGTGATCTGGGCACCCACGGCTCTGGCCTACTCGTTGTTCAAGAGATACCGGGTTCACTTCTCGAGCAGCTTCACGCATTTCCTGTTGGTGCTTCCTTCTTCCGAGCCGGTGGTCTTTCAGGTGGACTCGACGTATCCCAACGAAGCCTATCTCCGCGGCAACGTCGTCCCTGAGGACGTGTTCGGTGCACTCGTGCGCCACCTCCACGGGAATGTTCGCGTGCCGGCCATAGGACTCGGAGGCAAAGAGATTGCTCCATCACGTGAACTGGGCACAGTGATAACCGTATTCAGCGCCAAAGGGGGAGTGGGAAAAACAGCCATAGTTACCAATCTGGCTATTGCGATCAAGGAGAACCGGTCGGCTAAAGTGCTCCTGATGGACGGCGACCTGCAGTTTGGTGACATCACCGTGTGGCTGGGACTTACACAGAAGGTTGGCATTGTGGAATTACTCGGAAGCGGAGGATCGGTCGACGAAATGGCGATCATGTCTGCCGTTCAGGAGCATGAATCAGGGGTTCATGCCCTCCTACCCCCCAGCGACCCGGCAATTGCGGAGCTCGTAAGCCCAGCGGCGATAAGGATGCTGATCGGCACTCTGCAGCGAATGTACGACTTCGTGATTATTGACACGCACACCTCCTACTCGGACGAGACGCTGGCCATGCTCGACGCCGCTGACCATATACTTCTTATCATCACGCCTGAGATCAGCGTCATCCGCAACACGCAGATCTTCCTGAGGCTGTGCGACACACTCGGCTACTCTCACAAGCTAACGGCCGTTATGAACCGGGCGAACGCAGGTGTGCGGCTCGATCAACTGCCCGAGAACATCCGTAAACTAGTCAAAGTAGAGGCGGTGAGCGACGGGCGCTCGATGGTCTATTCGGTGAACGCGGGTAGGCCGTTAGTCCAGCACAACAAAGGCTTACCCGTGTCCAAGGGAATCACAGCGCTGGCTAACCTCTTCGCTGGCCCGCCTGGGCCCGAAATAAAGCCCGCCTGGCAGAAAGCCCTCCGGACACTTGGCCTACGCAGTGCTAAACACGGCGGGGTTTCAGCATCGGCGAATTCCCACTAAGTCTCCCGCGGCGCAACAACGAACTTCAAACAGTTGCTCACTGCGTGAAGTGAAGGTATAATGCTTCCTGCGCAGCGTAATTCCCCGACGTTACCACGTGACATAGGACCGTTAGAATCTCAACGGCTGAACAACCGGCGCGTATCTTCGCGGCCGATTCCTGGCAGACCCAGACTATACGTCTTGAGGAAAGGAGACCACACGTGACAGGCAGATGGGGCAGACTATCAAACAGAGATGACGTCGAAGTGCTCTCGGTCGGACAGGTGCTGGAGCGGAGCGCCCGCATGTTGCCGGATAAGGTGGCGATGATCCACGAAGACCAGAGAATCACGTTCAAGGAGACCAACGAGAGGGCCGACGCTATGGCCGCTGCGTTGCAGAGCCTAGGCGTGACTAAGGGTGACAGAGTGGCCGTGAGCCTTCAGAACATTCCCGAAATCGCGTATACCTTCTTCGGGATAACCAAACTCGGGGCGATCACCGCCTGGGCCAATCCCGCCTATCGCGAGGAGGAGGTAGAGTTCATTCTGCGCAACTCCGGAGCCAAGGTTGCCATAATGCACCGCGAACTGAAGGGGTTCGACTACCTTAGGATGCTGGGAGGAATGCGCTCTCGCCTTCCAGATTTGCAGCACGTGATTATGATCGATCCGCGGCCAGATGACGGCGTAATCGACTACCGCCGGTTTCTGGAGAAGCACGCCGGAGCAGCCTTTTACAAGCCTCCGATTGACATCAAGAAGGATTACGCCCTCTTCTACAACACGGGCGGAACAACGGGTATACCCAAGGCTGCGGCCCACACTCACTACACAGCGATAATGCGAGCCACTGTTACCATCGACGACCTGGAGCTAACGGCCGACGACGTGACGCTGGCCCTGATGCCGATGTTTCACCCGTTCGGCGGGGCAGCCTCCCTCGTCCTGCCCATAGCTACTCTGGGTACCATCGTGCTGATGCCAGAGTACAACGCGGAGAAGTCCCTCCAACTTATCCAGGAACACAAGGTCACGATTCACCACTGTGCTCCGGCGCACATCCTCATGTGCACCAAGCTGCCCAACTTCAAGGAATACGATGTGTCCTCGCTGCGTACAGGTCTGGCCGCGGGATTCAGGTGGCCTCCGGAGGTCTTCGTGAGAGCCTACGAGGAAATGAACCTCGACCTGGTGCATATTTGGGGAATGGCCGAGATAGGAGGTATGGCCCTGGGTTGCGCTCCGAATAGGGACGGTCGCGAGCGCCGTAACATCTATATGGGCAGGCCCTACGAAGGCGAGGCTATGGTGGTAGACCCCGATACGCGCAAGCCAGTGCCACCGGGCGAACCAGGGGAGCTCGTTTTTCGTGGAGAGATCTTCAAGGAATATTGGAATAACCCGGTGGAAACCGCCAAGGCTTTCGACAGCGAGGGCTGGTTCTACACTGGAGATATGGTGACCCAGAACGAGGAAGGCTACATCAAGATGGTGGGCCGCTACAAAGAGCAGATAAACCGGGGTGGCCTTAAGATCGAACCGGGCGAACTGGAGAATCTCCTAATCAAGCACCCGAAGGTCAAAGAGGTCTGTGTCATCGCTACGCCGAACCCCGTTCTTGGCGAAAGCATCTGCGCCTGCATCGTTCCTATGGGAGAAGATAGGCCCACGCTGAAGGAGCTGAGGGAGTACCTGCAGGACAAGGTCGCGCAATACAAGCTCCCCGAGGAGCTTGCAATATTCGAGTCATTTCCCCGGCTGGCGGGGGGAGTCAAGTACAAGAAGTTCGGAGAAGGCTCCATCCAGGAGATGGCCACCAAGGACGAGACGCGGGAGAAGCTCCGGAAGTAGAGGCCCTCTCGCCAGGCGACTATTAAAGATATTGTCGCCTGGCGATTTTTAATCGCGGCTACGTTTGCGAAGTGCGCGTTCGCGGACTGTTCCGCTGCCGCTGGGCAGGAATGACTGGTGTCATAGCGGTATGTTTCCGTGCTTGCGCTCTGGTCGGCTCACCTTCTTGTTACGCAGCATGCGCAGCGCCGAAATCAAGCGGGGGCGCGTCTCCTTTGGATCGATAATCGCGTGCACCTTCATCTTGGCCGCGGCGTCGAACGGGTTGGAGAACTTGTAGTCGTATTCGGCTACCTTCTCTGCCAGAAAAGCCTTGGGGTCCTCCGCCTCACTTATCTCTCTCCTATAGATGATGCTCACTGCCGACTCGGTGTTCATCACCACCAGACGGGCTATGGGCCAGGCCAGCATCTGATCGACCCCCATCCCAATACAGGACATAGCCATTACCGAGCCCCCGTACTCCTTCCGAATGGCCAGCGTCACCTTTGGCACAGTAGCCTCGGCGAAAGCGTAAAGCATCTTCGCGCCGTGCCGAATGATTCCGGAGTGCTCCTGCTTCACCCCTGGGAAGAATCCGGGGACATCCACCAGGCTGACCAGCGGGATATTGAAGCAGTCGCAGAACCGAATGAACCGAGCCGCCTTATCCGCCGAGTTCACGTCCAGAGCGCCAGCCATCACCATTGGCTGGTTAGCCACTATCCCCACCGTCTGCCCGCCGAGACGAGCAAATCCGACGATCACGTTGCGAGCGTACTTGGGAAGCACCTCCAGAAAGTCGCCGTTGTCGATTATGCGGTAGATTATCTTGTGCATATCGAACACGTATTTCAGGTCGGGAGGCACAATGCGGGCCAGTTCCTCGTCCACGCGTTCGGGGTCATCACCGGTGTCCACCACGGGCGGCTGCTCGAGGTTGTTCGATGGCAGAAAGCTCATGAGCCGACGAATCTGCTGCATGCAGTCGCGGTCATCCCTGGCCACGAAATGCGCCGTGCCCGTTATCTGGCTGTGGACCTTGGCACCACCCAGTTCCTGAATGCTGATCTCTTCTCCGGTCACGTCTTTTATGACCGCTGGGCCAGTGATAACCATCTCGCTCCCTTCTTCGGTCATGAATATGAAATCGGTTATCGCCGGCGAGTACACGGCTACGCCCGCGCAGGTGCCCAGCATCGCCGATATTTGGGGCACCACGCCAGAGGCATTCGTGTTGCGCAGGAATATCCCCGCCACCGGCTCCGAGGCGGTGAAGCCCTCGTTGATGCGCCCTCCTCCCGAGTCGAGAAGACCGATGATTGGAGCCTTGACCTTCAGCGCCTCGTCCATCAATCGACAGATTTTCTCGCCGTGCGTGTAGCCTACGGACCCGCCGAGCACGGAGACGTCCTGAGCGTATACAAACACCAGCCGGCCGTCTATCGTCCCATAGCCAGTGGCTACGCCGTCGCCCGGAACCTTGCGCTCCTGCATCCCAAAGTCGTGGCTTTGCGTCTCAGCCAGCATATACATCTCCACGAAGCTACCGTGATCGAGCAGCGCGTCTATGCGCTCGCGAGCGGTCAGTTTTCCCCGCTGGTGGATTTTCTCGATAGCCTTCGGCCCCCCACCCATAATCGCCTTCTGCTCCAGACTCCTCAGCCTCGCCAGCTCAGTTTCGTGAGTCTTCTCTATCGCCATCACCGATCACCTCCGGACCTCATATCCTTTCGTAGTCAAGTCTCAATACCCATTCGCCGCCCCAGTATAGCAGACCAGTTCCCATCCCGGCTAGATGGAATCTTCTCCCCGCCAGAATCTTCTCCCCGCCAGCACATTTCGCCCGGCGACTAAAGTCGCGGGCTACTCAAACAAAGCCTGCCCAAGGCAGGCTAGGGGAGTGGAGGTGGGAGTCCGCGAAGGCGGACTTGGTGTGCGTTGCCGCGGTTTCAACCGCCAGGCAACAAACTTCCCGACTACTCAAACAAAGCCTGCCCAAGGCAGGCTAGGGGTGGAGGTGGGAGTCCGCGAAGGCGGACTTGGTATCGGTTGCCGCGGTTTCAACCGCCAGGGAGCGTTTCGCTCCTTCAGTGTGAGAATTCTCACGAAAAACTGCTGAGCAATTACTCATGACACCATATCCCCTTTCTGATACTCTAGCTTCGGGTAGAGTGCGAGATAGCCTCGTGGGTCGCTCAGATATGAAGGCTAAGGCAAGCAAGGCGGCTGGCATGCCAACTTCGCGTGACGGCGGCTACGGGCTTACAAGTTTTCGCGGGGAGGATTATTGAGGTGAAGAAAACAGCGCTATTCATTATCGTTGCGTCATTGGTCGTGGTGTCACTCTTCGCCGGGAGCTGGATCGTCTTGGCTGCGGGCTCCGCGATCTACACCACCGACGCTCAGTGCTCGGTAAACAACGTGAACCAGTTTGCCAGCAAAGACCAAGTGTATATCAACGGAGGGCCTAGCGGAGGTCACGGCTTGGATCCGGGGACATACTACGTCAGGGTCCTGGACCCCGGTGCCAAGGGAGACAAAAGTGGCCAGGGGGTGCTTGGAGCATCTATCGGTGCAGTCATCACCGTGAAATCAGACGGGACGTTTGACCGCTGCTACAAGCTTGTCGACATTGTGTATTCTGCCTCAAGTAGCCTTACTCAAAACGGATTTGATAACAGCAAGAACGGCGAATACCAGGTCGAAGTGAGCAAAGACCCGGACTACAAGGACAGCACGAAATCAGACAATTTCAGGGTAGCGCCAGCGGCCACCAGCACCGTAGAACCTACGGCTACAACGGTGCCGCCTACGGCTACAACGGTACCACCTACGGCTACAACGGTGCCGCCTACGGCTACAACGGTGCCGCCTACGGCTACAACGGTGCCGCCTACGGCTACAACGGTGCCGCCTACGGCTACAACGGTGCCACCTACGGCTACAACGGAAACACCTACGGC
>Ga0315298_1008101_pt1 | contig 13544 bp, 10 predicted proteins | sample WHS_1_MG_FD_203077 | JGI IMG/M metagenome (GOLD analysis project Ga0315298, IMG submission 203077) | Extremophilic microbial mat communities from Washburn Hot Springs, YNP, Wyoming, USA - WHS_1_MG | ecosystem: Environmental > Aquatic > Thermal springs > Hot (42-90C) | place: USA: Wyoming...
CTCAATTCTTGACTCAGAGCAAAGAAAATATTACACAAATGAGAATTTCAAGATTCTCATTATGAAGATAAAAGAGTTCGCAAGAGGCTAAAATGATACTTAAGGATAGAGGGCTGATATGAACAATTTATAGTATTTTACCCGAATTTGCTAATATAGTTGACTCCTTTATAAAGATTTTTATATATTTTTTTAATATTTTTTATATAAATGAAAAGTATGTGGATACATACTAAAGTGAGGTGATAATTGACAAAATTGTTAGGAGAGGGTTTTCTGGCATCTCAGCCAGAATTGGGATAAGCGAAATACTTCGTTTATTATCCAAATTTAGGAGTGTAAATGAACCTGTTCGGTTATGAACGAGTTATACGCAATTTGAGAAAACCTGCTCACGAATAATGAAGACAGACCACAAGAAATATAAACTCGACGATAAATTACTTACTTATGGAACAAGAATTCAAATCAAAAGCAAATTTTGTTAAAATCCAAATTGAAAAGGATTTTAATGCTCTTAATGAATTAGAATTAGAACAATTTTTCGAAAAATTTAAAGACGATAAAAGAACCCTTTCTTTTATAGAATACTACAACAAAACTGTTTTGGATAAAGAAAAAATTAATTTTGGAGAATTTAAAAGGCAGTGGGCAATTCAAGGAATGACAAAGAAAGTAATCAATTTTTTCAACGACAATTTTGAAAAGCTAAAAGAAGAAATCAAAAAAGAAAAGGACATTAAGAAATTTTTCGAAAAATACTGTTGCACAGTAAGAAGAGAAGGTTCTTTTTGCAGTAAATTATTTCATACAATACTTCCTGATGAATTTCCGCCAGTTGATAATCCAATAAAAAATAAATTTCACCTGCAAAAAGAAGAATTCATTAAGAGCGTTTTGATAATAAAGCAGGGCTATAAACTGTTTATTACAGAAAATTCAGATAAAATTAAGCTAATTCGAAAATTATTATCAAAACCAAAATTTGCTTATCTAAGAATCAATGAATTGTCGGATATTCGAATTCTTGATATGTATTATTGGTTTAAAGAAAATAGAGAATAGTGGCGTGTCTTTTAAAAAACAAAGCAGGTTCTCAAACTTGCTCCGTTTCGCTCCGCAAAACTTCTTTTATCCCGATATGTTATACGCCGTGATGTCGGGGCTCATACCTTAATCCCCTCTTAAAGTAGCATAAATCAAACTAACAATAAGTGTTAATCTCTCTGTTAGAAGTTTTTAAAAGTAATTGTTCTTTTTGTGTTTCTTTACTTTGCCCAAAAATTAAGCATGCTTCAAGAAGTCCTAAATTCTTTATAAAACTTTTATGAAAAGGGTATCTAACTTTTATTGTCAGGGAAGCTATCCAAATTTGAGCCTACAAGACACCGTAGAGAAGATTTATTGTTCAGCAGGTAATTTTTTTAGGGAGCAGGGCAAAAAACTTTCCTGGGGCAATAGTGAGGCATTTCTCTTACTTTCCACCCCCAGACGGATAAAAACTCTTTTTCCCCACAAAATTATCTTTAATCTTTTAAGATAATGCCAGTTATCTCTCAATTCATCATAAGCAGGAGTATAAACTTTTCTTCCCGTATTTAGAGGATCGAAAACTTCTATCAACTGAACAGGAAAGCCTTTAACATAATCCAGCGGTTTTTCCCGATCCAATAGAGCATTGGACGCCCTTTTGCAGGGGTAATCTTTATTTTATTTTCTGGCATACTTAATCCCCCATATCATCAAATAAAGTTGGTCCAATTTTTTTTGAAAGATCTAAATTTTCAGGCTTGAATTTTTGCAATTGCTTTAGTATTTCTTCATGCGTTTCTCTATCTTTTAAATTAAAACTCCATCCTTTTTGAGGTTCATAAATTACAGATTCTCTTAGCGGTTCATTTATAAAATTCTTTATTTGATTTAAAAAATCCTTTACTAATCTTCTTAAATGCTTCTTCGCCTCATTATCTTCCCATATTTCATAAAATCCGAATGTTGCATAATCTAAAAGTTCTTGAGTTGTAAAAGTTACTGAATAAGGAATATCTGCTCCACCAATTTTACTAATCATATGCCCTAACATTCTTTCAAATAGTATTCTTCTTGATAATTCCTGTTCTTCTTTGGTCTGTTGTATGTTTGGGTCATAGGGAACAAAATATAAAGGGCGAGGATCTGTATCTTCTTCAAATTTTATAATTTCTACAGGTGAATCTTTTGTCAAATTCAAAAATATTTTTATCTTTTCGGGGTATTCTAAAATTATGGATGTTTGCGATGGTTTTATCTCAAAACAGCCATACGTTCCAGTTTCAAGTTTTGTTTTATCTTTTATTTCTTTTTCAAGGATTTTTAGCGTTTCTTCCATCAATTCACCACCATCAGATCCCAAAAAATAACATAGTATTCCTTCATTTTCTCCTCTTTTACCAATTCCTAAAACTTCAGAAATAACTGGACCCGTGACCAGTAATAAGGTTCTTGCCTGCTCAGCTGTTGAGGAGTTTGGGCCAAAAGAAGAAGATTTACATTCTAAAATACAAAATTTCTTTTTTTCCGCTGTTGTTAGTATCAAATCGGGCCTTATAGCATCTTGAAAATCTATTTTTTCTGTAACTGCAAGCCTTATATCAAGGGGTAAAGCAAGACGAGGACCTATAGAGTAAATATTTAATTGAGATTCATAGAATAGAGGATAAACATAGAATTCAGATAGTGGCTGAGGTTGAGCAAGCCATATTGCCAAATTTAACTGAAATAATGGGTCTTTACATAGTTCATTAATATTCAAGTTTATATTTTACTCCTTTTGAGGATTGCTCAACCATAGATTTATATTCTATATCTCCAATATATGCTTTTGCTGCAGGGTCAATGTATCTCTGAATGTTACAGATAAGTCTATGAATTGTATTTCCACAAGTTCCCCTGGGCACAATAGCAACCAAATGTTTATCTGTTAATTCAATAAAAATTGGTTTCCACAAATGTTTATCTACACCATATACATGAACCTTTTTCGGTCCTAATATTATCGGATTACCCCATAGTCTAAAGCGATTATTTATGCGGCCAAAAGTTGATTTAATCCAATAATCAAAAGTTTCTTTACTTAATGGTTCTCCAAATTTTATTATTACAGGAGCACCGATTAATTTTTGAAATTGCCCGGGTATTGTGACTGTTTCTTTAAATATTGAATACCAGGCTTTTTCTTCTGTCAACCTCATCAGTTCATCATATATTTTTAGGACATATAAAATATGAGAGCGATGATCTCTAAAATTTCCGCTTCTATTTGTTACTTTTCCATAATCATAAAAATCATGACCGCCTCGTCCAATGGGCGATGGGAACCTTAGTTGACTTATAGCATAAAGGGGTGAGTACAGTTCTTGAAGCTTACTTAACTTTTCTTGAATAACAGAAATTTTATCAACCAATTTAAACTTAGATGCTCTTCTTTCTACGACTTCTGTAACATCTTCTTCATCGAGCGATAAGGATATTTCCTCATCTTCTCCATCTTCATCTCCATAAATTTCTGAATCAATCTGGTATATACTTTCATGAACAAATAATATACTTACATATCTGTGTGGCTTGCTTATTTTAGTTACTATCTGCCACAAAACATTGAAGGTTAGACCACTAAGCCATATATGGTCCAATTCAGATGAATTTAACACAAGGTTTTTTACCCATCTGTCAGCTTTAACACTTGGTTGTAGAGTATAGAACACAAAATATCTCGGAGTTAATACTTCAAGAAAACCCATATAATCACCATTCGTTCTTTTATCTAACAGACAATATATATCCTCATCAATTTTCTGGGACTCTACTCCCAACTTAGCTAAAATCTCCGTAACTTTTTTTTGCTGGCCAGCATTTCCAATATGTTCTAACATATAGCTCTTAACCAAGGGATGTTTGATTTTTCGTTCATCTAATTCTTCCATACGTTCAGCAGAATATCCATCAAAATAACGAATCATTTTTTCACGAGAAGTAATAGATTTTATTTCTTTTAAAATATCAAATTCAGACATTTCTTCGTCCATACCCATAAATTTCTTCTTTTACTTTATTTATATTCTCAAATCCAAATTAATTTACTCCAATGTGAATTAATTATAAACCAAATTTTTATATATATTATAAACTTTTGGTAACCAAATTTTTTATAACGAAATAATACAATGTAAAACAATAATCTTCTCCTGAGCCATTCTATACATTCATTTTTTAAAAACTTCCAAGAGGATAAAAAACTTTATTTTGGGCAAAAATTATCTTGAACTTTTTAAGATAATGTATATTATCTTCAAAAACATGGTTAGAGTAGCAAATATGAGTAGTCATGGGTGTATGGTTCAAATTACTACACATCGGGGGAGATAAATTGGGATAGTTTAGGAGGTGGAAAATTTTACATCAGGGTAAAGATTATTGAGTGAAAAACAGTGGGAAACCAAAATTGACAAGTTTATCAAATTTCAAGGATTTTTCAATGGGTTCTGTGTTGACCTTTGATGACATGAGATTTTGTTTGATGTCATTGCTGATGTCACTCCTAAGCCATTGATTTTTCTTTGATTGTGACATTATGACATTTGTGACATGTAATTCGTTCATCTTTTTAAGAATGATTGTAGTTCAACATGATTACAATTTTTACATTTTATCGCAGAGGTTCGACTTTTGCTTAACCTTATCCAGCTATCACTTCCACAGACAACACACCTCCTGTCAAGCCTTATCGGTTCTGATTCTGTTGGTTCTTCAACTTTGCTTTCTGTGTTTATCTCAACTTTGTCTTGCTCTAAGTTGAGGCATTCTTTAACCAAATCTTCTTCAACTTGAACTAAAGCCTCTTTAAAGCCCTGAAAGTCTTCTTGTTTGTAAAACGCTTCAAGATTATTTATTGCTTCAATTATTGCTTCGTAATACTCTGGATATTTTTGTTTGAGTTTTGAAGCATGAAGAGGCTGTTTTTTGAGCCACAAAATATGTTCATTAAAAGCATCTTCAAACTGATTTTTTGAGGCATTCAAGTTATCCCTAAATCTCCAGCTTTGGCAATTCTTGCAGAAGAAGGCAATTCTTAAGTCCTCAAGCAGTCTTAGTTCAAGCTGAGGGTCTGAACAACAAGGATTGTTATACTCAGCCTTAAACCAGTCCTTTACATCCTCTGGAGTTATTCCACTATCCTTGAGAAGGGTTCTTGCCTTTTCTTTATCTCCTTCTTGAAAAATAAGCTTCTGATTTTTATAAATAATTTTACCTACCATAAAAATTCTCCCTCATTTTCATCATCTTCATCATTTTTAAAAGAATTGGGTTTTTTCATGTCATTCATGTCATTTCTCATAAATCCTGATTTTTCAATGGGTTCTAAATGACAAGACGATGACATGAGATTAGTTTTCATGTCATTCATGTAATTTGTAACTTGTTGGTTTTCTTGGGTTTGTGACATGATGACATCAATGACATGAGAATTCTCCATTTTTTTAAAAACAATCTTTCTTTCTTTAGGTTTTCGGATGAATTGTACTTCAATTGAAAATGCTTCAAAGTCAGTTGCTATCTTTTTTATTTCTTTACCTAAGCTTTTTGCATTTTTCAAGTTGAATTCGTTCGGATAAAGGTTCTTTAGCTCTTTAAGCAATTCTGTTGTGGTTGTTTCGTAAATGGTTTGTTTTTCAAGTTTACTCTGGATAAATTGCAAAATCAGGTTACCTTCAAGAATATTTTTTGATATTTCTTTTCTGTTTTCATCTACAAGCTTAAGAAAATCTATCCCGCTAACAAAGAAGATTGGCTCAGCTTTTAAAATCCACTCACAGAAATCAGCAATATCCAGAAGTGGTAAATTTACAATCTTTTCTTTCAATGCTTCTTGAACACAAAGACATAAATAACCATAGAGCTTAGGCTGTAACTTGTTAAACCTTTCTTCAAGTCGTTTTTCAGGAATTATCTTAATAGGTTTTTCAAGCTCAACAATTAAACTCCGCCTTCGTAAGTCTCTGTTTTTCAAAATGTCATAAATAGAGGTAAGAATTACAGGATTTTTTAAGTAGTATTCTACGGCTTCACTATCGGTGAACAATTGTCTTTTGGCTAAACTGCCACCAGTGGAAAGGATACACAAAGCATCAGAAAGGCTATCACCGATATGTGTTAGATTGTCAAATGAAAGTAAAAAATTATTTTTAGCAAGCACCAACAAATCATCAATGCTTTTGGGGTGGGGCTTAATTGGAGTTATAGTGGGGTCTAACATCTTAATGATGTATTTCGCAAGGGTTGTTTTCCCAACTCCCTCACGATTTCCTAAAATGGCAAGTATGGGGTATTCACCAGCAAGGTAAAAAGTTTTCAGCATGAATGAGACAATCAAGGCAAGTTGCTCTCTACTATGGATATTAAATATTTCAAAAAAATCTTTCCATGCTTCTTTAGGGTTAATGTTTACATCAGGTAATGGCATTGGCAAACTTGACTTATTGTTGATGAATTTTAATTTTGGTGTATCAATGCAGATACAGTCTCTTGATATCCTCAATACCTTTCCATCTTCCCTTTTCAGGTCAACTTCTATAAAATTTAAGCCCTCATCAATACCAACCCTTTTAAAGGTTTGATATTTTTCCTTGCTTTGTTTGGCTAACCATTTACAAAACTGAATTATCGCTTGCATTGCTTGCGAATGGATAAGCTTGCCTTCTTTTTTATAAGCCAACTCTTGGAGAAAGTCTTTGAAATCTTCGCTTGCAATCCTTAAATGCTCATGTGGGGATAAAGAGATATAGCCTTCATTAACCTGGTCTTGCCAGAAGCTATAGTTGTTTTGTAACGACCTGATAATTCTTTTTGCGATAGTCTCCTTTTCTGTTTCTTCAGTTTCAGGCTCAGATAATCCTAAAGCTTTTCTTATTTCTTCTTCTTCACATCCAGCCCAACATCTAAACTTTACTTTGCCGTTTTCAAGTCTGACGATGTCCAAAGAGGGAACCTTGTCTTCGTGGCATATGCATTTACCACGCCATGTCGTTTCATTTCTTTGCTGAGGCATATAACCAGTTAACTCATAAACCTTCTGTAGAATATAACCAATGTTTCCAGACAAGCCCAATTGAGGTATCTTTCTGTTTGCCAACAAACCTTTAATCTTATCAGAAAGTTCTTCAGGAATCGGCATCAGCTGTTCGCACTTTTCTATTCTGTATGGAAACTCAGGCAAAATGCTAAAGAATGTGCAAAGGGTTTTGTTACTTTTGACTTCAAATCCTGCGTTTTTTAAGAAGTTTAAATATCTGTTGAATTCTTTAGAATATTTAAAATATGCGTGAAAACATCCATCCGTCTTTGTCTTTATAACAAGCCCTGATTTTTGCTTTAAAAGTTCAACTGAATAGAAGGTATTAAATTTTTCTGGGTAATCCACATCAATCACAACGCAATCGCTTATTTCCCCTAAAACGATGGCTATACCATGAGCAGTCAGAAAGAATTCTTCAACGAAAGCAGAGCTCATCTTTTTGTTCTGATAATCCTTCCATGAAGGTAAGGCTGGGATTAACTCGTTGTCTTTGAACTTCAATGGAATAACTGAAAATCCATTTCTAATTAAACATTTAGCAATTCCAACTATATTTTTCCTTTCAAAACAGTTATCTTCATTTTCTCTTTCTTTTTTTGATAAAATATCACCCTTCATCAATTTCCTCCTTTATTTTGGTTTTTTTGTATTTTCTGGTTTGTTTTTTTCTGTTATACCCCAAAGATAGATACAATCTGGATATAACACTTTTGCTGTGTCTATGGTTTTAGCAAGCTCTTGTTCTACAAAACGATGATCTTCAGTATCCGCAATGATATAAGCCCATGATTCTTCGTTTAGTTTTACTGTTATGACCTTCATAATATATATGCAAAGTGTGGTAACCACATTTTTTAAGGGAATTTTGGGCGATATTAAAGTGGCAGGATTCGAGCGGAATTAAATAGAAAATTGTGTAATGGTAAAATACTAAAAAATAAAAAGGGGGGAATTGATATGACAAGAAAAAGCAGAAATGGGGTAACACCAGAAGCGGTAATTCAAAATTTGATTTCTTCTTTAGATAAGTTTGCCTCTGAAGGTATCAGACCTTCTCTTACTTATCTTATCCAGGAACTTTTTAACTATTTTATGCTTAAAGAAAGACAGTTTTATACTGAAGCAAACTCTTCAACTTGTAATGGATTTTATCAACGAAATCTTGCTCTTAGTTTTGGTAATCTCAAACTAAATATTCCAAGAGTAAGATTTGGAGTCAATAAATTCGGGGATAGAATTAATGAGGCGGGGGCATGGTGGATATTTTCATTCCCATAAGATGTTAGAGACGAATTTGTTTATTCAGCTATCAAATTTACACGATGAATGGATGGAAAAATAATATTTTACACAATATTTGAGAGGAGCCTCTATTCTTCAACCAGAGATTCTGGCAATTCAGCAAAAGGTGTTTGGTTAGATTTTTCCATGTCAATTCCTCTTCATAATTTAAAGTTCACTGGATGTGCATAAAGTTTTCCTTCTTTCCAAAGTTTAATTGGATTTCTCAATACATGAATTACAGCATTCTTTTTCCCAGCATTTGATACAATATAGAAAGAATATTTTTCTCCCTCATTTTGTTCAAATAATTTTCTGGCAAATTCCCACTGAGTTCCTGTAACTTCAATGAGTTCTTCACCTTCTTTTGTTTTAGTTTTAACCTCAATATATTCAATTTTAGCCCCATTTTTCTTTATAACAAAATCATAACCCTCCCCTTTATCTTGATATTTATTCAACCATATAATTTCAACTGACTCCTCTTTATCAATACCAATTACTTTAAATCCAAAATCTGTTTCAACAATAACCCCATGCTTTTTATATGTCTCTTCCAATGCTTCATACACATATTTTTCACCCCAATTTCCAATTGATTTTTTATCTATGACCCTGGCATTATCTTCTTTTTCTGATTTATCTGTATCTTCTTTTGTTTCTTTATCTTCTTTTGGTCTAATTGTGTCCGCCTGACCAGATAAGTCGGGGGTAGCAATTTTTTCTGGTTCTACTTCTTGTATCTTTATAGTAACTGCAGATGGTTCAAATTCAGGTGTCCATCGCTCTTCTATGCATCCTTCCAACGATTTTTCCTCGTTCTCAGCAAGTTGATTCTTTAATTTCATAAGTTTTTCTATTGGAATATCTTTTACAATCTCTAACTTTTTCCTATAATCTTCTGGAAGCTGGTCTATAATTTCAGGCTTGAATTCAAGGGCCTTTATTAGAATATCTATATTAGGACTTTCCTTAATGTAACTATTCGATAACTCAGAAAAAGTAATTTCAGAAGGGTCTTTGAAATTATTATTTTTATCAACTAACCATTCTTTCTGTTTTAATGTTCTTAAAAATTTTGCATCAAAATTACTATAATGCTCTGAATAATAAAACCACTTGTACTCGCCTTTAAAAAATCTTTCTGCTTGCCAACTATTTGAACCTTCAATACTTTTTAGCAATAATTTCCACAGTAAGTATGATTTTTCAGGAGTTATGTTACTTATAAAATTTTCTAAACCTTCAAGCTCATAATCTTTTTGATGAATATCATAAGTATAGTTGCTACTACCTCTTAATTTATACTTTTCTTCCCATGTCAAATTACCTTCTATTTCAATGCGTCTTGGTTTATCTTCAACCCCTAAATCTTTTAGAAATTTTTTTACTCTCTCTTCTCCAAATTTATCATAAACTTCCTCGGAAACAAAATATACAGAATAACCATTGAAATAGTTCCTTAAATCCTCATCATTGAAATAAGTTTGGATTGGCTTTAATAAACTCTTTTCCTCTGGGTTATCACTTTTAATTGCATAAATAAAAGGAACCTCTGATAATTCCTTAACAAATTCATCTTTTTTATTTGTTTGTATACTTTCATATCCCTTTAAGAGCTTTTCAAAGTCTTCAAAATACTCATCATCTTTTACAGGATTTTCGTTTTTATATTTTGGGATAATAAACTCTACAATTTCAGCATAAAGGTCTGGTTTTCTTAACCCAAGTTCTTTTAAGAACTTTAAAGATTCTTCATTTTCTGTTAGAACGCGTTTAACGGTTTTATATTTAGATTTTGTCTCTGCTGGCAAGTAAACCTGAATTCTTCCATTGTTATCAAAAGGAACTATATGTTCATTATTCTCCGATCTAATTATTGGCTTAGTCCTCAAGATACCCTTTGAATATCCTCTCTCACTCCATAAAGATTGTTGGTTTAAAAGTCGTCTATAGAAATCAACCATCCATTCATCTGATTTTGTCTGTAAAAATTCAGCGGTTATTTTCCTTGCAAAACTTTCAAAATCAACTTCAATGACTCCAAGTTCATTAATTAGATAGTCTCTTAATTCTCGTGTTTTATCGTAGGTTATGTTTGTATCCAACCAGTTTTGTTTGGAGAACAAATTTTGAATATCATTACTATCTAAAAATTCAGTTAATTCCTTTCCACGTGCTAATAGAGCATCCCCTGCCTTGGTATATGTGCCATCTGATGTGGGTAGCAATTCTTCAGAAATAAATTTTTGTTTTACTTTTTCATAAATGACTGAATAAATCTTATCGCTTTTAGCAGTTTTTGAACTTATAGGTAAAATACTCAAGAAATTTGTATCAAGATAACCTAAATCCTTAATAATAGTTAAACTTTCTGAAATAAGATTTCCAATTTCCTCAAGAATTATTTTATTTTGTTCATCTTCTAAAGGGATGTTTTCTCTGTTTGGAGTTGTTTTGAAAGGACCTTGAATAAGAAAATTGAGAAAGGTTATTTTTTCGGTTGGGAAAAATACAACCAACTTTGAGTTAGGTTCTGATATGATTATTTCCTTTCCTTTTTCATCTTTTCCTAATTTGAATGCCACTTCAACTATTAGATTTTTATCTTCTATTCTAATTGGTCTTTCAATAACTAAATATTCTTCTGTGGTATTTGTTGAAATTAATGTTACCCTTTTTACCCTTGGTTTCTCTTGGATAATCTTAGTTTCTTTTAAATAATGTCCATTAGATGATGGAGTTTCCCATCTGACTTCTTCTATATTTTTTAGAAAGAGCAATATTGTTAATTCTAAGTTTTCAATTTTTTTCTTTGTAATATCAAAGACATCCTCAGGTGACCGAAATTTATGATTAAAAGGCAAACGGATTAATGTATTTTTTACCTTTTCTTCGGAGTTTGTTGGAACAGGAACGACAAAATCTTCTATTCTAATCTGATATTCTCCAGAAAAAATATATGGTGTTTGGGTAATTGCAAAAACGGATTTAAACCCAACACCGAATTTACCAATCACATTTAAATCATCCTTCTTTTTAGAAGTACCTATTCCTGTGACTCCATCAATATCTTGAAGATTAAAATCTTTCCCATTATGATAAACATCTAATCTATCTTCGAAAAGTTCAAATATAATTTCTTTAGCCCCTTCATCTTCTGCATTTTGAAGCAGTTCATAAATGAAGTGCGAAGGGTCAGTATATAATCCAGATAAGATGCTATCAAAATCAAAATTATTTTCCCTTGAGGATTTTACCCATTGTCTTCTTTTATCTATGAGGTCTTCAAGCTTCATACTATAGTTTCCTTAATATTTTTCTATTTTTTTAAAAACTTATTGCTACTAAATTTTCCCCATTCAGGAATTCTTTCTACTCTTGGCATTGCCCATCGTTCTTTCCAATAAGTAGCTCTAAGATAATTATCCCGAACAGATATTTTTAATACAGAACTTTGTAAACAAATTAAACCAAATGGTGCATCATGTGTTGTATCCCATAATAAAAATCTCATTTGACGACCATATGGACGTTGAAATGGGATACTCCACCAAATTAAATTCCCCCATCTAAATAAAACTTCTTCAAAAGAACCTGACTGAACCTCTCTTAATTCTAAAGAAATCTGATCAGGGACAATTTCAGAATCATTCTTACAATAATTTTTCATGAAATCTTCTAAAAAATTTTTATATAAAGACAATCGCTCAAATCTTGCTTTTTGTTGGATTTCACGATAGGTCGTTTTACTGCTTCCCTTTGGCTTAACATGAGGATTTATTTTAAATCCTCGCTTTTTTAAGACTTCAATGATCCGCTCTCGGAGTTCTATTTGAGATTGATATGGATATTCTATTTTTATTTTTATTTGCATTTATCTTCTCCTAGTCTTAAGGCGCCTTCATTTATTGAGTTAATACAGCAGACTGGTTTTTTTTCTTCATGCCCATTGCTTAACTTTTCATATACCAAATATTTTATGATGATAGTATAATATATCTGTGAGAATTCTCAAAACCTACAAGTTCAGATTTGCCCTTATGAACTTTTTCAACCCTTTTTCGCCTCTTTCTATAAAAACATTCCGAAGTTCAACAGGGTCAGTTTTTTCAAAAAGGATTTCCAGGAGACTTTCTATTACAACTCTTCCAAATCCATAAAGTAGCTTGTATCTACTGAATAACTCATGATTTTTTGTCTTAATCGTTATGATTTTGTAGCCCTCCGACATCATATTATTATCTTGTATTCCAACGACATAGTATCCTCTTGCCTGTGAAAATTCAGGCTCTTCAGGGATTACTCCTTGTCCGAAGTATTTTTTGCCGACATAATAAGCTCCACCACCAGCTACAACCACAGTAGCCACATCCCTGAAAGAATCCTTCAGCTCCTGTTTTGTCTTTGAAAGAAGTATCTCTACATATCTCTGAATTGCCTCATTCTTGTAAGCACCTAAATCAATCTTTTCCCCGTCAATTGAGACTGTTCCTCTTTCAAATGTCTCAAGCAGACGAGATGCAGACCAGTTTTTCAAAAGCCCATACTTTTCAGGCAACATTTCACGCATTATCTCAACTGCCTTCATAATGCCAAAGTTTTCAAGAGTTATACCTCTCTTTTTCTTCCAGACATCATCTGACTTTTCAACTGCTATGCAGTCAACAGTGTTGTATCCTATGTCTATTATTACTGCATCACTGCCAATATCTGTTGTGCTTACAACATCGTAAAGTATCCCTACTCCCTGTGGAATTATCATAATTTCAGCATCTGTTACAGATTTAAGGTTTGCAGTCAAGTTTGGAACATGACTTTGGGCATTTGGTGGAAGCCCTGTAACCACTAAGTCAAACTTTCCAAACTTATCAAGCACATACTTTAAAAACACTGGTGCATACTGAACAAGCTCTATCACAGTAGGAATTTCTATCCGATAGGAGCTTGCATATTTGGTATCTCTTCCAACTACATACTCCCTGCCTCCAACATTCACCTTTTCAATTTCCATGTTGGGATCATTGGAGTTGCCCCCGTCAAACCGGACACCCCTCTAACTTATTCTGCATCATCCTGTATTCCCTTGGTGATCTCATCTTAAGCCCCTTATGGGGATGGTTTATATTATAATCTTCAAACCACAAAGGCA
>Ga0315298_1008106_pt1 | contig 13539 bp, 12 predicted proteins | sample WHS_1_MG_FD_203077 | JGI IMG/M metagenome (GOLD analysis project Ga0315298, IMG submission 203077) | Extremophilic microbial mat communities from Washburn Hot Springs, YNP, Wyoming, USA - WHS_1_MG | ecosystem: Environmental > Aquatic > Thermal springs > Hot (42-90C) | place: USA: Wyoming...
ACCTCCCAGTCCCCAACCTTCACAACACGGATATCCTTGCCCGGAACAGCCCCGCCCTGGTAAAGCCTAAAACCGTATTGGCTTTCAGCTTCTGACCTTGGAAGCCACATAGTCTCAACTGGTATGTTTCTAAAAACAGTCTCGTTGGCTAAAGCCTCTATTTTCTGCACTTCTTCTCGTGTTAGTCTACGGTAATGGGAGATGTCAAGCCTTGAACTTTCAACACCCTTCTGTGTGCCGAACTGCCAAACATGCTGCCCCAAAACGCGTCTTGCCGCGCCGTTAACAATGTGGGTGGCTGTATGAGCCTTCATAAGAGCGTAACGCCTATCCCAATCAATGACACCCTTAACAACTTCGCCCTCCTTTGGAGTTTTTTTACCACTGATTTTGTGAACTATGACTTTGCCAACCTTCTGCACGTCCAAAACTTCAACACTGCCGCTGTCGAAAATCAGCCAACCAACGTCTGAAGGCTGTCCACCACCCTCCGGATAGAAACATGTCCTATCAAGAACCACGTATTCGCCGCCAACAACCCTTAAAACCTTAGCCTCAAACTCCCTCATATACTGGTCCTTATAGTAAAGCGCCTCAGTTTCTGGAAGACCGGCCACCTCATCTTCAAGCCACCTTTCCGGCTTTGCCTCTTCCTCTGTAGGCTTTTGAGTTTGCATGTGTCTCTCAGCAATCAAAGCATAGAAGTTTTCTGGAACAGGTGCCTCTAAGCCTTCGCTTTCGGCTATCTCTTTAACGATTTCCGGTGGAACACCATGCGAGTCATAAAGCTCGGTCATAGTTTCAACTGGAACATGCCTAACGCCTTTAGCCCTAAGCTCTCCGGCAAGCCTCCTTACCAGGCGTTCCCCCCTCATGATAGTTTCCTTATACTTCTCCTCTTCAACAGCTAGAATTTCTATTATTTCGTTACGCATCTCCTTAAGATGCGGGTAATCTGAAGACCAATATTCAATTTGTAGATCGAAAATGTCGTAAAGCCTATTCTGGATGCCCAGCATCCTTAATAGGCGGTAGATTCTACGGAACAGAAGCCTAGCCAAATAGCCCTCCTGAATGTTTGACGGAACAACCCCCTCGGAAAGGATGAAAGTTAAGCATTTTGTGTGGTCCGTAACAGCAAAGGCATTCTCAACTGGAAGCAAAACCTCATCCAGCTTTTTCGCGTCTATACCGAGGGCTTCGGCTATTTTCCTCCTAGCATCAAGTCTCCCAACAGTCTTGTTAAGACTCATTAGGGCTGAAAACTTTGCAACCTTCGCTAACAAATCATGATCAACGTTCACTCCAGCCATCTTGAAGACTTTATCAAGTAAGTCACCATAAATGGCGTGGAAAGCACTCACGGAACCTTGCGAAAGCCACGTGTAGCGGTCTATACCATAACCAGTGTCAACGGTTCGTATTGGCAGCTTAACAAACTGGTTGCCGACAACTTTGTACTGCATAAAAACGAGTGTAGCAACCTCCAATCCGCGGACAATGCATTCTAAACATGGGCCAGCGTTTCCGCCTCCAGACCAAACCTCCTCCTTATAGGTTACCTCTTCAGGTTTTATGCCTAAATCTTTAATGAACTCATCATGATACCTGACCGTCTGGTCCTTCCAATAAACCTCCTTGTCAGGATAGTTAAAGGCGTGATGCCCGCCCATCTCAAAAATTGTAACATACTTGCCAAAAGTTGGGCCAGTATTGGCAATGTCCACGAGGCGAATACAAGGCTGAGCAATGACGAGAGGGTTCGCCGGAGGTGGAGCAATCCCCTCAGTGACGTAAGGCTGAAAGTCAATTATACTCGCGTGGGTCAAGTAAATGTCGTCCCGCCACCTAGCCACAACGGGATAGGGCTTTATCCGAGCGTGCCCACGCCTCTCGAAAAAGGATAGAAAGAACTCTCGCATTTCACGTAAATTGTAACTCTGCCTTGTCGGCGGGTTTTCAATGAAAGTATAGTGGGCACATCCCTCAGGTCTAGCTTCGCCGCAAGTTTCTTGTTCAGGATTTAAGGTCCAATAGTATGTGCCGCATTTTGGACAGAGCTTCCTAGTATAGCCCTTTTCCTTAAAGAATGGAACGGCATACTCCTCTACTGGAAATCTCTCCAATTTAGACGCCTCATACAACTCTTTTCCTGGATGGTTTTCAATGGATTAACTTGAATCTCCCATTTAAACTATTTTGCTATCCAAGCTTTAAGCCTAAGAGAAAGCCAGCGATGAAGCTTCCGGTGAAGGGCAACAAAGCCACCACGCTGGTTAGCCAGGACATGGCGGAACCAGCCCAACGGAAAAAGTCGTTTAAAGCCTTGAATAACGCATCATAATTTATGCTTACGTGTATGATTCCTTTCATGCCCAAATAAAGAAGGACAACAATAAACAAGCCTATTAAGAGCAGTATGAGCTTGCTCAACTTTTTGAGGGTGAAGCCTAAAATGAAGCCTCCTATCCCCCCAACGCCCAGTTGAAAAATTGTTGATGGGAAAACTTCGCTCATTTAGTGGGTTTCCTCAAGCTTTTCTGCTAACTGCTTAAATTTATCGCCTATAAAACCTTTTAGCGTTTATTAAAATGCGTTAAGTAGGAGGTGGAAGGCTGGACATTCTTGAAATCTACATGCTGAACTTGGCTTTGACCTTGGGCATGTTTGTTGTCCTGATTTTTAGGGCTTGGATTGAGCTGAAAAACTACAAGCTAATGTGGAAGGAGTTGGAATGGAGGCAAACCTATCAAGCCGTTGGGCGCATACTCAAGGCTGAAAAGGAAATGTTCTCAAGAGTTGAGGGCGGAGAGGAGCTTTACAGATTGCTTTGCGAAATCTTCAAGGTTAAAGAAGACTAAAACCAAAGACTCCTTTAGGGGTAATGCCAACCATCAATCAGTTCGCCAACGGCTGCGCGGCGTTTTTCCATTCCATAGCGGACGAAAGGCTTTGTTAGATGCCTCTGAGAACGAGGCGAAGTAATATAAAGCCCCCTTTGCACTTCACGCTCAACCTTAACAGCAACCTTTTCTAGACCAGTGTAACGTTTTCCGCATTTTTCACATCTGAAGCCTTTGCCCTTTCCCATGGATTTTAAGCGTTTACTACACTGTGGGCAGGCTGGGTTTTGGTAAACAATTTTTGGTGCAAGCCTCAACAAACGCATTTTTTCAAGGTTAATTGTTAATGGACGGTTTTTGGATGGAGGACGGACACCGCCATAAACCTCCACAAAATCTCCAACTATAAGTTTGCTTGCCACTTTCCTCAGGGAACCGGTAGGCTCGTACGCAGCGCAGTCAACACAAGCAGTCTCGTCTTTAATTTGGAAAATGACATGTCTTCCCGGAATTATTCTCGGGTCTGATGTCACCGTTCCCCTAGCTATAACTGGATGATAGGGTTTTACCTCGCTTAATGTCCTAACTCTTTTCAGGTGGGCATCTGTACCATGGTTGGTGCGAAAGATTACCCAACGCTCTACAGGCTCAAGAGGCTTAACCATTGCAAAAGCCTTCTTAACAATTTCCGGAGTTTCGCCTCTTATTCCGAGGAGTATGGGATCCGGCCCTCTAGGCGTTATCAAAATTCTACCAGTTTCTGGATCAACATTGTTGAATGTGTAGGGGGCCGTTGTCTTATCCATCTCTAAGACAGATGCCACATCTATCCTTCTTTTTAATCCATAGTTTTCAGGAACTCGATATGCAATGACTTCGAAAGTGTGATCTCCCATGAGATTTTCGCCTACAGCAGCTAAACCGCCAATAATTCCACGTCCACTCTTGAAGCCTATGGCTTCAGCTCTGAAACGTTTTAGGATTCGTAAGGCTGTTTTCATGTTTACAATACTTGTTATAGCATTTTTTGCAAAGGCTTTAACTTCCCTTGGAATTTTTTCCTTTGGAAAGAAGACTATTCCGGGTTCTGTGCCCTTATAGGCTAGGTCGGAATTTTCCTCAACAGTTTCTATAACTATTTCTTTAACCACATCAACAAGGCTTTCTTCACATTTTATTCTTAGACAAAGAGCTCCATTACCTCTGGTTTTCCATGGAACGTTTGGGTTCAGCCTTACAAGGTTTGGATAGTCCAAGAATTTTACGCCTAACTTATGCAGTTTCTCCGCTAAAAGTGCCGCAATATAGGTTGTGCACCCTTTTCTAGGCGAGTCTGTATCGTCAAAGCCTATATGCATATGCTGGAGAGTCATTCATGCGCCTACAAACATTACCTCTTTGAAGACTTAAAAATGGTGTGCTTGCGTTTGAAAATAAAAGGGAGGAAAATTAGGCTATTTTGTTGATTCTTCAACTATTATCATTGTTAGCGTAGACCTAACTTTGTCCAGTCTTCGGATGCGCCAAGTAACAATCTCCTTAAGCTTGTCCATTGATTCTGCGCTGACTTTTGCAATTATGTCGTAGACGCCATAAACCGAGTGAGCCTCTTCAACACCTTCAATTTTTCTAAGGTCTTTTAGGACATCTGCTTCTGAGCCTATTTCCGTGTTTATTAAGACAAATGCCTTCGGCATTTAAACCTCCTCGTAATATTGTCTATTCCTAATCCATTAAAATATTTTGTTGTTAAAAATGGGCGATTTGGCGAGTCCTTTCAAAATATTCTTATCCTTAGCGCGTAATATTAGGTGTTAGGTTCGAGACATGACTGCTGAAAATGTTATAAACGAATGCATTACCAGCCGTGAGATGCGGGCTGTGGAATTGAACGCTGAATATTTTGGGGTTTCACTGCTTCAACTTATGGAAAATGCCGGGCGAAACATAGCCCAAGAAATAGCCAAAAGATTCACACCAGACAAGAGGGTGGCGGTTTTCTGCGGTTTAGGCGGCAACGGCGGAGACGGCTTTGTCGCTGCTAGGCATCTGTCCACCATGGGCTTTAAGGTTACCGTCATCCTAGCTGGAAAAGCAAAGGAAATCTCCCACAATGCGGCACTGGAGAACTGGAAGGCTTTACAGTTCCTAAGGGAAAGCGTCGCCATCCACGAGGTTTACGACAGCGCATTAATGCCAAACATAGAAGCAGACGTGGTTGTGGACGCGCTGCTCGGAACTGGCACAAAGGGCAGATTGAAACCGCCAATACAACAACTTGTTGAGAAAATCAACATGTTGAACGCTTTTAAGGTGGCTGTTGACGTGCCTACGGGCATAGACTCAGACACAGGTGAAGTGTTAGGAACTGCTGTGAAGGCGAATTTGACGATAACCTTTTACAAGGCTAAAGTTGGCTTGGAGAAAGCCAAAGAGTATGTTGGCGAACTGCTGGTTAGGGATATAGGCTTGCCAAAGGAGCTTGAGAACTATGCTGGTCCAGGAGACGTCAACCTCGTCTTAAAACAACGTGCTCCAGAGGCACATAAGGGAGATTTTGGCAGACTGCTTGTGGTTGGTGGAAGCGAAACCTTCTCAGGTGCCCCAGCTCTTGTGGCGCTTGCAGCCTTGAGAACTGGCGTTGACTTGGCTTATGTCGCCGCGCCAAGCAAAACAGCCCACGACATCGCAGCAATGACGCCAGACCTTATAACAATAAAGCTTGACGGAGACCACTTGAACATGGGAAACATTCCAGCCCTGAAAACCCTTGTGGAAAAGGCGGATGCCGTTGTCATCGGCCCCGGATTGGGGCTTCACGCGGAAACAAAGGACGCTGTAAAAGCCTTGGTGGAAGTTGTAGAAGGCGCTGGCAAACCGCTTTTGTTGGATGCTGACGGTTTGAAGGCTTTTGCTGAGTTCAAGAGGAGGCTTAAAGTGCCAGGAGTGCTCACGCCCCACGCTGGAGAATACACTATACTGACTGGAAAAGGGCTGCCGGAAGGCCTAAAGGAAAAAGCCTTAGAAGTGCAGAGGACAGCTGCCAAGCTGGGCGCAGTGCTACTTCTTAAAGGCGCTATAGACATAATCGCCAACGAAAAACGCTTTAAACTCAATTTTACTGGTAATCCGGGCATGACTGTAGGCGGAACCGGAGACGTGCTTTCCGGAATTGTAGGCGCTTTTCTAGCGCAAGGCTCAGATCCCTTTGAGGCGGCTGTCGCCGGAGCCTTCATTAATGGTGCAGCCGGAGACTTTGTCTTTGAGGAGAAGGGCTACCACATGATGGCATCTGACCTTCTAGAATGGATTCCGAAGGTTTTGGACGACCCGATGAGCCACTTGAAGGTGCAAAAGCCTAGTGCAGCAAAAGCCAATTAGAATAGTCGTCTACCATGCTGGGCAATGCGACCCCAAAAAGTGCACAGCTCTAAAACTTAAACGCCACGGACTAGTCCAACTGGTGCACCAAATAAAACACTTGCCGAGAAAAGCCGTTGTCCTAAACCCCTATTCGAAAAAGGCTTTCTCACCAGCAGACAAGGAACGAGTAGCAAATTTTGGTTTGGCAGCCCTAGACTTCAGCTGGGAACACGCAGAAAAACCCCTACTAAAAAATGTGAGGGACACAGCGCGATGCCTACCATACCTAATCGCCGGAAACCCCGTAAATTATGGATGCCCAACAAAACTAAGCACAGCCGAAGCACTAGCAGCAGCCCTATACATAGCCGGATACCGCCAAGAAGCCTTTAGGCTTCTATCCATATTCAAGTGGGGGCACACCTTCATAGAACTAAACAAGGAGATGCTTGAAAGCTACGCAAAAGCCAAAAACAGCAGCGAGATAGTTGAAATGCAGAAACAGTGGATAAAAACAGCCTAAGCGCCTAGCCATTTTCCATAGTTTCAGGGTTCTCCAAAAACTCCTTGATGGTGGCCAAGAATTTTGCGGCTGGTGCACCATCAACAACTCTATGGTCAAAGACTAGGGTTAGATGGCCAACCTTCCGCGGTTCCACGCGTCCATCCTCCGTTATGTACGGTTCGGTTTCTATGCTCCCAACGGCCAGTATCGCCGGATCCGGAGGATTAATTATTGGAGTAAAATACTGTATTCCCAATGCTCCAAGGTTAGTCACAGTAAAGCTATGGTTTGACTGTTCCTGGAGGGTTATTTCGCCCCGTAATCCCTTCTCTTGAAAGTCATTGATATGCCTAGTTAATTCTTGGATGGATAGCTTGTCAGCGCCCCTTATGACTGGAGCCATTAAGCCTTTAGGCGTGTCCACAGCCACAGCAATATTGACTTCTTCGTGATAGACAAATTCTCCGCCCTCTAACGTCACGTTCAGGTTTTTGTGTTTTTGGAGGGCTAGGGCAACAGCCTTAACAGCATAAGCTGTGAAAGAGCCACCAGTCTTCTCTCTATGCTTGACAAGTTTGTCTGCGGCAAATTTTGTGGTTAGAGCGACTGGCAAAGCCTCATGGAAACCAGCACTCAACCTCTGTGTAATGGCTTTTCTGATTCCAGCAAAAGGTGCTCTACGTTTAACAGCCTCAATTTCGGCCCTCGTCTCAGCCTCTGGAATGGCAATGCCCCTTTCCCGAGCCGCCAACAGAACATCCTCCTTTGTTATTCGCCCTCCGGGTCCGGTGCCCCTAATATCTTCTAAGGATATGCCAAGCTGAGCCGCCAGCTTCTTGGCTAACGGAGAAGCCTTAACCTCAACAGCCAAAGGTTTCTCGGCAATTTCAACTGTTGGAGCTTTTTCCTCCTCGCCTTCAATTTGGCATATGGGCTGCCCAACCTTGACGACTTCGCCAGCCTTGCACAATATTTTCGTTATTCGCCCACTATATGGGGAGCACACTTCAAAAGTGGTTTTTTCACCCTCAGCTATGGCTATAACCTCGTTTGCTTGAACCTCGTCACCCTCTTTCTTTAACCATTCGGCAATTACGCCTTCAGTCATTACTGGGTCTACTCTCGGAAAAACAACGAAGGGCATTATCTCACCAGCCTCCTCGCCGCCTCACATATTTTGTCGGCGTTAACCAAATACTGGTTCTCTAGTGGTTGGGCGAAGGGGACTGGGAGGTCTGGCGAGTTAACTCGGACTGGTGGGGCGTCTAAATAGTCAAAGGCTTCCTCCACTATGCGGCTTATTATTTCGGCTGAAATCCCGCCGGTCTTTGTGCTGTCGTCGGCGACCAGAAGCCTATTGGTCTTCTTAACCGAATTCACTAATGTTTTTACGTCCATGGGATTAAGAGTCATCAAATCCACAACTTCAGCATCTATGTCTTCCGCTGAAAGCCTATCCGCAGCGGCTAAAGCCTCCCTAACAGTTCTGGAGAAAGCTACAATCGTCAAGTCTGAACCCCTCCGCTTAACATCAGCTTGACCAATTGGGATAAGGTATTCGCCTTCTGGAACCGGACCCTTCCAACTGTAAAGCACACCGGACTCCACAAACAGCACTGGGTCGTCGCTTCTTATGGCAGATTTCAGCAAGCCCTTAGCATCCTTTGGGGTTCCGGGAAGCACCACTTTCAATCCTGGAACGTTTAGGAACCATGAAGCCAAAAACTGGCTGTGCTGACAACCGTGAACTCTTCCAAGACTGTACTGGGTTCTAACAACCATTGGTAGGCTGACTTGTCCACCACTCATAAACCTTATTTTTGCTGCGTGGGTAACAAGCTGGTCCATGGCTATTGTTATGAAATCCATGTACATTATCTCCGCAACTGGTCTCAGTCCGGCGAGGGCGGCGCCTATTGCTGCTCCGACTATGGCGGCCTCTGATATAGGGGTGTCTCTAACCCTTTCTGGTCCGAATTTTTCTAGCAAGCCTTTCGTGACTTTGTAGACGCCTCCGAATACACCTACATCTTCACCGAAAACTATTATGCGGTCGTCGCGTTCCATCTCTTCCCGCAGCGCCTCGTTTAGGGCTTCGGCGTAGCTCATCTCCCTAACCATGATGAGCCACCTCTTTAGCATAGACAAGCTTCCAAAGCTCATCGAAATCAAGATATGGCGCAGCCTTAGCCTTTTCTACACAAGCGTCCAAAGCCCTCTCTATTTCGGTGTTTAAGGCTTCAAACTCATCCTTTGTTATTATTCCAAGCCGCATAAGGTTGTTGGCAAACCTTTCTATTGGGTCCTTTTTCATCCATTCTTGAACCTCTTCTTTGGGTCGGTATTCCGCCTTGTCATAAACGCCGTGCCCCTTTTTTCGGTATGTTCTGCACTCTATGAAGGCTGGACCATTTCCGCCACGGATGTGCTCTATGGCTTTTTTCCCGCTTAAATAAACGGCAATCACGTCGTTTCCGTCGGCTAAGAATGCTTTTATCCCATAGCTTGATGCTCGAGCAGCTATGCTTTCTCCGGCAAAAGACTTCTTGTGGGGAACTGAAAAAGCGTAAAAATTGTTTTCGCAGACAAAAAGCACCGGAAGCCTCCACACAGCCGCCAAGTTTAATGCTTCATGGAAAGCTCCAGTGTTCACGGCGCCGTCGCCGAAGAAGACAGCCACAATCCACCTCTGCTTACGATATTGTAGGGCTAATCCTACGCCTACGGCTATGGGTATGCCTCCGCCAACAATCGCCGAAGCAAGCAATATGTTATGCTCCACGCTCGTGGCTGAATGCATAGAACCCCCCAAGCCTTTACAAGTGCCAGTTTTTCTGCCAAACAATTCAGCCATCAAAGCCTCCAATGGGACATCGCGGGCTATGGCGTGACCATGCCCCCGATAAGTGGAAATTATAAAGTCTTCCTTGTCCAAAGCCTTGACAATGCCAGCAGCAACAGCCTCCTGTCCCAGATATAGGTGGCATGGACCAATAAGCTGACCCTCAAAAAACAGCTTTTCAACCTGCTCCTCGAATTTTCGCATTTCACACATTTTCCTCAGAAGCCATAGGAAATCCTCGTGTTTCAAGCCTAGCGCCGGGTATTTTTCGGCTGGAACTTCATTGATGTACTCAACGCCCATGATGACGTCCACCTTTTTCAGAGTTTAGAGAATTTAGCATTTATAAAGGTTGGACGTCTAAAATTTAGCATTCACGGATGAAATGGTGAGGGCGATGTTTGAAAGGGAGCTTCTCATGATTCCCGGTCCGACGAACGTGGCTCCTTCTGTTTTGCGTGCCGTGTGTAAGCCTCCCTTGTCGCACATAAGCCAGGAATTTGCAGGCATATTTAAGGAAGCCCTAAACAGCTTGAAACGCGTTTTTATGACCGACAGTGACGTGTTTGTGGTTGCTGGTTCTGGAACTCTAGCCCTAGAGATGGCAGTAGCCAACATTGTAGAGCCTGGCGACAAAGTGCTTAATGCTGTTTCAGGGTTTTTTGGGCAGTATTTTGTTGAAATGTGCAAGGTTTATGGTGCGGTTCCCCGCATATTGGAGGTGCCGTATGGTGGGGCTGTAAAGCCAGAGCAGGTCAAGGAGGCGTTGGAGGAGGGTGGTTTTAAGGCTGTCACTGTTACTCATGTGGAAACTTCAACTGGTGTGGCAAACCCTGTTAAGGAGATAGGCGAAATAGTGCGGAAGCACAGCGAAGCCTTCTACATAGTTGACACCGTTTGCTCCCTTGGCGGGATGGAAGTCCGCGTAGACGACTGGAACATAGATGTTTGTGTTTCAGGCTCGCAGAAATGTATAGGTGTTCCGCCTGGCTTGGCTTTGGTTGCCGTTAGCCCGAAAACCTTAGAGTATTTGGAAAAGCGGAAAACACCCGTCGGCTCGTGGTATGGCAGCTTCAAGAACTGGCTTCCAGTTATGCGAGACCCAACAAAGTATTTTGCAACTCCACCCGTGAACATGATTTATGCCTTGCATGAAGCCTTGAAACTTGTGCTTGATGAGGGATTAGAAAACCGTTTTAGAAGGCATCATGTTTTGGCTGAGGCTTTTAGAGCCGCCATGAAAGCATTAAACCTTAAAATTGTGGCGGAAGAGGGATACGAGGCGGACACTGTTACTGCCATTTACTATCCAGAAGGCATAGACGACAACCAGTTCAGAAATGAAATGAAGAATCGGGGAATAGTTGTTGCCTCAACTCTTGGACCGTTGAAGGGTAAGGGCTTCCGGGTTGGACACATGGGTAACGTGAGTCAAAATGACATAGCCGCCACAATAGCCGCCATAGAAACAACGCTAAAGCGTCTCGGGTACAATGTTAGTCTTGGGAGCGGAATGAAAGCTGCAGAAGAGAAAATCCTTTCAGTCTAAGCGGCAAGAAACATGGATTCTATAACAGACTTTTACCTTTTCTTGGCTTCGGTGGTTTTCATATCCCTTTCAGGAGTTATGATGCCCGGACCAGTTTTCGCCGTGACAGTAGCCAAGGGTTATAGGAGCAAGGCTGCTGGTGTCTTAATAGCCCTTGGACACGGGGCGGTGGAGTTTCCGCTAATTCTTCTCCTATATTTTGGGCTTTCATGGTTTTTCGCCTCCACCCTTGTGCAGAAGATTATAGGCTTTGTTGGCGGAGCAGTGATGATTTACATGGGCTTCCAAACCCTTAAAACAAGGAGGGAAGCCATTGCAGAGGCAAGCCATTCTGGGCATGCCTCCTTCATTGCGGGTTTAGTTGCAACCAGTGCAAACCCATACTTTTTCTTTTGGTGGGCAACAGTCGGCGCAGCCCTCATTCTGCAAGCCTCCACATTCGGCGTTGCAGGATTGTTGGCTTTCGCCATTGTACATTGGCTATGCGACCTAGCATGGGACACCTTCGTTTCCGTAACAGTTTTTAAGTCAAGGCGCTTCTGGAATGAAAAGGTTTTCACAGCTGTTTTCCTCTTCTGCTTCGCCGTGCTGGTAGTTTTCGGCTTATGGTTCATTCTTTCAGCTTTATTGTGGTAGGTTGCCCACCTTCTTCAGCCTATAGCGCTCATAAATCAGTTCGACACGGTTGCCTTCCACAATGAATTCTACAGGAAGCTTTCCGCCAGCTTGTACGGTGTAAAACCTTTTCACATCGCCTTCAATATCTTCTAGGATTAAGGGTATTATCATGTCTGTATATTTGTCACAGATTTCTATTTGAAGGAGCCCGCCCTTAGGCACAACTCTGGCATCCATAGTCCCTTTGTAAGTCTCGTATAATCCACTTAGCAGTTCGTAGGTTTTCTCATACTTTATGAAGGGAAGCTCGTCAGGGTTTTTGTCCAGCAATAAGGCAAGCGCATACAAACCTATCTGGGACAGCGGATAGCCGCTACCATTAGCCAGCAGTGCCACTCCAACCCGTTTTTCTGGTATATAGCCCATGTAAGCCGTATAAACAAGCACAGAACCCCCGTGCCCGACAAGTTTGTAGCCGAAGAAGTTGGGGATTATGCCTAATCCATAGCCGTAGGATTCTCCGCCAAAAACTTGAAGAGGCACCCTAACCCGTGGTTTCTCCATCTCCTCAATGGATTTGGAAGAAGCCAATGTGTTTCCGTCATATTTTCCTCTGTTAAGGTACATGATAATGTAGTGTGCCAAATCAACCACGTTGCTTATTAGTCCACCGTCCGCATAAATTCCGTAAGGAAACACTGACTTTTTGGGTTCTCCATCTCGTGTGATAATGTATGGCGTTGCAACGTTAGTGTCTGCCTCAACATCTTCTTTGCGGAAGAAGCTCCTATCCATCTTCAATGGTTTGAGGATGTTCTCTTTAACGTACATGTCATAGCCTAAGCCAGAAACCCTTTCGATAATGTAGCCCAAAATAACGTAGCCCTCATTTAGGTAGAACCACCTCTCATCAGGTTTTGCTAAAGCCCATTGGCTCGCATCCTTCATGAAAGTGAAAAGGTCCTCTGCACTTGCGATGGGCACCCACTTGCCACCAGCACCAGTTACACATCGAATTAAGCCTTCAGCATAGGCCAGTGCCGGTATGCCAGAAGTGTGACAAAGCAAATGCCATATCCTTATGGGCTTTCCGCCTTTAGGCTCCAACTTTAGTGGGATGTACTTCCTAACCGGGTCGTCAAGGCTTAGCTTCCCTTTTTCCGCAAGCTGCATTATGGATAAAGCCGTAAAAGACTTTGTAACCGAGCCAATGCCGTACAAGGTTTCTGGTGTAGCTCTCAAGCCGTACTCCAAATCCCGGAAGCAGAAGCCCCTACTGTAGGCCAGCTTGCCCTCCTCGATTATCGCTAGGCTTAATCCTGGAAGGTGGGTTTTTGACATCTTTTCGAAAATGAAGCTTTCCAATAGGTCATAATCCATTTAACGCCCTCCTTCTCTTGCTATCAAAGTATGCCAGTGTCCCTTGATAAGCTTAAACATTTAAAAGTGGAAGCCAGCCATCACAAAATATTGAGGGTTAGCGATGTCGGAGAGAATTGAATATCATGTTGGAAAAGCGAAAATCTGCCTTGTTCAAGGCGACATAACGGAAATGGAAACAGACGCCATAGTTAATGCTGCAAACCCGTCGCTCATGGGAGGGGGTGGGGTAGACGGAGCCATCCACAGAAAAGGAGGGCCGAAAATCCTTGAAGAATGCAAACGTATAAGGGCAACTGAATGGCCCGAAGGCCTCCCAACTGGAAAGGCCGTAATAACAACTGGCGGAAATCTAAAAGCCAAATATGTTATCCACACTGTTGGGCCCATTTGGCGGGGAGGAAAAAGCGGAGAGGCGGAGCTTCTGGCGGAGGCCTAC
>Ga0315298_1008107_pt1 | contig 13537 bp, 14 predicted proteins | sample WHS_1_MG_FD_203077 | JGI IMG/M metagenome (GOLD analysis project Ga0315298, IMG submission 203077) | Extremophilic microbial mat communities from Washburn Hot Springs, YNP, Wyoming, USA - WHS_1_MG | ecosystem: Environmental > Aquatic > Thermal springs > Hot (42-90C) | place: USA: Wyoming...
ACGAGAGGAAAGTGTTTGCTCTCTTTGGGCTTCTTGCTTAGAGAATCATCGATCGAAATAAGAAGGAAAGGGTTAAAGAGTTTCTTCTGCTTATCTTCTACAGCCCATCTTATAAGAGCGGGTTGGTATTGTTTCCTGCATGATTCATGTTCCCAGGGACTATAGGTGAAGAAATCGGCCATGGAGGAAGGATGGGGAGATTCTAAGAGGGACCGAGTAATGGCAGAGAGGGTCTTTGTTCCATCATGCATAATGGAGCCTTCCATGAAATTGAGGGCATGCGACATTTGGGGTTTTGAGAATCTCAATTGAAGAAGCATAAAAAAGGTGACTAATTTTTTAGCGGGTGCTATAATTTTTACCATGAATACCTCCCGTAGAAATAGAGAATTGGCTAAATCTCTCTATATTTATACTCTATGAGAGGTATTCTATCCAATATATCCCGCTAAAATTTGGTAAACTACAGTAAAAATATTTATGAATCATTTGAAATTGAACTTCCTCCTTGCCAGTTGCTATCTGGTACCACCTCCTTTCCTACGTTTATAATTTCCGATCCCTCCCTATTTCCAACAATGCCAATAGAATGATATGATTGCCCCCAAAAATTTTATATGAATTATATAAAAATTAATTTTGTTGTATCAATTTCGCATAAGATAAGCTATTTTAAAGAGTAACTTTAGTTGATATCTCAACTTCCATACCTACTTTAGCTTGCTCTTGGATGTATAACTCAGCAGGTACACACAATTCTGGCTCATAGACTCCCTTTTTTTCAATAAGATCCCTTCCCAACATCACACCCGCCATTGCAGCACAGATACCCGTCCGGTAAGAACCGAATGCCCCCTTGCTTGTATAACGTTTATGCATTTCGCTGTCGGGTGCAGTCCTAATCATTACCTTCATTTCAACCCGCTGTCCGTCTTTCCAACCCTGAACAACACAATTACCTTCACTGATGATATGAGCTGGCTTTTTCCCCTCAGGAGGAAGCTGCTCAAGCAAAGCCACAAGCACATCAAAGGGCTTTACCTTTATGCCATTTACATCAATAGGATCTGTCCTATTACTATTAAAACCAAGATCGCGAAGGAAATGATACTTCCAAGAAGAGTCTGCATCAAACCCTTCGCGAAACATGATGTGCTTAAATCCTGCATCAGGAAAGGACTGAGACAACATCCGGGGTTCAGGATGCGGCAGACCTGCAACCATCAAATCTCCAATGGGATCCTTAAATCGGTAGAGAATAGGACGAGCTCTCGGCTCTAACTCCCTTAATTGCCCATCCTCATAAATTAAACTTGGACGTGCAATCAAACTCATGATACCATCGAAGCCAAACCCCCAATAAAGGGGTCGAGTATGCTCCTCAGGAGCAACTACATCTGCAATACCCCAATAATAGTCAATCGAATCTGTCTTATCTAACTTATTCATACAATAAACAGCCATAATATTACTAAGACCCGGTGCCGTTCCCATATCTAAAATAGCCGTAAGGCCTTTCTTCTTAAATTCGTCATGTAGTTGGTGTTGGAGGGGCTGCTCCCCCATACTGGTTAGGTCTAGATAATTAGCTCCTGCTTCAAGTGCCGCCTTGGTAGCAGCTAAATAACTCCCTGGAGTGTATGCGCAGTTAATAACCACATCATAACCCTTGAACGCCTCATAGGCTTTCTTTTGATCTGAGCAATCAAGTTGCCCCATCACCAGCCGTTTATCATTTAACCGACTTACCCTATCTTTTAACCTTTCTAGATGAAAATTATCACTTACAAATACTCTTTCTACGTCTTCCTGCTCTAATAAATAAATCATTGCTGACATACCTTGTATACCTGAGGCACCAGTAACTGCCACTTTCATATCTATAATCTCCTTTCCTTAGAAATATAGGTCAAAGGTTATAATGAAATAACTTCTGAAATTCACTATAATTATCTTAAGACCTATATTACAGTACATTTCTAAGAATTACTGTTTTTGAAATCTCAACATTCTGCCCCATGGAAACCTCTTGTTTAATAAATTCTTCAGTAGGTTCAACAACACCAGGTCCATAAACTCCTTTAGCTTTTATTTTCCCTCTTGCCAATAATACAGCTATTGTCCCCATAGGACTTCCATTCCTGAATGTCCCTCCTGGACCACCAAATTTAGCACATCCCATATCCTTGTGCTTCTGGACAAGACTTTCAGAAGGCCATTGCTGTATGTTGTACTCTACTTTTTGCCCATCCTTAATCCCTCTCACAATTACTCCACCTCCATGACGGATATCTGGGCTTTTTTTCGTTTCAGGAAGTTGATTGTTTGCTAAATATTGGATTACTTCCCAGGGAGAAACCATTTGACCCTTTACATTTATTGGGTCCGTTCTATTGAAACCCAATGCCGCAAGGAAAGCATATCTTTGGTTAAGGATATCATTGCCAAGAGCTTCCTTATATGTGATATTAGGAATTTCTGGATAATACTTATGTAGCCAGACTAACGATTCTCCCGGTAAACCAGCTACCTTAAGGGATCCCACCGGCCCTTTGAAGGCGAACACTTCTGGTTCTGCCCTTGGAGGAAGTTCCAATATCTTGCCATTTTCCACACGCCTGGAAGGTAATGTAAAATGATGTAGCATGATTCCCCTAAAGGAGAGGCCCCAATAAAGCTGTCTGCTATGGTCTGAAGGAGGGACAATATCGACCACAGACCATCTAAAGTCTACACTCTCCGTCTTGTCTAATCTCTCTATCGCATAGTGGGCCAGAACATTGTCAAGCCCTGGCGAGTAATACATATGTACGATTCCTAGGAGCCCCCTTTTTTTGAACTCCTCATCCAATGCGAGTTGTCCCTCTGCTGGACCAGCCCCACTATCTATGTAGTTAGCACCGACTGCAAGTGCTGCTTTTGTTGCTGGCAACTTGTTAGGAACCGCTGCAACATTCAAGACAATATCGTAGCCCTTTGCTGCCTCAATGATTGCATTGAAATCAGTAGCATCAAGAACTTTGGCGCTGAATCTTTTGTCGTTCAACCAATTCACCAGCTCTTTTAACTTTCCAGTATCTATGTCCGTTACTAATATCTCCGAAATGTCCTTTTGTTCTTTGAGGTAGGTTAATAGCGAAAGGCCCATGAACCCGCAACCACCAAGAATAATCACTTTCATTTTTCATAACCTCCTGATTTTCTTCCAGATATGGCTCATTTTTAATAACGGATTAATTCCTCCGAAATAACTTCCCTTCACTCTTTCTGCAAGGATGGAAAAACAGCAGAGAACAGTAACAACAAGGAAGATAGCAACGAAATTCGTTTTTTACCCTACATTTTCTGCAATAAAAATCGAATGCCTCCGCCGCCATATCAATGTATTATAGCTTTCCAACTTTATCTATCTTCACGAAATCACTGAATCGGTACTATGTGAAGTATCCTTTTTAATGGAGGAGAGTGCTGTCTCATTGTGATTGCTGAGCTATATCTACAGAAACCGTGAGTAAACTATAGGCTCTTCGACCCAATTAGGAAACTCCAGATACGTTTATATTGACAGTCCTCTTTTTTTCTCTATTATTGTTTTTTTGTTAGATTATTGCCACCTATAGAAAGCATCCGCAAATAAAGCTGCACCGAGAGCCGTTGTGAATAGAGGATCCCATTCAGGTTTAGGAGGCAATCTGTTTACCTTCAAGTGACTTTCCAACCATCCTATTATTCCTGGATTCTTGGCTACTCCTCCAATGATTGCAAAATCCTTTTTCAAACCTGACCTTCCTACTAATATGCTGATTCTCTTTGCCATGGCGTAATGGTAAGCTGCTATAACTTGTTCCAGTGGAACTTTGCTTCGGATTAAATCGAGGGCTTCGGATTGAGTGTAGACCACACAAAAGTCACTTATCTTTGGGAACGAATCAGACTGAAGGGCGATCCTTCCAATCTCAGTCACTTCTTTCTTAACCAGGTCAGCAAAAGTTTCTAGGGAGCGTCCAATACCTACAGCACATTTATCGTTCCAAAGGAAATCGGTTGCTCTCCCCTTTTCGGTACAGTGAATAACTTTGCAACTTTGACCCCCTGCATCGAGCACTGTATGCACAGACGGCCCCCAGATATGTACTGCCCCTGCGGCGCCACACGCAATTTCAGTTACCCTTTTGCTAGCAAACGTCACCTGCATGCTTCCACAGCCGGTCCCCACAATGTAATGTATATTTTCTAATTTTAAATGAGTCTTAGCCAAAACCGCGTTGATAGCTTTAAAAGCTGATTCTTTTGGCATTCTGGTTTTCACTTGAGAAAATGCATAGAGTTGCCTATCCAGCAGGATTACTGCCTTGGAGCTAACTGCTCCAACATCTACTCCAGCGACGATTGCCTTGGCCCTCGTCCAATCAAGCCATTCATTCATTGAAACATACTCGTGTTCATTCATTTTCCACCATCATAACTCATCACAGCACCTATGGCACCTAAATATTCCGGAAGGTTCAACACGCTTACATCTTGTTTTAGTAAAACTGGAAAATATTTTATAAGCGCTTTAGATTTAGCCAATCCTCCAGCGACTACGATCTCCGGTTCAAGGGGCATCGTTATACACATAGCCGCAACGCGTTCAACGATGAATCTCGTGAGTGCATCTGCCACATCTGCGATGTCAATTCCTTGACACATCAGATCAATAGCTTCGGACTCAGCGGATGCAGCGCAGTGAATGGCAACAGATACATGCTTAGTGGATTTAAGTGCTAATTCAGAAAGTCCCTGTTCATTTACCCCGAAGGCCTTGGCCATAGTAGTATAAAAGATACCCAAACCATCGGCACATTTATCGTTTTGAATAACGTCAAGGAGATTTCCGTCCTGATCATAACTGACAGCTTTCTGTATATTCCCGCCGATGTCGATCACTGTTCTGGAATTCTTATTAAGGAATAAAGCCCCTTTAGCATCCGCTACATACTCGGGTATTGTCCTCGTTATGTTTAGTGGCGGTCCCTTAATCATATCTCTAAAGATTCCAGTGGCTACGATTCCGGCGAGTTCACTGCATGAGATTCCGACATTATCCAAAGCATTATTTAGTGCTGTTTGAGCGGCAGCAACTACATCAAATCCTGTGGGCACGGTGACATATCCAAGGATTTCTTGCTCCCTTATGATTATGACTTTCGTGTTAACATGGCCTAAATCGAGGCCAGCCAAGATTTTTCCCTTATTCATGGCACCACATTCTTTATAATCTCTATAAGGGCCTCCAACTGTGCTCGAAATTGAGTTACGGGGAGGGTTGTATCAAGTTCAAGGTCAATTGATGGAATTCCCAACTTATTCAGGATAGGTTTCAGTGCCACAACGTCCATCGGCTGAGGGCTACAAAACCTCTGATAGAGTAGTGCCACTCCATCTGGCTTGAACTCCTCAATGAATTGCTGAATGAACCTGAACCTTTTTTTCTCCCCGGTACCAGGAACATTATCTTTTGCAGGACAGGGAATTCTATTGATATATCCCTCAGCGATTGCTTCAAGCTTATTATCTCTTTCCTCAGGCACCTCAAACCAGAAGTACCTCGCTGCGGTGCACGAATCAATGAAAATCAGATTTACGGTATGATCCAAATGTTCAGTTAAATCGAAAATCCTCAGGTCGTCGCAAGCTCCCCCCGAGACCATCAGTCTCACCCTTGACGGTTCTTTGCACGGTTCGGCTTCTATTCTCTGAATAAGTTGCTCAAGCAGTTGATTGCATTCTTGCTTGTCCATCACTTGGGACGCCAAGGTCACAGCGGCTATTTCCGGCCCCGTGATAGGGGGGTGATCACGCCTTAGGAATTCCCAAAGTCTTTTAAGGAGTTTTCTGGTGTGATTATAAACTTTAATCGCCCCCTCCAGGTCGTCATGGGTGATCGATTTTTTTAAAAACTTCTCAAGAAATTGTTTAAATTCCCCAAAAGACTCCACCATAAATGCCACGGCAGGTTTTGTTTCAATGATATGAGGATATGGAATGAGAAAGCTTTTTCCCTGGAATCCAGCAAAACGAACCCATACATTAAACGCCTCGCCCATATGGATGCAACTACTACTCGCCACGATCAAGTCTAAGAAATCATAATGGTGCGCCAATCCCTGGTATGCACAATCATGTGAAAAGGAGCAGTACGTCTCATGCATATAGCTCCTTGTCATTGCTTGTGAAACATGGGAGCTAAGAATTCTCACTGGTACTATTCCTGCTGCATAGAGAATTTCCTCGGGTACATGCGTGCACATGTATCCAGCTACCAAATGCCCTTTCGCTTGAAGGGATTTGCCGTATTCATATGGGTCTTTCGTGATGGACCGAAGACGTTCGATAATTGTATCAGAGTCCCTATTCACCAAGTATCATGCACTCCTTCTCTTACGCGCTTCCATGAGATGTACAAATAGTTCTGTCTTCCGTTGGGCACCTGGTAAATCCATTTTTCGGACATCTACCTGATCGCTATCGTATTCTATGGTGGGAATTTCGCCTTTAAAAATGCGCTGTATCCCTACATAACCGTTCCTGAAGTCGGTTTCACAACTACGGGAAGGCGCAAGCAGTAGCCCGTCTGCCTTATATTCCGTGATCATTGCCCGAGCCATCGATTCTAATGCCCAATAGGATCTTACCCCTTGCCACGTAGGCCACCCCAGGGCTATTTTAGCAAGTTCAATTATCGCCTTCTTCCTGGTCGACAAATCCAGTTCATCTACCCATGAGGGGTCGAGAGGTTCCCAAGACCACTTTCCATTTACAAATCCTCTGAAGTTGCCACACGTGCCGAAAGTATAGACTGAGGCAACAATTTCGGCCCCAGCGTCCCTAAGGATTCTCGCCATTTCCGGATGGCCATAAGCATGTGCTATTCCAAAATAGACGATCCTGTAGCGTTGATCTGGAACCACACTCTGCCCAGTCTCAACCATGTGTTTTACTTCTTCAAACAATGTTTCATACATTCGCACGGTTTGATCGGTTGTCCTGTCCACCACGGCGGGTGGAAAAAGAGCGATAAGTCGACGTTCATCCAGTGGTGCGGGCGCATGCCTGTTTAAAGCACATATATTACCCCATAGAACCAAGACTTTGATCTCATTTCGGGCTGCCTTGATGAACAACTCATCCGAAAATTCTCTACCTGTTACTCTTTCGAGCCAGCGTATTCCCTCCTCTATCTGGTATGAGACATAGTTTACAATTTTAGTGTCTTTCTCTGCATTTCCCCCACCTACCATATCTATTGGGTACATAGGTATGCCACCTAAACGCCTCGAAACCTCCTGGTACCATTTTGAATGCTGACTGCATAAGTGTGTCGTCCAGATCAAATCCGGTTTGGGATATCCCTCTTTAATGGTTCCATCTGTAATAGCTATTTTATCGCGGACCACTTCCCCTACAAACAATTTCAGGTAACTACACGAGTGAAAGCCCAAACCTGCCTTTTCAGCAGTTGAAATATCCTCACGGGCCTCTTCAGGGAACGTCCCCGCGGTTGACGCAGCGTGCGGCTCGCCACCTATTATGTGTATATCCTCACCTAACCCTTTAAGCGGAGCTAATACGCTCCAGGTAGAGCCCATACAGCGAAGGCCTTTAGAAGCGTATAAATAGTTCCTATAGCATGTATTCTGATAATTCTTGAATTCTTTCCAAGTGGTTAAGGTATACGCCAATTTAAATTCCTACCCCTTTGGGACAACTTACTGCGCTAATGATAAGCTTACTTATATCTTCGTAATAGTCCATCAAATCGTACTTCTGCCCTTTAAGGAGCCATCGAGTGACTGCATGTTCAAGGATGCCTAGGATCAATTGGCGGAGAATATAAAGATTGACATCCTTTCTTACGACCCCTTGCCCCTGTCCATCTTCAAGAATTTCTAGGATCTTTCCTGTGAATTGCTTGAAAGAAGAGTATACCTTCGTCTTAACCAAATTCGTGTTCACCCTCATCTCGAGCAATAAGGTCCTTGCATAGTCTGGGTTCATCTTTAGATGATAGAGATAGTACCATATAAATTTCCTGATTTTGCTTAAAGGTTCTGTGATTCCAGTAAGATGTAAATTAAGTTCTTCACAAAATTCTATTGTTTTCTCAATGGGAATGGAAAAAAAGAGATCTTCTTTGTTCTTAAAATATTGATATATCGTACCTTCAGCCACGTTGGCTCTCTTTGCTATCTCCGAAATGGTTGCTTCTTTGAAACCATAATTACTGAAAACCTCAATGGCCGCTTGAAGAATAGCCTTTCTTTTTGCTGCTTTATTGGGCATAAAAAAATTATAAAAAATGAACTTGGTTCAAATTAATACACCTAAAAGAATTTGTCAAGTATTATTTTCTTTAAAATTTAATAATTTAAAAAATGAGTAATATTCAATTGTTAGTAGCGTATTAATTTGGGTTAATCCTCCTTTTTTCATGGTGTTAAAAATGAATAAAGGAGGATGAATAATGGTTGAAAAAAAGAATGTCCATTTTGTAAATCTCATAAGATCAGAAAGTATGGCATTAAAAAAAGAAAAGGTAAATTTGGTAAATGGGAGAAAGTACAGAGGTATGAATGTTTGCAGTGTAAAAAGACATTTAGCGAAACTCTGAAATTTGGAAACTCTATGCATTATCAAGCAGCCAAACTTTATTTTACTGAAGAATCCTCTTATCGAGCTGTAGGAAGAGAGCTTGGGATTACCCCGCTTACAGCCTTTCGTTGGATCGATAAGCTTGGGAGAAACTGCAAAAGCTTTGAAAAAATAGCCCAGGAACTTAAACCCCGATGGGGAGGTTATCTTTTGGCAGATGGAAAGGCTGTTTTTATAAGAGGAAAAGAGTACGCCTTGCTTCTTACTGCAGATGCTCACACCCAGGATATTCCAATAGCTCAACTTGCAATGAGTGAGAGCAAAGAGGGCTGGGAGTCTGTATTTATTCCCCTTCGAGATAGAATTCCATATCCATTGCAAAGTCTTGTAATTGATGGAGATTTTGGCCTTTTGGCTGCGATCAAACGGGTCTTTCCCAAAATCCCCATTCAGCTCTGTGTCCGTCATGTAGAACAGTTTCTTCTTTACCATTTTCGCTATAAATATAAGGGCAGTGGAAGAGGAGTAGATAAGTTTTTGGAGATGGCTCGTGAGATTCTTTATGCTCCTGATCTGGAGAAATGGGGCGAGAGTGTAAAGTTTTTTGAGGCTCATCGAAGCACATGGAGATCTTGTGGATTGGAGGCAGAATATCTTTCTTTTATGGATAAGATTCCTAATATTGGAACTCATTTCTTTCATCCTGGAATGCCGAGAACCAATAATATCATCGAGGGGATTATTCGGATCCTTTCTCGAAAGATTAATGATACAGATGGATTTGAATCTTTTGAAACTGCTTGGAATTCTCTTAAGCTTTTGATCATGAATTATCGATTTCATCCTTTCAGTTGTAGTCGGATTAAGGATCATAATGGATTAAGTCCTTTGGAATTAGCAGGGGTTGATATCTCTAACCATAGTTGGGTTGAGTTTTCTCAAAAGAGTAATGTCATCAACCCAAATTAATACGCACCCAAACTTTTAAACGACCCTTATCGTATGCGATATGAGAAAAATTTTCAAGGAGATTAACCCAAGGAAGAAATAAATAGGTGAATATTATCTTCTCTTAAGACCATGGAAGGTTTCGCTTGAAGAAATTCAGGATATGCACACCTCTCTCCTTTCCTTTGCGAACAAAATCCTCTTGTTACTATGGAAAATTCTCTCTTTCCTCCCTTTTCCCACCACTCATCTAAAGGTTTATCCACTCGTGGTAAGATATAAAATCATGATTTAGGCTATGTCTTTAATCTCCCATTAATTAGTACAAACGTAGGGATATCTGCGCTTTGGGTAAGTTAGACAATCATCCCTTCCGTCTTTCTAATTCTACAATTCCCTTCAATTGCTTGATTAGTCCTTCCCTGATTTTCTTGTTTTCAACGTTTCGGAAAAGTCGAAGTAGCGTATTCTCTTCTAAGCTCAAAGGTCTCTCACCTTGTAAGGTTTTTTTTGAGGGATACTTCTCATGAGATTCTGAAACTATAAGAGACTTTTCCCTTTCAAAGAATCTCTCTACCGGAACCCCTAAGGCCATGGCTATTCGCTGAATCATCTCCACAGAAATTTTATTGACCCCTCTTTCATACTTCTGGATCTGTTGAAAGGAAACTCCCACCCTCTCAGCAAGCCTCATCTGAGAGAGTCCGAAAAACTTTCGAATCCTCTTTATCTCAGCTCCTATTTCCTTATGACTCTTCACCATATGGCCTAATCTTATCCCTTTCCACATATAATTGATAGGAAGCCAATGTCTATAAATCAATGGTTGTATTTGCAACTTGACTTTTACTACCATTGGTTGTATTTTTAAAAATATCCTTTAGATGGAGCGGTGGAGATGAAGAGAATTCTTATTGTCGATGATCATAAAGAAATAAGAGACCTACTATCTAAATTTTTTCTTTTAAATGGATATGAAGTGGATACGGCTGAAGATGGTGAAATTGCAATGGAAAAAGTGAGGGGAAAAGGATATGACCTGGTGGTCACAGATTATAGCATGCCCAAGATGGATGGGATGGACTTATTAAGAAGATTAAAAATTGAAAACCCCTCCCTATCTGTCCTCATGATCTCAGGGTCCATGGTGGGAGAGACCTTTTTCACCCAATTGGGAGCGGACGGTTTCCTGACTAAACCCATTGATCTCTCAAGTATGAAGAGGCTGGTAGAAAGAATCCTTTATTCCAAAAGATGACTCCTCTTTTCTTCTTTAATCCGCGCCGCTCTTTGTGATTATCTGGTTTTCAGAATTTAGGTGCACAATCACTGGCCTATAATTTAAAACCTCCTTCTCATCATAAAGACCATAAGAACAGATGATAATAAGATCACCTCTGGATCCTAAGCGGGCTGAAGCCCCATTCAAACAGACCCCCCACTTCCTCTCTTTCCTTTGATCACATAGGTATGAAACCTCTGACCATTGCTGATATTATAGATATCCACCTGCTCATGCTCAAGGATGCCAGAAGCCTCCATTAACTCTTCATCCAAAGTGAAGCTCCCTTCATAATGAAGATTCGTATCGATCACAGTAGCTCTATGAATCTTTGATTTAAGCATTATCCTTTTCATTCCCTCATCTCCCAAGAATTATATTGTCAATCAACCTGGTTCTCCCAACCCATGCTGCCAGAGCAATAACCACAGGTCCCTCTATGGTCTCAATCCTATCGAGGGTCTCCGCATCCCTGATCTCCACGTATTGAAGAACCAGTCCCTTGGTGGATTCTAACTTCTCCTTAATTTTCCCGAGGATCACAGAAGCCCTCCTTTCCCCCGCCTCATATAGTTCTTTACCTTTCTGCAATGATTGGTATAGGCTCAAAGCCTTCTGCCTCTCCAGAGAAAAAAGGTAAGCATTCCTTGAACTCATTGCAAGACCATCCTGCTCTCGAATGAGCGGCCCACCAATGATTTTTATATCAAAATTCAGATCCTCTACCATCCTTCTAATAAGAAGAAGCTGCTGATAATCCTTTTCTCCAAAAACAGCCACATGGGGCTTAACGATATTAAAAAGCTTGGCCACTACAGTGGCAACCCCCCTGAAATGTCCTGGCCTGAAATCACCACAAAGCCCTTTGGAGACCTTCTCCACTTCAACATAGGTCTGATATTCTTCGGGATACATCTCCTCTGTCTCAGGAATAAAAAGAAAATCTACCCTCTCCTTTTCAAGCTTTACCCTATCCCCCCTCTTCATCCCGAGGATACCTCTCAAAATCCTCACCGACCCCGAACTGAGTAGGATTGAGAAATATTGATACTACCACAGCATCGGTCAAAGCCTTCGCCTTTCTAACAAGCGAGAGGTGCCCTTCATGAAGATACCCCATCGTTGGGACAAACCCGATCTTTTTCTTTTTCTCCCTGAGATCCTCTGATATTAGCTGCATTTCCCTTATCTTCCGAATTATCTCCATCATTTTCCCCATCAAAAATCTTTTGACAAAATTTTTAATCAATCCAAAAGGAAAATGTCAAGCCTTTCCTTCATTTGGTCTGAGATCCCAAAAAGGATACTTTAGAAGGAAATCTCGAATAGATAGCGGAGGCCAGTGATCAGAAACCATATTCCAAAAAGGAATAGAAAAATCGCACAGCCCAAAATAATCCAGTGGTATATCCTGGGTTTTAGAATCCTCCTTCCAGAGCTTACCCCATAGGAAATCAAACTGAACCATAAAAAGTCTGCAGAAATATGACCCACAAAAAAGGCAATAAGACCCATTAATCCAAACTCCATGGCACTCATCATATAGCCCAAACCCACAGTCGCCCACCAGAGAGACCAATAAGGATTAGAGAGACTTAAAATCATCCCACCCCAGATTAGGGGGAAGATTTTAATCTCAGACTCCTTCAGAAATTCTTCCTGTGAGAAAGATTGAACCCCTTTAATCTCCTCAAGCATCCTTCTTCCCATCCAGAGAAGCACCCCTCCCCCGAGAATTGAAACTATGCCGACAACAAATTCCTTCTTTAAAAATTCCCCAAGCCCATTCACAATAGCCATAATTAGAGCCAACTCCAGTATCCCATGGCCCAAAATGATTAAGGGGCCTACGATAAACCCTTTTTTCATTGAGTCTTTGATAATAACTGTTAATAGAGGTCCTGGGGTAAGAACTCCTGATAGAGCCAGAATAAAAGAGATTCCTCCAATTGTGGCTAAGGATAGGATCATAAATCTTTACCGACATGGCCTCCTTTTAATGCCATTGAAAAAGCCTTCACGTAATCCCCAACCCTTTTAACCAACTCGGGATCTTTTAGATTCTCTTCCACCACTCTCACAATAGCACTTCCTACTACCACCCCATCCGAAAAAGAAGAAATCGTTTTTGCCTGCTTGGGATTGGATATTCCAAAACCTACCACCACATGTTTTTTAATCTCAGATTTTATCTTTTTTAATCTTTGTTCAATCTCTTGGGATATGTATCCCCTCATTCCTGTTACTCCTGTGAATTGGACATAATATAGAAATCCAGAAGTCAACCTTGAGATATATCTTATCCGTTTAAAAGGTGTTGTCGGGGAAGCAAGAAAAATCGTATCCACACCAGACCCTTTTGCTTCTATAATCCAAGAATTCGCCTCTTCTGGTGGAAGATCCGAGATGATTACACCATCTATACCACTTTTTTTAGCCTCTTCCGTAAAACGCCTTAACCCATAGCGGAGGACAGGATTATAGTAAGTCATAATAATTATAGGAGGGATTTTCCCGTTCAATCCTTTTAAAAGCTCAAATATATGATCTATATGTATCTTTTTTTCTAATGCCCTTTTAGATGAGGCTTGAATCGTCTTCCCATCAGCAATAGGGTCTGAGTAGGGTATTCCCAGTTCAATCATATCTGCTCCATTTTCGAAAATCTTTAGA
>Ga0315298_1008108_pt1 | contig 13535 bp, 10 predicted proteins | sample WHS_1_MG_FD_203077 | JGI IMG/M metagenome (GOLD analysis project Ga0315298, IMG submission 203077) | Extremophilic microbial mat communities from Washburn Hot Springs, YNP, Wyoming, USA - WHS_1_MG | ecosystem: Environmental > Aquatic > Thermal springs > Hot (42-90C) | place: USA: Wyoming...
TTAGCGACCGGAGGTCTGCTAGGAAACGTAGACCCACGCGCGCCTTGCTTACGCTCAGACCTCTCTCTTTCACTAGCTTGTTGAGCTGCCTCAACTCGTCCAGGTCTGGGTTCATCTTCCTCGCCCCGCCCACGATCTCCGACTGCTTCCCCAGGCTTATGCCTGTGAGCTCCCTGATCGTGCGGTAGTCGTAGCCATCCAGCCACAAACTCAGGGCTTTCCTCTTCAGCGATTCGGGCTTCCGACGCATGTAAATCGGTTAACTTTGCCCTATTTATTTATTCATTTGTTCGTTCACATGTTCAGATGTTCACTTGTTCAGATGCGCGGAGGCCCCTTACACATGCCCACGCAGGGCAAATAGCGAGATATAAGCGTACTGCATGCTAGCAGACCGTCTAGCAGCTGGAGGGCGTACTAGCTACAACAGAAGCTTTTCATCCTATATAAGCCCTATCTAGAATCTATTTAACGATAGCCCTGGCGCTTTTACTTCAGGAAGTGCCAAGGTATCCTAGGTTTCGTCATACACTTCATTACGACCGAGTCCGGCACGACTTTTACTATACGCTGAACTCTCACCCGTTGAGAGTAAACATACTTGAAATTTTTCAAAACCCATAAGAGAGATTTCAGATAAGTTAATGGGACGTATAACCTACCTCTTAGAGTGAGGTAAACCCCATGAAGAAATAAAAAGGCTAGATACATCGGGAGGTACTTCACCACGTTTTTAAATTCGTAGTTTTTCATCAGCGACATTATGTGATTCTTCCTGAGGTGGAAGAGGATTTGGGGGCTCTCCTCCCTTCTGCCGACAAAGGCCCCGCCATAGTGGTAAACTATTGACTTGGGTACGAAAAGAATCTTGTACCCAAGGAGCCTGATTCTCCAGCACAAGTCTATCTCTTCGTGATCTATGAAGTAGGCGGGGTCGAAGCCTCCGGCTTCAAAAAATACGTGATGCCTAACGGCCATAGCAGCCCCCTTGGCGTAAAAAATTTCCCGAATACGATCGTATTGTCCGCGGTCGTCTTCATTAAACACTTTGGTGCTTGCCCAAGATTCTATGCCGCAGTAATCGACGTAGTGACCCACGGACTCTATCTTGTGTCTCTCATGTGCCATCAGGAGTTTACACTGTGCGGCGCCCACCTTTGGATCGCTGATTAAGACTTTGATTAGCTCCTTGAGCCAGTTAGGATCAGCCTCAGTATCTTCATTAAGAAAGACTAAAATGTCACCTCTAGCGTGCCTAGCACCAACATTATTTCCCTCGGCGAAGCCTAAATTCTCATCATTTTTGATAATTTTGAAACGCGAGTCTTTCCCGAACAGCCTTTCAGCGATTTCTAAACTTTCATCTTTTGAAGCGTTATCCACTAGGATCACTTCGAAATCGGCGTAATCGTTTTTAAAGACAGAACTTAGGCAATCTTTAATGAACTTTGAACCATTATAGTTGAGGATTATGATTGAAACTTTTGGGTTCATCATTTAAGTAGCCGCTTTACAAACCTATAGAGTTTAGGCGATGAGCTTGTCCAACTGCTCATCTTATTCACAAGGCGCGCACAGAAGTGCTGAGGCTTTAGAAATTCTTTTTCGCGTAAACAATTCTATAATTTGTATCGCCATTACTTGCAGGAACTGGCAGAGTGCGATGGAGCAGGTACTCGATAGTCGACCTGGTGGCCAAGAATTTGCTTTTGAATTCAGCAAACATAAAACAATTTATGTAGCGCAGGGTGTTTTTAAAGGAATTCATGAAAAAGGTTCTCTTATCGTAAGAATAGAGAGTGAACTCGTGATCCTTTAAGATCTGTTTAATAACGTTATAATTTTTCTGCCCATGTGTTTCAATAGCAGCTTCCCTAAGATTATTTAAAAAAGAACCTTTTAAAGCCTTAACTTCGTCTCCTTCTATATCCATTTTAAGCACGTCGACTTTTTTCACCTTATTTTCCTTAAGAAGATTATCAACAGATATCGTAGGTACCCTTATTCTTTTGCGATAGTCTATTAAGCAATAACCTTCAACATCAGACAAGGCTTTTTTTACTGCTATTATATTTGATATTTGATTTATGATGATGTTCCTCTTGAGCATCTTAAAGAATACCGGGTCCGGTTCAACAGCTATAATTTTGCCTGATTTCCCTACAAGCTTAGACGCTTTTAACGAAAAGTCGCCCCAAGAAGCCCCCGCATCTAACACTATATCTCCTTGCCTTATTGTAAGAAAATCATACTCTCCAGCTATGTATATCGCATAAAACATGTTGATATAGCTTGGTTCAACATCCAATATTAAATCCTTGTATCTTAACTTAACCATCCACTAAAACTCCGTAAAAACTATTCACTCTTTACAATTATCAATCACATCGACCTCCTTTTCTGTAATAACTTAGAATCTTCATATAGGCCTCCTTTTCTGCTTTAATAACATCATCCCAGCTGTAGTAGTGCTTCATATACTCTAAAGCAGCTTCGCTTACTCTTCTGTATAGATCCTTGTCCTCTAAAAGCTTTAATGTAACTTCTGCTATATCATGGTGATTTCCAACTGGGACGCGAAAGACTGCTGGGCAGTTTTTGTAAGCTAATCGAATGGGTTTAATATCGTAGGTTATGACAGGAAGCCCAAGGGTTAATGCTTCTCCTATAGTAAGAGACCATGATTCAACTCTTGAAGGATGAATCAGGACTTTACTTTGTCCCATCAATTTCCAAATTTCTTCTAATCCAGCACCTTTGCCAACACCATATGGAAAGACTACATTAGAAAACAATTTCCTTGCGCTTATCATTTCGGTGAGCTGTTCAACAATGTATTTTGAACCTGAGCCGATGATAGCCAGTTTTGTTTCGGGTCTTTTTCTAACCATTAGTGTTAGTGAATTAATAACATCAAATAAACCCTTTAAAGGAGATAAAGAAGTAAATAAAAGGTCAAACTTTTTATCTTGTTGTGGTATGCTACTTATTCGTTCATAGTCGATGGCATATCCTGGAAAACAAGTTAACGTTTTTATTTTTTTATCGATTATTTTTAGATCTTCGCTCACAGTAGGACTAGATGTCAACATCAGAGGGCTTCTCATTGCTTTATAAGTAATCCAGTAGATTAGGGCTGCGATAACCGGACTAACAGGAGTAGCCCTTCTTACAGCCTCAAGTTTAAGGAATCTATAAATATCCCTAAAGCTAGACGTATAGGTTTTCACGTTTTTGTTAACCAAATACCCATAAAGTGGTGCAAGTTGAAGTGTCGCGGTCCAAGGTATCGCAGTTAATTTGCTAAGGATAAACGCTGGTAGAACAGAATAACAATTCTCAACTGGACTTAGAATTAAATCTATATCATGTCTACGGGCTCTTTTCAGGCCAACTAGTATAAGCTCTATCATAAGTTTAAATACGCTTTTCTGGACATTAAGTTCTTCTACCTCATAGTCTAATCGATGATATTTAGTCTTGAAAAGGGGTTTAGGTTCAATTAATACATAGTGTATGTCATATTTTTCAGATCTTCTTAGAAGTTCGACAAATCTGACCCAACCCCCACCGATATATCCACTAACACCGAAGTGGAGCGCCAGAACAAGGATTTTCATAGCCTTGTTTGCCATATTTATTATAACGTTTCATTTGTATAGTATAAAAATGTTTATGGCAATTATCAAAATCATTTAATTCCATTATTTTTATTCTCTTTAAGCGTATAAGTCCAGATAACGAATACAAATATTAAGATAATAAAAGTGATTACGGTTGGTTCATACAAAAAGGTTCTTATCTTGAACCATACACTTTGTTTGACTTGTATTTGTGTCAAGTTAAATGTTATACTCATCCCCCATATAGTTTCAACTTCAGCCTGGATGAGATATGTCCCATCAGGAAGTTCAGTTGTGTTCCATGTAGTACTCCATGTCTGGTTAGTTTTATGGAGGTTCTTCACATAGGTAACTCCAGATTTGCTTGCAATCTTTAATGTTATATTTGCTATATGATCCGCTTGCGAAGTTGGCATTACTACGACATTCACAACGCCGTTGACTACATTAGTCTTAGGTTCAACTAATTGCACGAGAATTGGTGGCAAAGACTTAATAATCACTCGGCTCGGTAAAGCACTGTGCCATTCATAATCGGCTTTAATCTCATCAGCATTTAGTACTCTACTTGAGATTCTTATCTCATCTATTGAACCGAGAAATGGCACGTATATAGTTCCATAGGCAAAATAACCTCCTATATAAAGTGGAAAAGGGCCTATTTGGGGTGTTAGTTCTCTTGTTGACCACTCTTGATCTAGTGTTCCATTTATGTATAGCTTAACCTTTTGTTCTCTAAAATTTACAGTTACAGCTATATAGTTCCAACTGCCAGCTTTTATAGTACCTGATGAAATATAGGGACCTGCTTCTCCATTACCTACAATAAAAAAGCTGAATGCTAGATGCCCTGAATTATCTGCAATGCGTAAATGATAATTTTGTTCCCAATACGGAGTACTCTTTTTGACAATAATTGTCATGGGAGCAAGAATCTTGGGCTTAATCCATGCTTCAATTGTTAGAGCATCTGTACAATCTAGCGAACTTGAATAAGACACCACGACATAATTACTACCGTTAAACGTGAGCGAGCGACCTTGAGAAAACCTTACATCATTATCCCAGCCATACCCACCATATACCCTACCATTATTATGGTTTTTAGACGAATCACTAACTATTGACCCGTTATCATCATCAAAATGCCACAATGCAACGGTGTATTCATCTTCTTGCATTTTTTGCATTGTTGTTTCAAAAATGCTCTCACTTTTTGCGTTTAAATTTCCATAATATAAGTATATTGTTATATTACCTTCAGCTGGGATATATGGAACTTCAACCCAAATTGATGCCGTCCATTTGGAAGAACTATACCACTCGATCCAATAGCTTATTTTTCTTTGTGTCCTTTCCGTAGAGTTGTAATAAATAAATCTTAAATCACTTCCATCAGATTGAGCTTTGGAAAAATCAAAGTTAGTATAGTTTAATTGTATGTGAACTTGATAGTTTATAAGAGGCTCGTGAAAGTTATTGATAATAATTATTTCTTGACGATACCTCCAGTTATTATTATACCACGGCACATCCTCATACAATGACATACCAATATTTTTGATTGTTCCAACTTGGAGTGAGAATAACCAAAAAATTAAGAATAGAATTAGCCTGAATTTTAAATTCACAACTAGCTCCTTCAACCTACTTATTAAAATCGTTTAACTTGTTTGGGAACGTCTTAATAGCTAAGAGAGTATCTCCGATCTGTGGTACAATGTATGCTAGTGGAGTCAGAATATAATATAATGACCAAGTTAACCACCAAAATGTTTTTAAATTATCGCATAAATGCGATAATCTTATGCCTATTCCATGAACTCTGTAGTTTCGTTTCTTAAAATCATGAGTCTGCCATCCCGATCGATGATTTTCAGTATTGGTATAATTGAATGCTCCTTGTGCTTTGTACCCATTAGGTGTAGTTATTATAACTTTCTTCTTAGCGATGCTCTCGATTACCTCTAAAAAAGATGCGCCCTTTTCTTTTGGAATATGTTCTATTACTTCTATACCTATAACTATATCGAATGATTTTTGTCTAAATGGTAATGCACTTATATCAGCGTTTACAAGATCATCATAGACCCTGTATTTCTTACAGAATTCAAGATAGGGTTTATGTAGATCAACACCAACTAAGTATATAGTTTTTTCAAAAAATTTTTCACGTATAAGATATCCCCAAATACCACGACCACAACCACAATCAAGAATGCTTTTTATTTCTTTGTTCGGAATTTCATATAAAACAAACCTGTGTAACTCTAATTGATGCTGTGGCAAAGTGATCACTTCTTTTTCTGTAGAAGGAGCAAACTACTTACAACTTCTAAGTCGTGCATTGCAATATAATCCCAATCAAATTGTTTAAGTCTATCTAGAAAATTTAAATTTTTCTTTTGATGATTCTTTTCCAAAGAATGAAGAACGGTATTTGCTAATAGATAAATATTTTCACAAGGTATAAATGTTACAAGATCACCAAAGATTTCCTTAAAAACAAGATTGTCGTAACATATAACTGAGGTCCCACAAGCTATGGCTTCAGCTATCACTAAACCCCAACCCTCCTGCCCTTTAATTGGTGCTACAAACACCTTACTGCTTTTTAAATATGAGAAACGAAGTGCTGTACCGATAAAGCCTTTGAAATCTACATTCTTGGCAATATTATGTCTAATTGTAAAAAGTTTAGCCGTCTCAAAATCGGAACCTGAACCAATTATAACAAGCTTTGCATTAGGTCTTTCCTTTACCACAATAAGCCATGCCCTAAGGAGGTCAAATATGCCTTTTGTTGCTTCTATTCTGCCCATGTATGCACAATCGTATTTTTCTTCCGAAGGTGGAGTTTGTTGTATTTCTTCTAATTCTAGACCCATACCCGAAATATAAATCTTATGATTTGGTATACCTGCCCTCAATAATTCTTGCGCACTCGTGGCAGATAGACATATTATAGCTGACGATGACCTTATTAATCTCAGAGTAATAATAGCGGATATTGCCCAAAAAATAGAATTAATGATACCCCGTTCTCTAACTCTAGTAGTCAAATAAAGTGATCCCAATTCACGCTTAATTCCAGTATTTTGAATGATTACAACAAAAGGACATTTAAACAATTTACTAGCAATAAAGCTTAATAAGACATCACTTAATAAACTATTAAGTGCAACTATAATATTATACCTTTTACCATTTAACTTTAAATGAATAATTTTCATAAAAACTTTTACTAACCACAGAGCACAGCAAGATACTATACGCCCAAAATTTTTCCCGGAGGGGAGATTAATCGTATAAACGCCATATCTATTACGATAAACTATTGAAGGAAATGGCGGACCTTCAATAGTTTCGATTAGAACGCCATGTCTATGCCATCTTTTTAAAACTTCAACGCTTCTTATTTCTGCTCCTCCAAAGATCCCAGGGTTTTTCCAACCTACGCTGTTCGACATAATTCCAAGTACGGAAATAATACCGAATCTAGTTTGAGATTTTGTCATTGAGTCTTAAACAGTAGTCTATCCAGTATAACTTTCAGATGCTCAAAAGTTCGCTCACTAGAATAGAGTGACTTAACGAAGGCTCTACAATTACGCGAAATCCTTTGAAGCTTTTCCGGCTTATCTAATAGTTCTCTGATAATATAACTTAATGAATCTACATCGTTAACCAAGTACCCATTCCATTCATTTATTATTAGTGTCCGCGGTCCATACGCATTTTTATTACCTATTACTGGCGTACCGCAAGCCATAGCCTCCAAAAAGGTTCGAGGAAATGCTTCTACGGGGCACATATTAATAACCAAGTGTATTTTTTTATACACCTCGGGAAGATCCCTATGCTTAATGAAACCCAGAAACTTGTAGTTAACTTTACCTCGCCTAAGTTCGTCTTTTAATTGCTTAAAATATTCTTGATCACGTACAGGTCCAATGATCCACAAAGTAATGCGATTTCTTTCATTAATAGAAGCTATTGCCTTTGTGATATCCTCTACCTTCTTTAATGGATCGATTACGCCAACATAAGCTACAATCAATTGCTCACTATTTTTATCCGAAGTTTGATTCGAAAACTCCAAAAAATCGTTAGTAACACCGAGTGGGAGTACATGTAACTCTTTGCGTACATACTTTTTAATGGAACTCTTAGCATACTCGGTATACACTAATTCACAATCGACTAATTTCAAGTAAAAATTCGTATAGTAAATTTCGGCCAGTTTTCCCAGAAAACCAAGTTTATTAGATAAATTATTAATGTAAACATTATGCATTATATCGATCACTTTTATTCTTAGTATTTTTGAAATAATCACAAGAGGAAGTTCTAGCCATGGTTTTGGGAATGTGTTTATTTGCAATACTGCGATTTTCTTTACGTGGGGAAATAAAAATAAATGTACATTCCAAATCTTTTTTGGTATAAATATTAGTTTTGTTACATTTAATGTTTTAATATTTGATATATTGATAGTCGATTCATTCGTTAGAAATATTTGCCAGACTTCCATCTTACGTAAGGAAGCATATTTGTCAAGAGCATAGAAAAGTCCATCCCAAACAGTTGTTCGAATATCCCGTTCAATATCTTTTGGTAAGACCAACCCATAAAAACAAACTATAATGTTCTTCATGCCATAAGACTTACATGGGATATCTATCGGAATCTCAATTCGCGATTACTCTGTTAGCGCGCGCTTTGCAACAGAAAGATTGGTGAATTCTCGCTATATATTTCTAGGTCTATAACCATCTAGAAAGCCATCTTTCTCATTCTGCTTAAAAAGTATATAAAAGAATAAATTGTAATCAACAGTATCATAATGGATGAAATTGATATCCCAACATTTAAAGACGTTTGCGGCTCATAATATATAACAATTTCACAATTTCCACTTTTGGTGATATACCACCCGTTAGCGTAAAAGTTTACCATAAAATGAGGAGGATTAAGGGATTCGTCTACTATTTTCGCTCTCCATCCTAGATCATAATGCTGATTTAGTACCAGAATAAAGGGTTCTTGAGCTTTAACATTAACTACGTACTTTGTAGGATCAATTTGCTTATAGAAAAGCTGTACATTCCCATGCAACTTACTTGTATCATTGCTACGTTCTTTAAGTTGATTTCCAATAAGCTCATCGATTTCGATAGCATTATTCCAAATGTCTCTTATTTTTCTTACAGCCTCCTCCGATAGAAATACAACCTCTGTAGGTTGCAGATTCTGAGTATGTTCTACAAAGTACTGATAAGATTTCAAGTCTGATGCTGAGGGTAGAATTACATAAACAGATGACGCGTAAACCCAGTTATCCTTAAAAGCTTTGTTTTCATAAATACTAAGACAACCAAAAGTGCCCACAAATGATATATCTAACTGTCGCTCCATGAGTGTTTTATAGTGTGTGGAATTATATTTTTTCCAATCTATTGGATTAATCATATCATCGGATATAATTATGTATTTGATAGACCATGGACTTAATACTTTACCTAAGTGTCCCTGACTCGACTCGACAAGGTCTATGAGTGTTAAGCTTGCAGGTTGATAGGGACTCGAAAAAACAGGTACTGGAAGCCTTACGATTTTGTGGAATACTGAAATCGATATGCCGTATTCCGGAAAGGGAGTCCATTCATAGTATGATGAGAAACCTAGAGGAGATATTGGCAATTGCAATAATCTGAAATTATTTCCTTGTCCAGTAATCCAATCCTTAAATTCTAAGTAGTATTGAGGTACAGTCGTGGTTTTTAAAGCGCCGCACATATTCCCTGATAGTACAGGATATACATTTATAAGAATAAGACTAAAAATAAGCAAGATAGAAAGTTTTGGAGGTATTTTATTGAAGAATGATACATATTTATATATTTCTCCACTACATATACCTAGCAAAGTAGCCATAACAAAAGATGTAACATACATAAACTTTGAAGGGTCACTAAATATTCTAAAAAAAATCATGTTTTGTAATAACCATTTGTAAATCAAGCCTAGCGGAGGACTAGTGCCTCCACTCAGACCTATAAATATGATTAATGCAAATATGAAAAATTGAATGTACTTATCCTTAGATCTGAATAAGATACAAAGGACCGAAATACTGAGAATCACTAGCCCCGTAAGTACTGTAATAGGAGAAGTAACCCACAATTGAATGGGATAAAGTGGATTAGAAACTTCAAATAGGTCATGTCTAAAAGGATAAACATGAAGACGTAACACTTGCAGAAAATTAAGAGGCCTACTACTAATGGCATATGCTCTATTAATGCTTTCCTTTGTATATTGTTGAAATATTGTTGAAACTTGAGAATAACTTAATTGGGAATAAATTAGTGGTGATATCCAGTAAAGATTAACAAGTAGCGTGATTAATATAAGCAGTATGAGAACTTTAATATAAAGAAGAGCTTTAGATATATTAGTTATTAAAAAATAAAGTATATAGAGAACTAGAAAGAATAAGTTAATAAGTAAAATTTCGAGATTTACTGTAAATGCAAAAATAGTGGTAAAACTTGTCATAAAAATATAATTTATAGCCTTATGTTTATCATATTCATAAGCAGTAAGCGCTTTAGTGATGAATAACAGAAGAAAAGGAAGTAACGGTATACTAAGTACTGGATATACGCCTAACGTAATCCAGTATAAAGAAAACGGGTTAAGAATATAAAAAACTCCAGCTAAAAATGCTGAAATTCTTCTCTGTTCTAAATCTTTAAATATGAACAAATTGTATACAAAAAAGTAGATCCCCCAGCCAGCAAGCGCAGTAAATGCAATAAGTAGAATTCTCTGTGATATATTTGGTTGGAGACCAACATATAACAATAATGCTTGAAGAGCAACCCAAGGAATAGACGATAATCGTATAAAACTTGAATCACCTACGCCATTTGCGTAATTGTCCCACGTATATAAGTAATCTTTAAAAAGGTCAATAGGATTGAGCGGATGCCCTTGATCAAATATTTCCCATACACCGTTGAACTGCATGTTCCAAAATGGGACGAATGCCAATAAAAGAAGCATTGAGAGATCGATTATTCTATGTTGTCTTTTTTTAATTAACAAATAAACACACTTTATTTGTTCCATACACAATTTTTTTGTGCATGCATTTTGGATATGTTAGGTGCTTCAAGCTTTTTTAGACGTCGCATAAGGGTTTTTCTTCTTATGCGTGGCCACTGCAATCGAGACAAAAGGTAATTGGCTTAAATTTTTCGAACTCAAGTTTTATACAACTGAATGGTTTAGAATTTAACTCACGCTAACTGTGGTTAAGTAGTCTTTTTCCAATAAAGATCTATATACTCCTTTAGAGCCTCTCCCCAAGTTCTCATATTGTTCATCTTTAATAGCTCAAGCTTGTAGTTGTAGCACGCTTCAGATCTTGCTCTGGGAGCTGGTAGAGGGAAGTAAGCTGAGCTCACTGGCTTCACTTCTATATCGTTTCTCCCTAAATACACCACGATTTCCCTCGCTATCTCGTACCTTGAGGCATAACCCTTGTTGGTGCAGTGGTATAATCCGTAGTACCCTGTTTCAATTAGATCTACTAGACATTTTGAAAAGTCTACAGTGTATGTTAAGCTTCCGAATTTATCGTTCACAATCTTGAGCTCCTTCTTGCCTTCCAAAATCTGCTTGACTATCTTAGCCACGAACTTCTTGTCCTTTCTCGGGCCTCCGCCCATCATCCAACCGGCGCGCACAATGTAGTATTTCCTTAAGAGGGATTGGACTATCCTCTCACCCCAAAGTTTGCTCTTCCCGTAAACGTTTATTGGGTTCGGCTCGTTAAACTCTGTGTAGGGTTCGGGCTTATTTCCGTCGAAAACGCCTATAGTGCTTATGTAAACCATTATTATGTCTCGTTTCTGGCAGGCAAGCGCTACATTTTGTGTTCCGATGGTGTTGGTTAGGTATGCGTGATCCGGCTCAAGCTCGCATTTATCGACATCCGTTTCTGCTGCCAAATGCATAACTATGTCAGGCTTGTACTTGTTCACGGCTTTGTTAACCTGCTCGTAGCTTCTGACATCAAGAAATTCGATTCCCTCACCCTCCGCATTCATGTCCGTGGCATAAACCTCGTAGCTTTTCTCCTTCAAGATTTTGCATAGCGCAGTTCCTAGCATGCCAGCCGCGCCCGTCACTAAAACCCTCATTTGGCTCGCCTACAATGGTATGCTTCTTCTATTATTTTAGCATTTTCTTCTGTAAACACTTTCCGAGCATATTTGCTACATCTCGCAGATAATTTGTGCAACTCCTCACGATTATTGAAGAAATACTCTATTACCTTATGGAAAGCTTGCGGCGTAGGTGGATCGATCAAAACGCCAATGTCCTCGGTAACTACTTCTGACAGACAGCCTACCTTGCTGACCACTACTGGAGTTCCACATAGAGCTGACTCCAGAACTGCTCTTGAGAAGCCCTCTCGGTACTGCGATGGGAGGACGAAGAAGTCTGCTGCGTTGTAGTACAGGTGTAGCTTTGAGTATTCCACCGGACCTATGTAAATCACGTTGGTAGGAATGTCTGATCCAACCATTTTCTCAAACTCTTCTCTTGAACCTGATGTTATCACTGCGAACTTTATTCTGTCATCAGACATTCTAGCAGTCTCAATAAGAATGTGCGCACCCTTTTCCTTAATTAAGCGCCCTACGAAAAGAACGAGGAATTCGCAGTTTAGGCCTAACATATTCCTGCATTCTAGCTTGTCCATGGGCTTAAACCTACTCTTGTCCGCCCAATAGGTGAACACCTCAGCCTTGACTGGATCAATGCCGCTTTCCACAAATTCCCGCCTTATTCCATGCGATACGAAGAGGATCCTATCGTAAGAAGATAGGATCCACGTGAAGATTCTCTTCAAGAAGATCCTTTTACTAAGGTAGTAAGTGGTGTGTATTGTGACGACAAATTTAAGTCTGAAAAGCAACTTCAAGAACTTACCTGCCAAGGATGCGACGAGGCCATGCGTATGCACTATATCTATTTTCTTAGAGTTTGCGAACATGAAGAATAGGCTGTAAAGAAATAGGGCTGGAAACAGGTATAATATCTCCGCTAGAGGGTTCGGTTCCAGTAAATTGAACCAGTTGTACCCAAACCAAGATATTCGCCTAACTTCTAAATTATCCCTTCTCTCAACCTTTGAGCACTTGGCTCTAGTCGTCAGCGGCTGATATGTTATGACAAAGATGCTATGTCCTCTATGTGTCAAGTATTTGCATAGGTCCTCAAGGTGCGTCTCAACACCTCCTATGTTTGGCTTAAAAAACGGCGTTATCATCAGTATATTCATTTTTCTAAAGTCCACCAATAGCGCCAAGTAGGTTCTTTACCCTCTCTTCATATGTGTGCTCTCTATAGGCTTTGCTTTGAGCCCTTAAGCCTATTTTCTCTCTTTCCTCGTCATTATTGAGATAATACTTGACAGCATCAATCAATTCGTCCTCACTACTGTAAACTACAATTTCGCTTCCAATATCGAAGTGCTTCTCCAAACCGTAAGGTTTATCAGTAAGTAAAAGTGTGCCACACCCAGCAGCCTCGAATACCCTCATGTTGGCCTTGTACGGCAAATCGCTTTCCACATGAACGTTCAGAACCATCTTGGCGGCATTAAATACCCTAACCATTTCAGGCCCATAAACCCCATCGTGAACATGATTGCCTCTTTTGAAGAGCCTCCAATATGGGCCGTAAACTTCAACATTCACCCCAGCCTTCTCTAGAGCCTTAATTAGCTTGCTTCTCCTTTGAGTATAGGTTCCAACGAAAACTACATCTAAATTATTTGATACACTTCTTTCATTATGTGGATCAGACTTCTTATGTACCATCGGCTCGCAC
>Ga0315298_1008110_pt1 | contig 13534 bp, 12 predicted proteins | sample WHS_1_MG_FD_203077 | JGI IMG/M metagenome (GOLD analysis project Ga0315298, IMG submission 203077) | Extremophilic microbial mat communities from Washburn Hot Springs, YNP, Wyoming, USA - WHS_1_MG | ecosystem: Environmental > Aquatic > Thermal springs > Hot (42-90C) | place: USA: Wyoming...
TAGCCTTAAATGCTGCCTCATACTGTTGTCTTTTCATAATGGCCATTTTACCATACCTCCTTTGAAGTTATGGCAGGCCATTTTGCACCTTATTGCCCTGTCCAGTTTTTGGGGAGCATTTCATATTGTCTTTATCATCCGGGCCGATAATAACGGCGAAGGAGGGATCTTCGCCCTTTTGGCCTTGCTGCTGGGAGTCAAGGACCGCCTGTCGCCGTCCCTGCAAAAGTTTGTTCTCCTGGGCGGTGTTTTCGGGGCGGCCCTCCTCTTCGGAGACGGAGTCATCACGCCGGCCATCTCGGTACTATCGGCCATCGAGGGCCTGGAAGTGGCAACCAAACAGGCCGGACCTTTTGTCATCCCCCTGACGGTTGTCATCTTGTTCGCCCTTTTTATCCTGCAACAACGAGGAACGGAAAAAATCGGCCTTCTTTTCGGTCCGATCATGATCGTCTGGTTTTCGACTCTGGCCGTGCTGGGTTTGATTTCCATTTTTCGTCAACCTCAAGTGCTCCTGGCCGTTAATCCTATTTACGCCGTGCGTTTTTTCCTAATCCATCAATGGCAGGGATTGATTGTACTCGGATCGGTGGTCTTGTGCATCACCGGCGGAGAAGCCCTTTATGCCGATATCGGCCATTTCAGTCCCAAAGCCATTCGGTTTTCCTGGTTATGCCTGGCCTTTCCCGCCTTGATCATAAACTATTTCGGCCAGGGAGCCGCTCTGATAGCCAATCCTCAGGCCACTTTTCACCCTTTCTATTCGTTGGTGCCCAGTATCCTGCTCTATCCCTTGGTCCTCCTGGCCACCTCGGCCACCATCATCGCCTCCCAAGCCATGATTTCCGGGGTTTTCTCCATCGCCCAACAAGCCATTCAATTAGGGTATTTACCCCGAATGCGTATCATTCACACCTCGGCCTGGAAAAAAGGCCAGATATTCATGCCCGGCCTCAACCGAGTGATGATGCTCGTTTGTATCGGACTGGTTCTGGTTTTTAAAAAATCCAGCGGCCTGGCCGGGGCCTACGGTATCGCAGTAACCGCCAATATGGTAATCACCTCTTACCTCTTTTTCCTGACAATAACCCGACGATGGAATTGGTCCTTGTGGAAAGCAGGGTTCCTGGTCGGGACCTTTCTCCTCTTCGATATCACTTATCTATCCGCCAATCTCCTCAAATTATGGGACGGCGGCTGGTTTACCATCTGTATCGCTTTTATCGTCGCCGTGCTGATGACCACCTGGAAAGACGGTCGGACAGCCTTGTCCGAGAATCTCAAGGTCCCTATTTCCATCAAGGTCTTTTTGGAAGATTTGGCCAAAACCAAACCTTACCGGGTACCGGGGACGGCGGTCTTCATGTCCGTCAACCCCAAGGGCATACCCGTGAGTTTATTACATCATTTCAAACACAACAAGGTGCTCCACGAAAGGGTGATCCTTCTTTCCATCCTCTCGCAAGATATCCCAAAAGTCGGTCCAAAAGAAAGGGTCCGATTGGAAGAACTGGGGGAAGGATTTTATCGGCTGATCGCTTTTTACGGTTTTGCCCAGACCCCCAATGTTCCGGAGATCGTGAACCAGGCCGGAAAACATGGATTGAAAATTGATCTGGCCACCACCACCTTTTTTCTCGGCCGGGAATCGCTATTGACCAGCGGACCTTCCAAGATGGCCCGCTGGCGGAAGGGACTTTTTTCGGCCATTTCCCGCAACGCCATGAATCCCACCAATTTCTTCGGCATTCCCCCGGATCGAGTCATCGAAATCGGAGCCCAGGTGCGCCTCTAAAAAACAACGATCCCTTACTCTAACCTTTTGTCGAGAATGTAAAAAAACCATCAGACGGGGAGGCGCCAATGGAGAATCCGGAGAAATCGTCAAAAACAATGATTCCGACGGACTGGTCCTCTTGGGCCGGGAAAAGGACATCGGCCGGATCGAGGAGCTGACCGGATAAAAAGGGGCGGAGAAAAAAGGAAGGGGAGACCCAAGAACTCGGCTCAAGGCCTCCCCTTTTTGGTGAATTACGGTATCGTCCGCAAAGAAAACGGCTACAATCCCAGATAGGTCTTGCGGATGACCTCGTCCTGCAGCAATTCTTCGCCGCTCCCGTGGGCGATGATCTTGCCTGAAGAAAGGACGTAGTTGCGATTGGTCAGTTTGAAGACGGTGCTGACCTCCTGTTCCACTAAAAGAATGGTCACTCCCAGGGCTTTAATCTGGACGATTTTGTTGAATACCTCCTCCCGCATCTTGGGCGAGAGACCGGTGGACGGCTCGTCGATGCACAATAATTTGGGCTCGGACATAAAGGCCCGTCCGACGGCCAACATCTGCTGCTCACCGCCGGAAAGGGTACCGGAAACCTGTTTGGACCGCTCCTTGAGCACGGGAAAGAGTTCATAGACCCGATCCAAGTTGTCCTGGATTTTCTTTTTGTCGTTCAACAGATAGGCACCGGCCAGTAGATTTTCCAAAACGGTCAATTCCCGGAAGGGTCGCCGTCTTTCCGGACAAAGGACCAGTCCCATACGGACGATCTCATGGGCCGGGGTCTGATCGATCCTTTTGCCGTCAAAGGTCACCGTTCCCTCCAGATGAATCTCCCCGCTGGTGGATCGGCGCTTGATCTCCCGCTCCCAGGCCACCAAACCGGTGATGGCCCGCAAGGTGGTGGACTTTCCGGCGCCGTTCGGTCCCACCAGGCTGACCAGCTCCCCCGTATCCACCCCCAAGCTGATATCGTTGATCAGGACGGCTTTTTCGTAGCGAACGCTTAAGTGTTCAATTTCCAAAAGCACGGCTATTCCTCTCTTGTTTGCCCCAGATAGGCCTCGACGACCTGAGGGTTCCGGACCACCTCTTCCGGGGTCCCAATGGTCAGCACCTCGCCGAAATTCAACACGATGATCCGGTCCACGATCTTCATCAACTGTTGCAGCTTGTGCTCGACGATGATCATAGCCGGTCCCTCGCTGTGCAGCCGGCCGAAACGCCCCCCCTTGTGCAGCCTGCGGATGGATTTGGCCATCAGTTCCGTTTCGGCCGGAGACAACCCGCCGAAAGGCTCATCCAACAAGAGGAGTTCAGGATCGGTGGCCACGGCCCGGGCCACTTCCAGCCGTTTCAGGTCCCCTTGGGAGAGGACCGAGGCCTTTTCCAGGGCCATGTCGGAAATACCGGCGAATTCCAAGGCGTCCATGGCCTTGGCCTCCACCTTCTTCACCCATTCACCCCGCTTCATGGCCCGAGGTGAGAGGCAGGAAACCATGACGTTGGCGATGATCGGCAGTCGCCGAAAAGGCCGCATGTTCTGGAAGGTGGTGGCCACACCCAGGTTGATGATATCCCAGGTCTTCATCCCTACCAGTTCCCGGCCTTTAAACTTGACGCTCCCCGAATCCGGTTTGAGGATGCCGGTCAACAACCTCAGCAGGGTACTTTTACCGGCCCCGTTGGGCCCGATAAGGCCGATCATCTCCTTTTGTTCCATGCGGAAGGAGACGTCGTTGACCGCCTTCAAGCCGCCGAAACTTTTGGAAAGGTTCTTGACTTCCAATAAGGGTTCGGCCATATCAGACTTCCTCGTTTTCTTCCCGAAGTTCCCTGCGCGAGACCTTGCCTACGTCGGTTTTGGGCAGTTCGCCGCGGAACTCGATGATCTTAGGTACCTTGTAATGGGCCAGTTTCTGCTTGCAGAATTCGATGATTTCTTCCTCCGAGACCTTGCCCCGGGCCTCGCTCTCCAAGACCACATAGGCCTTGATGATGTTGCCCACCGTAGGATCCGGCACCCCGACCACGCCCGCGGCCTTGATCTGGGGATGTTGATAGAGCACTTCTTCCACATGGCGGGCGAAGACGGAGTAACCTTTATATTTGATCAGGTCCCGCTTGCGGTCGAAGAAATGGAAATAGCCTTCTTCGTCCATGCTGACCAGGTCTCCGGTCCTAAGCCAAACCTCCCCGTCGATCTCCATCATCGTTTCTTTAGTGCTGTCCGGCCGCTTCCAATACCCTTTCATGATGTTGGGTCCGGCCAGGATCAGCTCCCCCACTTCCCCGACGGGGAGAAATTCGGTCCCTTCATGCTCGACGATGGCCGCCTTCATGTTGGGGATGGGAACGCCGAAGGAACCCTTTTTAGGACGATGGTAGGGAGACGCGTGGGCGACGGAAGTGGTTTCCGTCATCCCGTACCCTTCCAAGATCTTGGTCCCCGTCCTCTTCTCCCAAGCCTCCACGGTCGTATCGTGGAGGGTATCGGCGCCGCAGACGATCATCTTCAGACGTTTCCAATCCACCCGGGTGGTCTTGTCATACTCCTTGAGGTATTCGTACAAGGTGGGGACCCCGAAAAACCCCGTCGCCTGATAGCGGTCCATGGCGTCCAAGATCTCTTCCACATCCGGCGTAGTAAAAAGGACCAGGGTGGAACCTTGGACCAATCCCGAGAACATGACCACTACTTGGCCGTAGATGTGAAAAAAGGGCAGAAAGGCCATGGTCACCTCTTTGCCGTCTTCGAGGATAGGCCAGAAGGCCCGGGTTTGGGCCTGAACGGCCACCATGTTGCGGTGGGTGATCATGGCCGCCTTGGGCAGCCCCGTAGTCCCTCCGGTGTAAGGCAAAGCCGCCAGATCCTCGGCGGGGTTGATCTCCACCTTGGGGGGATTGGGCGGGTATTTTTTCAAAAGTTCCTGAAAGGCGTAGACCCCCACCCCCTTAAGGGATTCCACGGTGGGAGCAGCCTTTCCTTTGGCGTCTTCCGTCTTCTTGCCGAACCACTTTTTCATGGTCGGCAGATATTCTTCGATGGCGGTGATGATGACCTTGTCCGGTTGGACGCCGGAATTATGCAGGTTTTCGTAAAGGATGTTTTGACAGACGGCCAATTTGGCGTCGCTGTCGGTGATCTGGTGCTTGACCTCGATGCTGGTGTATACCGGGCTGATGGGGGTCACCTTGGCCCCCAAGCGCAAGGCGGCGAAATAAGACATAACATATTGGGGGCTGTTCAAAAGATAAAGGGCCACTGTATCGCCCTTTTTAATCCCCAGATCGGCCATGGCCGTGGCCAGACGATCCACGGCGTCTTTGATCTCCCGGTAGGATATCTTTCTTCCGTAAAAGATCAACGAAGTCCGATTGCCGTATTTCTCCACGGCCTCATCAAAGAGGTCCATGACCGAACGGTCCTTTATCGAGACTTCCTCGGGCACCCCGGGGGGGTAGAATTTTAGCCACGGTTTTTTCAGGTAGGCATCTTTGGCACTCATTTTTCCAATCCTTTTTACTTTTTTCCTTTAATGACCCCCATCAGGGGGATGCGCGCTTTCTTTTCCGGCATCCACTTCGGTTTCAGCCAACCTTTTTCGAAGACCAACCCCTTTTCGGAGGGCCTTCAAACCCCACGGTTCAATCCAGTTGGGCCGTGCAGACCCGACAGGTTTTCCGGGTGGCCACATTCCGGATCTTGCACCGTGGACACTCTTTTTCCATTTTGTCCCGAACCCAGGTGATCAATCCTTCCGGCATGTAAAGCAGGATCAGCATCACCACAAAGGCGAAGATCAGCACGCGATATTCCGGCCATAAACGGACAAATTCCAAGAGGGGGAAAAGGATGAACACCGCAGCAATGGGGCCATAGATGGTCGCCACTCCTCCGAAAATGGCCCAGATGACCACATTGAAGGACATGGAGACCTCCAGGGTTGAGGGACCGGCGATGCGCATATAGTGGGCGTAGAGGCCTCCGGCGATACCGGCGAAAAATCCGCTCAAACTGAAGGCCAGCAGCTTATAGCGGGTGGTGTTGATCCCGGCCGCTTTGACCGCCAACTCGTCTTCTCGGATGGCGTGGAAGATGATGCCGGTATTGGAATCGGTGATCTTCCACATGATGAAACAGAGGACGAGCATAAGGATCACATGGAAGTAGTAACCCCCGACCAGGGAATTGGTGATCTTTTGCACCCCCGAGATGCCCAATTCTCCGCCGGTGAACTCCGGCAGGGCGAAAACGATCCCGAGCAAAATGATGGGGAAGGCCAGGGTGGTCAAGGCCAGATAGGTGTGCTTCAGGCGCAGGCAGGGAATGCCGATGATCAAACCGGCCAAGACGGCCACAATGGCCCCCAGAGGGATGCTCCCCCAAGGGGGGATCTGGGCCTTGATGTTCAAGATGGCCGCGGAATAGGCGCCGACCCCGAAAAAGAGGGCATGGCCGAAATTCATCTGGCCGGTGAATCCGGAGAGGAGGTCCCAACTGGCGGCCAGGATGGCGAAGATACTGGTCAAAATGACGATGCGGATGATATAGGGATCTTTGGTGATCAGCGGGAGAACGAGAAGAAGGAGGATAAACAACCCGACAATGGTCCGGCTGGGTAGGACGAGCACCTCCCCTCTGATGAGCTTGAAAAATTTTCTGATGTAATATCCGATCAATCCCATGCCGGTTACCTCTCTTCCTCAAAAGCAATGCCGAACAGACCTTCCGGACGAATCAGCAACACCACGATCATGATGGACAGGGCGATGGAGCCTTTTAAAAATCCCCCTGTGGGTAGTAGAAAAATCACGATGGCCTCGGTAAATCCCAAAATATAGGCCCCGATGAAACTCCCTTTGATGCTACCCAGTCCGCCCAATACGACCACGGCCATCATCAGGATCAAGGGCTCCATCCACATGTGGGGATGCAACACATAGAGGGGCCCGATGATGGCACCGGTCACCCCGGCCAAGGCCACGGAGATCCCCAAGGTGATCATGGCCAGTCGGCTTTCATTCATGCCCATCAGGTTGGCCACTTCCCGGTCTTCGGCCGTGGAACGGATGGCCAGCCCCAGGCGGGTCTTCAATAGAAGCCCCCAGACGATCGCTAATATGACCAGGACCACCCCGAAGGCCAAAAGTTGCTGGTAAAGAATCTTGACGCCGCCCAAGACGAAAAAGCCGTCCAATAAAGCGGGTATGCTCAAGTTGTCCCCGGTGAAAATCAGGAAGATGACCTCTTGAAAAATCATGGCCAGGGCGATGGTACCGATGAGGACCGCCCCTTCATGTTCCCGGATGGGCTCGATCAGAAATTTATAGGCCACCAGACCCAGGAGGGTGACAAAGACTACGGCGATGAACATGGCCAATACCTGGTTCATCCCCAGCCGGATCGACAAGTAGTAAATACAGTAGGCGGCGGTCATGTAAAAGGCGGTGTGGGCGATGTTGACGATGCGGGCCACACCGAAGATAAGTGAAAAACCGATGGCCAAAAGGGCCAGCATGCTTCCGAGGATCAAACCGGTGATGAGGATATTCATACGGCCTCAAAAATTTCAGGGGTTGTTTTTTTCCTTTTTAATCACGGTTCGGAGTTCAGGGGTTCGGAGTAGCCGAAGGCCGCCCCGAACCCCTATTCCTGAACCCGGGTTTTGTTTTACTTCTTCATCCAGGGGGGCAACTTCAAGGGATGCATGCCGGAATAGGTCACTTCCGGAGAAGTGGGGGTCATCTTCCACTTGTTCGGCCAGACGCCGACGAACTTGCCGTCCTGCCACTGACCGCTTAAGCCCGTCAGATAACCCGGACCCCAAGTCAGGTCATGCAGATGATTCCCCTTTTCGTCTTTCATGTATTTCACTTTACCGCTGCAGGTATAATATTCGCGGTTTTCCAAATGGGCGACGATCTTGTCCGCATCCAGGCTGCCTACGGCCTCGATGGACGGCACCAGTCCGTAAAGGATGGCGCTGTAGGTATCGGCCGTGTAGGTCGGGGTTTCACCGAATCGTTTGATGTATTCCTCGATGAAGGCCTTGGTCACCGTGGTCTGCTCCACGCCGCGGATGTAGGTGTTCTGGGTGACCACATAGTTGCCCATGCCCTTGGTGGCTTCCCAGAAGCCGTCTTTCTGGGCCTCCACATTGATCCCCACCTGGAGGGCCGGGATCTTCAGTTCACCGGCCTGTCGGGCGAAGGGAATCCCTACCGAAGAAGAGAAGATGGTGAAGATCAAGTTGGCCCCGCTCTTCTGAATGGCCGTCAATTCGGCGGTGACGTCCGTGGCCACGGCCGAAGGCCGCCAGGTACCCACGACCTCCATGTCCATCTTAGGAATTTGGGCCTCGGCCACTTTAATCATCGGATCCACCCAGACGGCCTTTTCGGCCACGATGGCCACCTTCACCGGCACCTTCAGTTCCTTTTTGATCAGATCCCGGGCCTGTTCCAACTGGGCGAAACAAACTCGGACCAAGAAATTGGAGTTGAAGGGCGTCCCACGGAACCAATACTTATAACGCTTGTAATCTTTGGCCACGCGCAGGCACAGTTCCGGATGGGCGGCGCCGCAGCCGATGAAGATCTTCTTGTAGTCCATGGCGATGTCCTGCATGGCCAAGACGGCCTCGGTCCGGAAACCGCCGATAACGAAATCCACCTTGTCCTGGGTCATCAGCCGCTCCATGGCGTTGGTGGCGTCCGTGACATTTAGAAATTCGTTGGAATCCGCCTTTACCAATTCGATCTTCATCTTCTCTTTGCCGACCTGCACTCCGCCGCGGGCATTGATGATGTCGGCCGCCATCACCGCTCCGTTCCAGTGCCCTTTGCCTTGGACGAACTGCATGGGCCCGATGACGCCGATCTTGATCGTCCGCCCCCAGGCCGGGAAGCACAGAAAAACCACCAAGACCCCGATCAACAACATACTCCCAAAGGTTGACTTCTTCATGGCCTACTCTCCTTTCATGATTGGTAATGGTTTATATCATTCAACCGGTCGGGACCGGATGGAGAAAAGAGGGGAGGATCTTTGCGAAACGGCTGGTGGAATAAGTGGAATAAGCTGTGGTTTTTATGTACCCGTTTATCGGCCATTTCTCACCCAAAAGGCTTACAGGCTGCTTCCTATAACGGGAAATCGGAGAGATCGGTTTTTTCTTAAAGGGTTTCGGCATTTTTTGGAGACCCTTAAGAATAATTTTGGTCTTTTATCAAATTCGGTATAAACCTGTCAATCATTTTTTCTTTTAAATTTAAAATATTTATCCTTCCTGCTCCTTGACAACGGGTCAAAAATAGATTATTTTAATTTAATTAAATAAGAAATAGTGGGGTTTTGCCATGGACATTGACGAAAAAAAGACCATCTGCCCTTACTGCGGGCAAAAGATGAAAAAATGGAGGACACCCGCGGCCTCTACCTGGGGAACCGAGTTCCAATACATTTGTTTCAATGACGAGTGCCCATATTTCGTCCGGGGATGGGACTGGACTATGAAGACCATGAAGGCCAACGCCTCCTACCGCCACCGTTACAACCCGGCCAACGGCGAGTTAGGCCCGGTCCCGGTCTGGTCCTATGACGCCTTGAAAAATGACATCATTGAAGACTGACCCCGTCATGGAGACCAGGGGATGATCAAAGCCGGGCGAAATGATCCCTGCCCTTGCGGCAGCGGGAAAAAATTCAAGAAGTGTCACCTGGGGAGGGAAGGAGAGCTCTTTCTCCGCAAAAACGAGACCTTCAACGAAGAAGCCGCCCGAAAGGTCGCCAATCTCCCCGCGGTTCATTACGGCCGTTCCCGGGAAGTGATCGCCACCCTAAAGGAAGAAGGTTACTTAAACTCGGTCGGTATCAAGTGCATTGACCTTGAAGCCTACCGTAAACTGGGGGTGTCCGGTCAGGAGATCCCGGCCGGCTCCTTGAAAGTCAGTTCGGCCATCCTGGTCAATCCGGAAAAGACCAAGGAAGCCGATCCTTCTCACCTCTACCTGGCCGTCACCCCCCATCTGCAGGACTCGACCCTCATCCACCAGCTGGCCCATATCCTGGATTATCTACAAGGGACCGGCCCGCTCCCGGGGGCCTACCGGCAAATGAGCCTGGAAACCGGGATCCCGGTGGAACAACTGGACCACCGCCAGGAATTCGGCCGCTGGCTGACCTTCTTGGCCGAGCGCTTTCAAGTCGAGCTGGATGCGGAAGACGCCATCGTGGCTTATCTTTATCAAAAGGGCATGCTTTTCCGCGCCGAGGAGATTGCCCGATCCGAACCGACGGACCTCATCTACCGTTCCAAACAGATCCTCGATTTCCTGATCGCCCATCGTTCGGAGATCGACCGATTGATCAAGGATCGGCCGGGGTATTTGGGGAAGTCATAGCGACCCTTCGGCTTATGTCCTTCGGCCTTCGGAGAAGGATACCCCGGCTCCAAGCCCACCTTTTTTCACCGTTCACCGGCACTCTCCGGCCAAACCCAGACCCTCAAAGGCGGCCAGGACCCGTTTTTCCATTTCCAGGCGCTTCTCCGGTAAAGGACGAAATTCGAACTTTTCCATCCAGGCCAGGAGCTGATTCCGATCGGGAAAGACATCCGGCCCCATGGCCAGGGTCTCGCCGGTCACCGTGTCCAGGAGGACGGCCTCCTGCCCGTTGCTGACTGCGGTCAGGGGGATCGGATACCCTTCGTCCAACAGCCGGGCCTGGGCCAAGGCCGCCCGTTCCCGGGCCAGGATCGAACCGGGTCCGCACTTGATCATGAGCACCCTGCGTCCTTTCAGGCGAACGACCAAGGACACCTTAAGGTGAAAGACCTCCTGTCCCGTATCCAAGACAAAAGGCACTTCTTCCTCGATCTCCTCCAAGAGATATTCTTTGTTCCAGAGAATATAAGCCAAGACCTTCTTCCGGACCCACTCTTCATTCAGGGTCTCACAACTGGAAGGCTTCAGCCCTTCTTCCCTAAATTTGGCTCCCGGACAGCTCTCCATGGCAATCGTTCCTTACTTTACCTTTTTCCGGCCGGACCAAAAGGCTGATTTTTTCTATCCGGCATCGGCCAGCTCCAAGAGGAGCGTCTCTAAGTTCAATTGACTATTGACATTTTTTCTGTGGAGGGTCTCCGCCTGATAAAGGAGGGTCAACCTCCGAAGCCAGATTTCCCCGGGCAGGCTGAAGGCCAAGTTCCTCACCCTTTCCTCGAGGTGCGGCGGGACGGAAACCTTGTCACCCAACCCCATCCGGATCCAGATCAGGTCCCGGACACACCATTGACCGATCTCCAAGTTTTCTTGGACCTCTTCCCGGGAACCGGTCCAAGATTTGGCCCATGAAAACAAACGACCCGCCCCGGCCTTGGGCAATTCCTCCAACCGGGAGAACCAGGTCTCCTGCTTCTTCCGAAAGCCGGTTTTAAGATAGTGATAGGCCCGCCCCAAACTACCCCCGGAAAGGAGGCTTAAGGCCTTGGCCTCCTCCCGGGAAACCCCTTTTTCTTCGGCCAGCTTTTCTTCCACCAAACCCAGGGGCAAAGGATTAAAGGTCACAAAGACACAGCGGGAGACGATGGTGGGCAGTAGTTCGCCGGGGTCGCGGACCAACAAAACAAAATAAGTGGCCGGCGGCGGTTCTTCCAAGGTCTTCAAAAAGGCGTTGGCCGCCGCCTCATTGAGGTCGGAAGCCATGTCCAAGAGGCAAAGGCGGGACCGTCCCAGGGCCGGTCCAAAGGAGAGCCGCTGTCCCAGATTACGGATCTGCTCGATGCGGATGTGGACCCCATCGGGTCGGATCTGAATGAAATCGGGGTGGATCTCCCGCTCTATCTTCGAACAGGAAGGGCACTGGTCGCAACCCCCTTCCGGACCCGGCCGGTCGCAGTTGAGGGCCTTGATCAGCTCCTTGGCCGTCTTTTTTTTCCCTACCCCTTCGGGACCGCCGAACAGATAGGCGTGATGCAACTTGCCCCTTTTCAGGGATTCCTTGAGCTGGTTGACGGCCCGCTTTTGACCTTGGATGTTCAAAAAAGACATACCGGTTAAGCCTCTTTTGGAATATAAGATTCCGTAGGCGAGGAATCAAGAAAAATGAAAAACAAAAAGCAGGGTGGCAATGAACCCTGCTTTTTGTTTTGTGCCTTATTATCGGTTCAACTTCTGCTTATCATTAAACCCCTGTCCTTCTCTTATGGAGCGGTACAGGCCCAGGGGGACGGATCATAACCACGTTGCACCGTCGTATATTTACAGCCGTATTTGGGATCGGCGACTACAGCGGGATTGAGCACATCATCCCCTTCCGGTTTGATCCCCTTTTCCACCCAATTGACCAAATCGGCAAAGGCCCTTTCCTGCTCAGCCGGAGTAAAGCCGCAATGGTTTACATCTCGAATGACCCTTTGGACCAACAGATCCGATTTGCCCTGGCTGGCCACCCGCCGGGCATAGACCTGCTGCATCAGGAGTGGGACGAAAAGGTCTCCTACGGTGTGCAGGCTCAAGACCGGGATCTTGATGTCCCCGGAAATATAGGGAATATTGGCCAGACCGTTAGGACGCCGTCCTTGGGGGTCGGCGGCCACGCGCAGGACCTCGGCGTTTAACTGTCTTTCTTCATCGGAAAGGGCCGGATCGTCATCTAACTGGTAAATATGGTCCATGTTGTCGTTGACGATACCGGGAACCAAATTGCTTTTGGTGTCGTAGGAAATACCCTGCCCCAGTAAAAAACTCCCCCAGGCCGTAAACGCCGTATCGAATAACGGCCTTGTTCCACCGGAAAGATATTTTGTGGCTGTCCGCAGTTTAACCCCCTGGGGACTCAACGTGGAAGGGAAGCCCGGAGGGGAACCACCCAATTTGGATATCATATCAGGGATGTTGACAGTGGTGTAGTCCGGAGGGAAAGGATAACTTACCACATTATCCGTCAGCCATTGAGCCACCACCTGATAATCCAGAAAATAATCGAACAAGGTGCAATCACCCATGACCCCACACATGGGCAAGGCCCCGTCGAAGAGCTTGGGATACTGCTCGATGGCCACGGCCGTGATATGCCCGCCCATGGAGTGACCCATGATATAGGTCTTTTTGGGTTTTTTGATCAAACCGTTGAAAAGCGTGACCAGGGCATGCGTATCCATGACCCCGGCCTTGACGTCGTATGAATTGGTTCGATAGCTGGAGGCGGCCCAGGCAAACCCGTTCTTAATCAGATAGGAGCGGATGCTGGGGTTGCTGACCGTCAATTCCGCCCCTGCTCCCCGATATCCGTGGCAGTAAACCACCAATTTACCGTTCCAGTTTTTGGGCACCTCGATCCGATAACCCGCTCCGGCATGAACTCCCCAATATCGGTCGGTATCTGTGCCCGTCAGGGCATCAAAAGGTAATTTGGACTCATCCACATAATAATCGGAAGGGGGGTTCCCGGCCCAAACCACATTGGCAACCAACCCAAAGCACAGGACCACCAACATCCAAAGCTTCATCCTTCTCATGGCACAGCCCTCCTTTTCGGTCGAACGGTTAAACCGACGAATTACCCTCAGGACATCATAAATACTCACCGTTTTATTTTTTTCTTTTTGAGTAACCACCTCCTTTAAATTACTAAACTCTTGCACTTTTTTTAGATAAAAAAGCACGGGCAGTTGACCTATAATAGGCTAAAGAAAATAGTGAGTTATCATTTAGCCAGAAAGGGGAACCGCCCGTGCGAATCGCAAATACTAA
>Ga0315298_1008111_pt1 | contig 13533 bp, 13 predicted proteins | sample WHS_1_MG_FD_203077 | JGI IMG/M metagenome (GOLD analysis project Ga0315298, IMG submission 203077) | Extremophilic microbial mat communities from Washburn Hot Springs, YNP, Wyoming, USA - WHS_1_MG | ecosystem: Environmental > Aquatic > Thermal springs > Hot (42-90C) | place: USA: Wyoming...
TCGGGCGGGACTCCAGATGTTTGGTTCCTGTTTCTTACCAGTCGGAAATAGGGAAAAAACCAACCTCTCGGAGAGCGTAAACTGCTTTTGTTGTCACTTTTATCGTCACTTGATAGAAGTTTTGATAGCAAAAATGAAACAGCGGTTTTTGTGTGTATAAAAGATGTCGGAGAAAACATAAATATCAAAGAAGATGGGAAGGGGGTGTACGGCCGTGTTCGGCCTGCTGCTCGCCTGCTTTCTTTTCGCCGCCGGGCTGGCCGGAACCATTGTTCCGGTCATTCCCGGAACGCTGCTCATCTGGCTGGGTATGTTCGTCTACGGTTTGCTGAACAGCTTTTCCCCTCCGGGCTGGTCGTTCTATTTCGGGGAGTCGGTGGCCCTGGGGCTTCTCGGGGCGGGCGCTTTCGGTGACCGCCTCCTGCGCCGTTACGGCCTTTCCGGGTACGCCGTGTGCGGAGGTATCCTGGGAGCTCTGGCCGGCGCTCTGGCCGTGGGGGCGACGGGCATATTCTGGGGGCCGCCCATGGGTGCCGTAACCGGCGAACTGCTGTCCGGCAGGCCTCCGGACCGGGCACTGGTGCGTGCCTTCGGCACCCTGGCCGGGCTGTCCGCAAACAGGTTTTTCAAATTGCTCGTGGAACTGGTTCTCATCGGCTGGTTTTTGAGCGCCGTGCGCTTGATTTGAAAATCACCGCCCGTTTTGTCCGCCTTTTTCTAAAAACTCCTCGTCCAGGGGGCCGCCGGCGGCATTGAGCTGGAAATCCGCCACCCGCTGTATCGGCCCGGGAATTTGCACGGCGGTTTCTTCCCCCGTATTCTCCCCGCTTAACTGCGTGTTTACCTGGCTGGTGTTTTTTCTTTTGATCCGGTGCATGGCACAACCTCCTTGTGAATGGTTTCACCGCCTGTCCGGGCGGCCCGGTGGGTTATTCCTGATAAGCTTCGTCTTCCGGAAGGGATTCCCCCAGGCTGGCCTGTACGGCCAGCCGATCGCAGTGGTTGTTGTACTCGTTGTCGGCGTGACCTTTCACCCAGATCCATTTGATCCGGTGTTTTGCCGCCAGTTCGAGAATGCGCTGCCACAGGTCGGGGTTTTTGGCCGCTTTCCCGTCGGCGCGGCGCCAGTTGTTGCGCCGCCATTTTTGTACCCACCCGCCGTTCATGGCGTCGACTATATAACGGCTGTCGGTATACAGGTTAACCCGGCAGGGCCTGTTTAATGCCTCCAATCCTTTGATTACCGCCAGCAGTTCCATGCGGTTGTTTGTCGTCCGGCGGAAGCCGCCGGACAGTTCCCGGGTGTGTCCTTTGTATTTGAGCACCACTCCGTACCCGCCGGGGCCCGGGTTGCCCCGGCAGGCCCCGTCGGTGTATATGTCCACCTCCGGCCATTGTTCCATGGCATGCACCTCTTTATGGTCAACTTCATATCATTTTATCAAGCACCGGCAAATTTTTAAAGGAAGGCCTTTGATCATTTCTTGACATTTCTTGTGAAAAATGTATCATATAATTAAGGATTGTGAATAAGGGCACAATAGGGGGCGGGAGTTGATGGGCATGTATCGAAAAATTCTCATTTCCCTGGATAATCCCGAACGGGCCGTGGAGGTGGCCGAATACGGCATTAAACTGGCCCGCCGGGTCAACGCTCAGGTAACTCTGTGCCGGGTCGTACCCGCCGGCGCACCGTTTTTCGGTAGAAAAAGCGGTTGTGTGGCCGGAGAGAGCCGGGAAGTGCGGGACGACGGCGGTCTTTTGGAACGGATGCGCAGATTGCTGGCCGGGGAGGGGATCGACCTGGATACCAGGGTGCTCGAAGGCAACCCGGTTGCCGCCATCTGCCGGGAGGCGCGGGAAGGGCAGTTTGATCTGGTGATCATGGGCGAAGCCGAAAGCCGCCTTTCCCGCGTGCGCGCCGGCCGGATCGCCCGGCACGCCCCCTGCCCGGTACTGGTGGTGCGCCGCTGACGGGTGAATGGGCCGGCACCGGCCGCCCGTGCGGAAATATAGCCGGTTGTATTTTCTACCCAAATATACTACAATCTTTTTTGGAGTGACGCTCCTGGCGGCGGTGCCGGCCGGGATCTTTCTTTTTTGGTTATATTAGTGTGTGAGGAAGCTGCCTTTGAAGGTGGTGGTCGTACCCTTTTATGCCAAAATCATGGCCGTTAATGCGGCAGGGGGTGTGATGCCTTTATGGCCATTTTTACGATTCGGGTGACCAACCGGCCCGGTCTGCGCGACCCGGCCGGCGAAGAAGTGTTGTACGAAATACGGCATGCCCTGGGGATTTCCACGGTGGAAAGCGTGCGCACCGCCCGGGTCTACCGTTTTGAGGGAATCAGCGGTGAGGAAGCCCGGCTGCTGGCGGAAAAGCTGCTCGCCGAAGATGTTTTTGAAATTTACACGATAAATGAACCGATTATCACGGATGCCCGGGCGGTGGTGGAAGTGGCCTACCGGCCGGGGGTGATGAATCCCGAGGCCGCTTCGCTGATTAAATCGGCCCGCGATCTGGGAATCGGCGCACCGCTGAACGCCGATTCCAGCCGGGAATACGCCTTTTACGGGGCCGGCGTGACGGCGGAGGACGTGCGGAACATCCTGGACCGGCTGCTGGTCAACGACACGGTGGAACGGGTGGTGCGTGAGGAGCCGGTCACCCTGAGCATCACCGGCAGGTCGGGCGAAACGGAGATCATCCCCATCCGCCGGATGAATGATGCCGAATTGATCAACCTGAGCCGGGACAGGCTCTTTCTCAATCTGGAGGAAATGCGCCTGATCCGGGAATATTTTATCCTGCGCGGGCGTGACGCCACCGATTGTGAGATTGAAACCCTGGCCCAGACCTGGTCCGAGCACTGCGGACACAAAACCTTCCGGGCCAGGCTGGTGGTCGACGGTCGGGAGAAGGAGCCCCTGCTGAAAAGACTGCAGGAAGCCACCGCGCGGGCCAATCATCCGCTGGTGCTGTCCGCCTTCGTGGATAATTCCGGGGTGATGGAGTTTTACCACGGCTGGGCGATCTGCGGCAAAGTGGAAACGCACAATTCACCCTCGGCCATTGAACCGTACGGCGGCGCCATGACGGGCAGCGGCGGCGTGTTCCGGGACATTATGGGCACGGGGCAGGGGGCCAGGGTGATTGCTTCCACGGACATGTTCTGCTTCGCCTCCCCCGATCTGCCGGCCGGGGACATCCCTCCGGGTTGCCTGCATCCCCATTACCTGCTGCGCCGGGTGGTGGCCGGAGTGCGGGACTACGGCAACCGCATGGGCATTCCCACCAACAACGGCTCGGTTCACTTCCACCGCGATTTTCGGGCCAAACCTTCGGTAATCGTCGGCGCCTACGGGATTTTGCCCGTTGCGCGCAGTCAAAAGGGCCGGCCCCGGCCCGGGGACCTGGTGGTGGTGATCGGCGGCCGTACCGGCCGGGACGGCATTCACGGGGCCACCTTTTCCAGCGGCGAGATGACCCACCGCACCACGGAAGTAAACGCCGGCGCGGTGCAGATCGGTCATCCGATTGAAGAAAAGCGGATGAGCGACGCCGTACTGGCCGCCGGGGAGGAAGGTTTGATCCGGGCGATCACCGACTGCGGTGCCGGCGGCTTTGCTTCGGCGGTGGGGGAAATGGGCGCCGAAACGGGGGTGAACGTCTACCTGGAAAAGGCGCCCCTGAAATACCAGGGGCTGCGTCCGTGGGAGATTTTTCTCTCGGAAAGCCAGGAACGCATGGTGCTGGCCGTTGCCCCGGAAAATCTGGCGCGGCTGGAGGAGATCTGCCGCGGACTGAATGTAGAGGCCACCGTGCTGGGCGAGTTTGCCGATCACGGGCGTCTGGTGGTCACCTGCAACGGCAAAACGGTATGCGATCTGGAGATGGAATTCCTGCACCACGGCCTGCCCCAAAGATGCCTGGAAGCCGGCTGGGAGGCGCCGGAAGAAAACGCGCCGGACGTGCCCGAACCGGCGGACTGGGCGGAAATTTACTGCCGGGTGATGGCTCATTTGAACGTCTGCTCCAAGGAACCCATTGTGCGCATGTACGATCACGGTGTGCAGGGGACCGGCGGTTTACCCCCCTACGGCGGCGTGAAAGGGGACGGGCCCAACGACGCCGTGCTGCTCACCCCGCTGCCCGATTCTCCGGCGGCGGTGGTGATCAGCCACGGTTTGAATCCGGGGCTGAATCTGATCGATCCTTACTTCGGCGGCCTCTGGGCGGCCGCCGAAGCGGTGTCCAACGCCGTGGCCGTCGGGGCGGATTACCGGGAACTGACGCTTATCGATAACTTCATCTGGCCCTTCCCGGACCGGGAGGCGCTGGGGGCGCTGGACCGGGCGGTGGACGCCTGTGTGGATTTTGTCCGGGCCACCGGTATGCCGTTTATTTCCGGCAAGGACAGCCTTTCCAGCACCTACCGGGGGGCCGACGGTACGGTGATTAAAATCCCGCCGGTGCTGTGCGTTTCCGTTTTCGGCCGCCTGCCCGACATCGGGCGTACAACTTCGGCCGATTTCAAAGAGGCGGGCAACCATATCGTCCTGGTCGGGCGACGGGATACCCGGGAAATGGCCGGATCGGTTTATTGTGAACTGTTCGGTCTGGCCGGCACCAATCTGCCCCGCCTCGACCCGGCCGCGCTGCCTGCGGTGTGGTCGGCGGTGCACCGCGCCGTTGCCGCGGGCAAAGTGGCGGCCTGCCATGACATCAGTGAAGGGGGACTGGCGGCGGCCCTGGCGGAAATGTGTTTCGGCGGTGAGCTGGGGGCGGAGATTGAGATTCCGGCCGGGGAACCGCCGGTGCAGTTCCTGTTCAATGAAACGGCCGGCTGCTTTCTGGTGGAAGTGCCCGCCGATGTAAACCCGGAGGAGCTGTTTGCCGGGGTCCCCTGCCATGTGCTGGGTCGGACAACAATGGAGCGGCGAATATCCGTAAACGGCCTTTTCACCGTTTCCCTGGAGGCTTTGAAAGAGGCCTGGCGCGAGCCCATGGCCCGCATATTCGGCGTCTGCGGGGGACAACCCGCGGGAGGTGAGCAAATTGATTAAACCTCCGGTTTGTGTGCTGCGCACCGACGGCACCAACTGCGATCAGGAGACCTACCAGGCTTTCGTTCTGGCCGGGGGTGCACCGCGCATGGTGCATGTAAACCAGTTGCGGTCGGGGGAGGAAAAGCTGTCCGACTATCGCGTTCTGGTCATTCCGGGAGGGTTTTCCTACGGCGACGATGTGCACTCGGGCAAAGTGCTGGCCGTGGAACTGACTTCGTTTTTAAAGGATCAGCTGCAGGAATTCGTCGCCGCCGGCCGGCCGGTGCTGGGCATTTGCAACGGTTTTCAGGTGCTGGTGCGGACCGGCCTTTTACCGTTCGGCCGGCCGGGGGAAATTGCAGCGGCGTTGATGTCCAACGACAGCGGCCGTTTTGAATGCCGCTGGATTGAACTGCTGGTGGAGAAAAGCGATTGTATCTTCACCCGCGGCCTGGCCGGACGCCGGCTGAGTTTTCCGGCCGCGCACGGGGAAGGCAAGTTCTACGCCCGGGAAGAGGTGCTCAAAGCTATCGAGCGGAACAATCAGGTGGTGTTCAGATACGCCGGTGCAAAGGGACGGGCGGCCGGAAATTACCCGGACAATCCCAACGGGTCGCTGCACGATATCGCCGGCATCTGCAGTCCCTCCGGGACGGTGCTGGGGCTGATGCCCCATCCGGAACGCTTTGTCAGGCCCACCCAGCATCCCAACTGGCGCCGGGGGATGGCGGAAGAACCCCACGGTCTGGCTGTTTTCCGCAATGCGGTGGCATACGCCCGGGAAATGTAGGGACCGGATTTATCTTTCACCGCCCGCCGCCGGGGCGGGGAGCGGACGGGCACGGGAAAAAACAGGAGGTGGGCGGGTCCGGAAACAGGCCGGACCGGAACGATGAAGGCTTTGTTTCACATCGATGAAAATGAGCGGTGGCCCCGGGTGCTGTTGAACATCGAGAATTTCCTCAGGGATGTCGGACCGGGCGGGGCCGACATCGAGGTGGTGGCCAACGGCGCGGGAGTGCTGGCCTACCGGGGGGAGCAGGGGGAACTGACCGCCCGGATGGCTGAACTGGCCCGCGGCGGCGTGGTTTTCGCCGCCTGCCGCAACGCCCTGAATATGAACGGCATCGCGGATGACGCACTGCCCGCTTTTGTCACCGTGGTGCCGGCCGGGATTACCGAAATCGTTAAAAAACAAGAAGCGGGTTACGCCTACATCAAGCCCTGAGTGGCGGAACGCCGCCGCGCGCGGCGCTTTCCGGAATGGATGTGCGTTTTCGAATGGACGGTCAAAAGGTCAAAAGCCCGGAGAAAACCGGGCTTTTCCTTTCCGGCGGGCGGGTTTATAATTAAAGGAAAAATTATCGGGAGAAAAATATGCAGAACATACGCCTGGCTCTGGTGCAAATGGAGGCAAAAACCGGACAGGTCGGGGAAAACCTGGATAAAATCGAGTCTTTTGTCGTCCGGGCGGCGCGGGATAAAGTGGATTTGATCTGTTTTCCCGAACTTTGCGTGCCGGGTTACCACCGGGAGCTGGCCCGCCGTTACGCCGAAACGATACCCGGGCCGAGCACGGAGCGGATTTCCCGCCTGGCCCGGAAAACCGGCGTTGCCGTAATGGTCGGGCTGGCGGAAAAGTCGGCCGGGGATAAACCCTACATCACCCATCTGCTGGTTCATCCGGACGGCGGCGTGGATAAATATCGCAAAACCCATCTGGGATTGAGCGAACGCCCGCACTTCACCGCCGGCGACGAACTGCCGGTTTTTCACACCCCCCGGGCGGGCATCGGGGTGGAAATCTGCTGGGACCTGCATTTTCCGGAAGTAACCACCGTGCTTTCCCTGCGCGGCGCGGAGATTATTTTCGCCCCCCACGCTTCCCCGGTGATTGTGGGCGATCGCCGGGCCATCTGGTTGAAATACCTGGCCGCCCGCGCCTACGATAACGCCGTTTTTGTGGCTGCCTGCAACCTGGTCGGCCGGGCTTCGGAAACCCAGCAATTCTGCGGCGGCGCCATGGTGCTGGACCCGCGGGGGGATGTGCTGGCCGAAGCGTTCAACAACCGCGAGGAAATGCTGGTGGCCGATCTGGACGCCGCGCTGATCAATATGATCCGCCGCCGGCGCGCCAAATCCATGCGCTATCACTTTTATCTGCATTTCCGCCGTCCGGAGTTGTACAAAGCGCTGGTGGAGGAAGGGGCGGCGCCCGCCGGAGACGGGGAAAACGAGTCCCTTCCGGACGCCGCCCGGACCGGGGACGCCGGTTAGCCGTTCGCGCCGGGTAAACCGCGGAAGAAAAGCACCGGCTGAAAAAGGGCGGTCGGCCCCGGCCGGTGCTCTGCCGCGGCGCATCCGCGCCGACGTTACTGCTGTAGCTGGTTTTTCAAGGCCTCCATTTTGGCTTTGATCGCCTCCTCACGGATGAGCAGGCTGTCCCCCCGCACCAGACCGAAGCGCAGCCACTTGAGGGCAAATTTCATCAGTTCCACGTCGTCTTCCTTGATTCGCTCGACCACCTGGGGATGAACCACGAACTTTTGCAGAAAACTGCTTTCCAGGACAAACCGCCGGAATTTATCCAGGTTGTAACAGCTCATATAAAACATTTTCACCAGCTGCTCGTTCTTTACCGGACCGTCCAGCCTGATGCCGTCGGTGACTTCCTGGAAATAGCGCTCCATTTCCTCGTACTGGAAAATGCCCTGCTCTTCTTTGTAGTCCTCCACCGTGCCTTCCACTTCTTCATTGAAACCCAGGCAGCGGGAGGGAGAGGCGATAATTTTGTACTCTTCTTCATCCGTTCCGATTACCCTGTCCAGGGGGAACATGCGGCAGGCCCAGGGACGATCCTGGTAGATCCGGCAGCCGCGTTCGGATACAAAGGGGCAGCGTTTGTCCTCCTCGTTCATTTTCAGCAGTACCACCGGCAGGCCGGTTTTTTCCGGAATCAGGCATCTCGTGTACTGATCCAGGAATGCTTCCGAAGATATGCCCAGGGCCTTTTTCATGCGCAGAATATCGTACGGTGTCAAAAAAATATTCACATCCCGGCAGCACTGACCGAAACAGGACAAACCGGGACGGCAGGCAAACCTGAATTTACTGTCCATGGTCAGATTACCTTCCATGATATCCCTCTTTTCCAATTAATTATTTATTGTGCATGATTGTACATGAACAAACTCATTATAAGCTTTTGGCGGACAATAAGCAAGGTAAAAGGGCGGCAGGACAGGGAAAAGCTGCAGCCCGCCGCCGTTTTGCCGCCGGGTTTGCCCGCGGCAAACCGATGATGCGCCGGATCGGAAGCAGCCGGGCGCGGGGGTATCGTCGCCCGGCTGCATTATGCGGTATAAATGGCCTCCCGCGGGCAGCGGGCCAGACAGGCGCCGCATTTGAGGCATTTCTGCCGGTCGATGAAGTACGGCCGGCCTTTTTTCTCGCCGGTTATGGCGTGGGCCACGCAGTTTTTTGCGCACAGGCCGCAGGCGATGCATTTTTCCTCGTCGATGACATAATCCAGAAGGGCGCGGCATACGCCGGCCGGACAGCGTTTGTCCCGGATGTGCGCCTCGTACTCGGAGCGGAAATATTTGAGAGTGGAAAGCACCGGGTTGGGCGCGGTTTGCCCCAGCCCGCACAAAGAGGCGTCCATCACTTCCCGGGCCAGCTCTTCCAGTTCGTCCAGATCGGACATCTCTCCCTGACCGGCGGTGATCCGCTCCAGAATTTCCGCCATGCGCCTGACCCCCACCCGGCAGGGCGTGCACTGGCCGCACGACTCATCCTGGCTGAACTGCAGATAGAATTTGGCTATGTCCACCATGCAGTCGGTTTCATCCATTACGATCAGGCCGCCGGAGCCCATCATGGAGCCGATTCGGCGCAGGGAATCGTAATCCACCGGAGTGTCCAGATAACGCTCCGGGATGCACCCGCCCGAGGGGCCGCCGGTCTGCACGGCCTTGAATTTTTTTCCGCCGGGGATACCGCCGCCGATGTCAAAAACTATGGTGCGCAGGGTGGTGCCCATGGGCACTTCGATCAGACCGGTGTTCACGATTTTCCCGGCCAGGGAGAACACTTTGGTTCCCTTGCTCGTTTCGGTGCCCAGGGAGGCGAACCAATCCGCCCCGCGGCGGATGATCACCGGCACGTTGGCGTATGTTTCCACATTGTTCAACAGGGTCGGTTTGCCCCACAAACCGCACTGCGCGGGATAGGGCGGGCGGGGGCGTGGTTCGCCCCGCAGACCTTCCGCCGAGCGCAAAAGGGCGGTTTCTTCCCCGCAGACAAAAGCGCCCGCCCCCAGGCGCAGATCGATATCGAAGCTGAATCCGGTATCGAGTATGCGCCGGCCCAGCAGTCCCTGTTCCCGGGCCTGCCGGATGGCGCGTTCCAGCCGCCGTACGGCGATGGGGTATTCCGCGCGCACATATATGTAGCCCTCGGCCGCTCCGACAGCATACCCGGCGATGGCCATGGCTTCCAGCACGCTGTGCGGATCACCTTCCAGAATGCTGCGGTCCATGAAGGCGCCCGGGTCCCCCTCGTCGGCGTTGCAGACCACGTATTTTACCGGTCCCGGTGCGGCCGCCGCCGCCTCCCACTTCCTGCCGGTGGGAAAACCGCCGCCCCCCCGGCCGCGCAGACCCGATTGCTTAATTGTTTCGATGACCTGTTCCGGGGTCCGGTTGAGCAAAACTTCGGCCAGAGCGAAGTACCCGTCCAGGGCGATATATTCGGTGATATCTTCGGGGTTGATCAAGCCGCAGTTGCGCAGCGCCACCCGCTGCTGGGCCTGAAAGAAATGCACGTCGTGCAGGTGCGGTTTGCTTTCTTTGCTGGCCGGTTCGCGGTAGAGCAGGCGTTCCACCACTTCGCCGTTTTTGAAATGCCGCTCGATCAGTTCCGGTACGTCATCCACGCCCACCCGGCAGTACAATACCTGCCCGGGATGGATCACCACCAGCGGGCCCATTTTACAGAAACCGAAACAGCCGGTAGTGAACACCCGCACCCGCGGGGACAGGCCCCGGGAGGTGATTTCCTGCGCCAGGGCCTCATACACCTGCCGTCCGGCGGAAGAAGTGCAGCCCGTACCGCTGCAGACCAGCACCTGCAACCCCGGCGCGGCGCCGCTTTCGCCCCGGCGGGCGTTAAGGTCCGGCAGGCGCTCCTTCCTGATATGCTCCAGGTCGCTCAACCGGTTGATCACCGCTTTTCACCTCCGCCCGGTTTCGGTACTTGCGCAATAATGCGGCCACATCCCGCCGCTTGAACTGGCCGAACACTTTCTCATCGACCGTCAACACCGGCGCCAGACCGCAGGCGCCCAGGCAGCGGGTGCTTTTCACCGTAAACAAACCGTCGGCGCTGGTATCGCCTGCTTTTAAATCGAGCCGCTCCCGGAATTCCTGCAGGATTTCCCGGGCCCCCTGGACATAGCAGGCCGTGCCCAGACAGACGTTGATTTTATATTTGCCCTGCGGCTCGGTATGAAAAAGGCTGTAAAAGGTGACCACCCCGTTGACTTCGCTCACCGGTATGTCCAGCCTGCCGGCGATGTAGGTCTGCACCTCCTCGGGCAGATAACCGAAAATATCCTGCGCCTGCTGTAAAATGCGGATCAGTTGTCCGGGTTCCCGCTCGTAACGAGCAATAACTTCCTCCAGCTGCCGGTATTTTTCCCCCGGCTCCTTCTCCTCATCGGGCAGGTCAATCACCTCCAGGCGTGGCGTTTTTTTTAGTTTGCCTGGCTTAAAGGATTTAATTCCCCGCCCCGGATGTATAAAAAGAAACCTTTATGGTAAAAATAACCTGTATGATTTCTTGACAAATATTTTTTGCCCGGAGGAGATCCGCCGATGACGATCGCACAATTCCCCGGCCGTTTATTGCAACTGGCCGCGGCTTCCTGGCGGGAACGACGCCGTCGGGGCGAGATGAAACGCTATTCCGTCCGGCCGCGGGAGGACCGGCGCAACTTGCTGGCGCGCAGGGTTGATTTTTACTGCACCCTGTTGCTCCTGTGGTTCATTGTGTTTGTTTTTCTGGCCGCCGCGGGCACGGGGTGGACGGCTCTGCCCCTTTCCCTGGCCCTTACCGCCCTGGCCGGCTGGGGGGCGGATAAACTGCAAAGGAGCAGGCGGCAGAGGGAGGGGCGGTACCGGAAACTCCGCGCGGCCGCCGCCCGCTTTCGGGAAAAGCTGCAAAAGGCCGCCGGGAAAGAGGAACTGGCCGCCCTGGTATTGCCTTTGTTGAATGAGCAGAGCCATTTGCAGGATGCAACCGAAGCCGGCGATAAAAACAGCGGGTTTGTGTGTACCCGGGCCAGGTACCGGGGGGTGCCGGTAACCGTGCATTATCTGCCCTTCACGGAAACTCCGGTGGCGGTCGGGGGCGTTATGTCCCTGCTGGAAGAGATGAAAAAACAAAAAAGCAAAAACGCCATTTTCGTCGCCGCCGGTGAATTCACCCCCGCAGCCGTGCGGCTGGTCAAATCCCGGCAGAGCCGCTGCCGCATCGCCCTGCTGGATGAAAATCAGCTGCTCGCCCTGGCCGGGAAAAGCGGCAGGCTGGAGGGAGACGGGGAAGTCGGGGAAGCAAAGGCGGAAGCGGAGAATAAAACCATGTTCGGGCAGTTCTTTTTTCAACCGCAGAAGGCACGGGTTTACCTTTTTGCCGGCGTTCTGCTGCTCGGGTTCGACCGCTGGCTTGCCCCGCCGGCGGTCTGCGCCCGCCTCTATCCGGTTTTTGCCGCCGTCAATCTGGTGCTGGCCCTGCTCTGCCTGGTCCGCGGCCGCGGCGAAACACCTCCCGGTTTGGATGATTGGCACCCCCAAACCTGAAAAACCCCCCTCCGGCGCGGGGGTTTTTTACATATAATCCAGCCGTTATTCTCAAAATATGCCTTGAGTAAAGACCGTCGGGAAAAGCGTTCCGGCAGACGAGGTGAGGGGTGTGGAGGAACAGGGGAAAATTTCCGACAGGCAGTCTATTTTCCTGCTCCTCAATGTGGTTGGAGCGACGGCAATCATCTTCCTCCCCGGATTGACCGCCGCCCGCGCCGGCCGCGATTCCTGGCTGGCCGCGCTTGTGGCCACCGTTTCGGGTCTGTATATCGCTTTTCTCATCTTTGCGCTCGGCCGCCTGTTCCCCGGCCGGACGATTATTCAATATCTGGAAACCTTGCTGGGCGGTTTTTTCGGCAGGGCCGTCGGGCTGTATTATCTGCTCTTTTTTCTCATTGCCGACGGGATTATCGTACGCGAACTGGGGGAACTGCTGGCCACGTCCATTATGCCCCGCACCCCCCAGGTGGTTTTTTCCATTCTGATGGTGGCCGTGTGTGCCTACGGAGTGAACCAGGGATTGGAAGTGATCGCCCGGGTGATGGAACTCACCTACCCGTTTATACTCTTCCTTTTCGCCCTGGTGCTCATTCTGGTCTCCGGACATATGGACTTTTCCCGCCTGTTCCCCGTGCTGGAACACGGAGTGAGGCCCTTGTTGCGGGCCAGCCTCGATCCCATTGTCTGGCGGGGGGAAATCATCGTGCTGGCCATGTTTTTGCCCTCTCTGGCCCGTCCCGGGCGCGGTATGCGCAATGCCGCCATTGCCGTGCTGGGCATGGGATTTATTCTGTCTCTGGACGCCGTGGTCAATACCGCCGTCTTCGGGCCGAGCACCGGCCGCTTGAATTACCCCACCCTGGAACTGGTCCGGCTGGCCGGCATCGGTCAGTTTTTTACCCGCCTGGACGCCGTCTGGATCATTATCTGGTTGTTCGGGATGTTCGGCAAAGTGGGGTTGTTTCATTACGTCACCGTTACCGGCACCGCCCAGTTCCTCCGGCTGAAAAATTCCTCCCCGGTGCTGGTGCCGCTGAGCATACTGCTCATCGCCCTGTCCCTGGAACAGTTCGAGAACAGTGTGCAGATGATCTCCTTTATCACCGGACCTTTTGTCGTTTACGCTTTGAGCGTGGAACTGTTCATTCCCACCGTGCTGCTGCTCATTGCTTTGTTCCGGGGCAAAGGGGGAAGGGTGAATCCCGCGCACACGGCGCCGCCGGACGATACCGGCCGGACTTGAAAAGCGCTTGTCTTTCGGGCCGGTTATGTTATAATATTATTGTATACAGCCGTACAATGGGGGTGGATGGGGCCTGGTGGCCCTCCTGGTCTTCAAAACCAGTCGTGGGGCGGCAAACCCGTCCCGGGTGAGTTCGATTCTCACACACTCCCGCCAGGATAAGGCTTTCGCCGGGGCGAAAGCTTTTTGTCTGTATGCCCTTTCCGCGCGGAAAGCGAAAATGTCAAACGAGGAGGAGATAAATTTGTCCGGTGATATTTGCGGCGTGAGTTCTTCCGGAGCCACGGGGGCCGCCTGTCCGCAGTGCGGTCGGCCGGGGTTGCCGGTAAACCGGGTGACGGTGGCCGCCCTGGTGAAAGACGAGCATCTGCCCGCGCA
>Ga0315298_1008113_pt1 | contig 13529 bp, 10 predicted proteins | sample WHS_1_MG_FD_203077 | JGI IMG/M metagenome (GOLD analysis project Ga0315298, IMG submission 203077) | Extremophilic microbial mat communities from Washburn Hot Springs, YNP, Wyoming, USA - WHS_1_MG | ecosystem: Environmental > Aquatic > Thermal springs > Hot (42-90C) | place: USA: Wyoming...
AAGACCCTAACATTAGGAAGCTTAAGATAGAGCTCCACACTACTAGAGATCCTGAGAGTTCTTTAGCAGACACACTTTCAGATATGTTAGGAAATTCAAGAGGTTACATAATATTCGCAAACTCAAGAGCTCTTACAGAAGGAAGTATTACATTATCAATTAACGGAGAGAGGCGTAAGTGATATACGTGTCTACCATAGCTCTATCTCCCATGAGGAGCGGAGAAAGACTGAGAAAATGTTTGAAGAGGGGATGCTCAGAGGCTTAGTCGCGACTAGAGCTCTAGAACTAGGTATAGATATTAGCGGCGTTGAAAAGGTAGCTCTCGTCGGCTCCCCTAAGGTACCGGAATACCTCGTTCAGAGATTTGGCAGAGGGTCTCACAAACCCCACCAAACTTCCTCCGGTCTCGCCGTAGCTATCGACGAGGAGGATTTGCTGGAGATCTTAGCCTTAGCGCAACTAGCCAGTAGGAAGAAACTTGCGGAGAGAGTCTCCGGCGTGCCTTCGCTAGACGTCATATCTAGAGAGCTAATTGCCGAGGCTTTAAGGGCTAGCAAGAAGGAGGAGAAATGCATCAAGTTAAGCAACGTAATTAAAACGTTCTCAAACGCCTTTCCCGGGAAAGCGAGTCACTTCAACAGCTTTGAGAGAGTTGCCGAGGATTTAGTCGCACACCTCGAGGATAAGGGCGTTATTGAAGAATGCGGGGAGGATCTGATAGCGTTAGGTAAGAGCTTCTATAAGCTATGGCCGAAGAACTCTATCGGTAAATTCTTCTCATTCATACCTCCTAGAAAAGAGGTTAAGGTGGTGGAGGGTGGCAGGGAGCTAGGCACTATCGACGCTATTAATCTGGTCTTCCTAAAACCTGGTTATGTTATAAGGTTGGGTGGGGGTCTGTGGCGGGTTAAGCGGATTAGGGCTTCGGAAGTTATAGTCGAGAATGTTCGGGGCGAGGAGTTCGCGATACCTATATGGAAGAGTGGTGGGATACCGGCCCACCAAATAGTTGCTATTGAGGTTTGTAGGTTGTTGGGCAGGCTCAATAAGTTAGTGGGGCGAGGAAATAGAGTTAAGTTGGGGAATATAGAGATAGTATTTAAGGGGGACGTTAAGCAGATCCTAGGGAACCTAACTAAAGACGACCTCTCGTTGCCTGACCCTAGGTTCGTGATCGTGGATATGCTTACCTCTAAAGCTTTAAGAGAGGCATCACCGAAGATTAAGGAGCTAGCGAAGCACCCGTACAGTATTGTAGCTACAGTACTCATTTATCCTTTCGGGAGCCTCATAGCTAACACGATAGCGTCAGCGCTGTGGGGCAAGGTATCCAAAGGCGACATACTCTACATAGTGCCGAAACCCCTAGGAATTCTCATAGTTCACAAAGCGGGCTTCGACGTAGTAAAGCACCTACTAGATCTAGATGAGTCCACGATAAAGAACGCCGCGAAGAGCTCTCCCTACATACACGTAGTAGCGAACGAGATTGCAAGAAGCTTGGGTTGCCGGAAGCCACAGGACGACACTAGCCGTAAGGGAATTCTAAGACAAGAAGTCTTGAAGCAAACACTACATAGGTTCTACGATCTAGAAAGCACATTGAGGCTAGTTAGCTGGCTGAGATCAGGCAACATAAAAATGAAGATGAGAAGAGTCTTAGAACCTGAAGGAGCACACATACTTACTGAAATCCTCTTCGGCGACATACTAAAGCTTCAAAGACATACTCAATAACCAGAACTAGTCGAACCCCAGCATCACCAACTGAAAACTTCCTCGGAGGCGTTTCAGAAAGCATCATAATCATTTACCGAGTGATTACTGATTCGCTCGTGTGAGACAGGGACGTGATCTCCCTGAGTTCCTCGTTCAGGGATTCTTTACTCAGTAGGTTCGGGAACTCATTAAAGGCGTTGTTGAATTACCCAGCAACAACACTTTTTGTAAATGAGATTTAATAGTGTCCTGTGTTTACGATTAGGAACTTCGGCATATCGTTAAGTTTATCTTAGGAAGGCTTACCGTATTGAGGGATTGGTTTTATAGATGCTTAAGGTGTATAGATATATAGGGGTTAGCAGGTGAGACTTGAAGAACTTAAGAAGAGAATTAAGGTTGAGGTAAGGTAGATTATGGATGGTGTCAGGTGCCCCTATTGTAGTTACGATGGAGAGTTCAAGCTTCTGAAGACGTGGAGATATAGGTGGTGGGAAGTCTACTATTATGAGTGCCCCAAGTGTCATAATAGATTTGGATTTTACGTAGATCCAACGGGGAAGAGAAAGAGCTTTAGTGTGAAGTTTGCTCCTAGGACGAGGTTGAAAGCGTGACGCTTGCTCCTAGACGTGAGATCCAGGTAGAAGCTAAAATTAGGAAGCTCTTGGAAATGTTTTTTAATCAGAAGTTTAGCGATATCACTATCATGGGTGTCGAAGAACAATATGATGTTGGGGATGGTAGGAAAGCAGATATAGCTGTGCTCAAGGACGATGGTAAGCCGTTGTTGATCATCGAGACCAAGAAGAAGTACGAGGCGGGAGGCTATAGGATTGAGAGATTATTCATGCCTACCTCGGAGGAGGTGGTTGGTCAGGCGGTAGCATACGCCGCCATCCTCAAGAGTAGGGGTATCTATGTTCCCTTCGTAGCCACAGCTAATGAAAGCCAACTAGCACTCTTCATGGTGCCGGAGAATATTGAGCAACTAGTAAACTGGGAGGCTATAAAGAGGAAAGATTATGGTAGAGTCGTAAGGAACTTCTACGACTACAAGAACAAATACCAGCTCCTACATAGACCTCACTTCTTCTCAGAGGACTTCTTCAAGGAGCTGCTCGACACCGTCACCGGTATATATATTAAAAAGTATAGAGCTGAGGAGAAGAGGCAAGAGCTACACTGGGTTGTAATAGAGGACTTAAGGAGCTTCATAGACTTCATAGCCCCCTTCGTGGAGCAGGCTATAGCGCCAACCGGCAAGTTCAAAAAAGACATCGCTGAGAAGCTAGAAGAACACGCTAGGAGAACCGGTTATGTTCCTACACCTAGGCAATTAGCCAGGGAGATGGCGTATATTCTACTAAACAAGGTTGTGTTTTACAAGATCCTAGAGCGCTACTACAAGATCTCCGGGCTAGAACCCCTCTACGAGAGGAACGTTGTCAAGACCTGTAGCGAGTACTTGAAGAAGCTCGAAGAACACTTTAGAATAGCCGTGGACGCTACACAGGACTTCCAAGCCATATTCGAGACTGGCATATATGATGTAATTGACCTAGTTGAAAGCGAGGAGGCACTCAAGGCATTAGACTGGCTCATAAAGTATCTGGAGGAATACCAGGTCGAGAAACTAGGAGACATAGTGGGCTTTATTTACGAGGAGCTCATACCAGGCGAGGAGAGACACCAGCTAGGCCAGTTCTATACTCCCAAGCCAATAGCAGAGCTTATCACGAAGTGGTGTATTAGGAGCCCAGACGACAAGGTCTTAGACCCCGGTTGCGGCTCAGGCACGTTCCTGGTTGAGGCCTATAAGAGGCTAGCCGAGTTAAAGCTGAAGAAGCCATATAGTCGAATCAAGCACGTTCCTGAGGACGTCCATAGACAGATCCTAAGGCAATTATACGGGGTGGACATAAACGAGTTTCCAGCACATCTAACAGCCATGAATCTGGCAATGAAGAATGCTAGGGCGCCGAGCCCCGAGATATACGTATTCGTGAGAGACTACTTCACTATCATGCCGGGACAACACGTACTAGCACCATATAGAGTTAAGACACCCGAGGGAGAAAAACAAGTAGGAGTAGTGTTCAAAGACTTCGACGCTGTCGTGGGCAACCCGCCATACACTAGGTGGACTGAGATACCTGATAACACACAAGACCGCATACTAGAGATCTTGAAGAGCGCCATATCAAAGTATGGTTTAACCCCGCAAGTCGCAAGGGGTGTTGAGCCCGGCATCTACGTCTACTGGATAACGCACTCAACGGGGTTCCTAAAGGAGGGTGGTAGGCTTGGCATGATTATAAGTGACTCATGGCTACAGACAGATTACGGTGTGAATTTCTTCAAGTTCTTGTTAGATAATTATAAAGTCCACGCTGTGATAGACATATCAGCAAGGGTCTTCCCCGTACCACTCATTGGGGCATGCATAGTTCTTTTAGAGAGGTGCTCCAGCGAAAACGAAAGGGGAGGTAATAAAACTGTATTTATGTATTTAGACGTATCCAAAGGAGGTATAGATGTTGATGAAATACTCAAGCTCATAGATGAGGTAAAGACCAAGACATCATCAGGACAAGCAATAGCAAAGGAGCTACCATCAGGAGCTAAAGTATTGATTAAGGTATATACTCAAAGCGAACTCGTGAAGCATGAAGGAAAAATCGTCAATCTGATTTTCAGCATTAATGACGTACTTAACAGCTTAAGACAAAGTCCATTAATTGTTGAGATTTCAAGATACTTTGAGCCTAGCTACGGTAATATACTCTATTTATACTTAACATCTATTGGAAGAATTAGAGGAGTAAGAAATGTTGGTGGTGAGGAGTTCTTCTACCTCAACGAGGATAGAATCCGACAACTTGGTATTCCTAGAGAGTTCTTACATCCGTTGTTGCCCTCCTCTAGGTACTTAAGATTCTTTACATTCACACAACAAGATTGGGAGGAGCTTAAGGGAAGAGGGGTTGAATGCTATCTCTTTCTGTGTCATAGACCTCGAAACGTGTTACCTTCACAAGTTTTAAGGTATATACAGCTTGGTGAAGAACCTAACGCCCAGATAAGGCTTAGGAGGAGGCCCGGGGAGCCTGAAGGCAAGCCTGTGAGTGAGTCACAGGCATCCCAGACAAGGCTTAGATACAGAAACATATTCATAGATTGGTATGACCTCGGAGGAGTAGTGGAGGCGCCGATATATGTAGCACGTGGTGTACAGTACTGGATTAGATTTGTATTAGCTAAGTTCCAAAGTGCTTTAGATGATAGGATACTCACTTTGATACCTCGGCAAAGCGTCCAATTCGATGAGGTCGAGCTCAAGGCCCTGCTAGCGTACCTGAACTCCACGTTCATGCAGATTCAGGCTGAAGTCATGGGTAGAAGTACAGGCGGAGGTATGATAGAGCTTGATGTTAAACCTCTTAGTAGCTTCCTGGTATTAGATGTGAAGAAGTTGCCTAGAGGGGACGTTGAGAGGCTTGCTCAGCTGTTTGATAGGCTTGAGGCTGAGGCTAGGAGGCTTAGTGGTGCTGATGTGGTCGAAAATGTGTTTGGCTCTGAGCTTGCAAAGGAGTTGAGTGATAAGGGCGATATTAGGCCGGGTGTCGAGGGCTTATTCAACACCGTGATAAAAGAGATTGACTACGAGGTTGCCAGGATACTTGGGTTAGAGGGTCTCGTTGAGACTGTTAGAGCCATGGTTGTAGAGTTAGTTAGGAGAAGGCTGTCAAGAGCAGGTGAAGCTAGGAGGGAAGCCATTAAAGGCATGGAGAGGCTTCCAGGAGTTGAAAGACCTAGAAAAAGAAGGAGAAGAGAGAGTGTAGCTAGTGAGGGTCAGAGAAGACTAGATGAGTTTTCTAGAGGTAGACGGTAGGAGGTATGTTGCAAACATTGTCGAAATTCCTCCATATATGGGCTTTACGTTAGAAGAGCTCAATTTTGGAGTATTACCGGCGGCGTTCACGGGAGGTATTTCCGTTTTTCAACGCTACCGCCTCTCATAACCTTCATAATCGTGTGAACTCTCTCAAGATTTGCTGGATCTCCCTTAAACCTCTTAGGAGGTAATTCAACGCTCTCTAACGCTTTATAATACGGCTCAAAACCGCTCTTGTAGTTCTCCCTAGCTTCATCACTAGCGCCCGTCCTCCTCCGCCATTTATTAGCAACATAATCTAAGTTCTTTAACTTCATATTCACACCTACTAACACATTAATACCGCTCCTAATAAGAGCTTCTCTAAAAATTATCTCCGCACGGGGCGATAAAATTTTATTTGTGAACCACCACGTAAATTACGGCCCGTGCTTTCGATCATCAAGAACTCTCGAATATATAAATTTTATTAAAGAATAACTCAGCTCATCCCCTTATTTGGTTCTGGTGGTCGGTGTTCTCAGCGTGTTTAGTTGTGCTAGTAGCCCCAGGTATTTTGTACCTCGCCTCATTTGCCTCGAGTTCAAGGAACTCGAGGTGTATGAACCTCGCTACCTCTCTGAGTATTGCGTTGAATTGTAAATCCTTAAGTTTTGTCTTGTAATTCTCTATAGCGTAATTTTATTATGCTCTTTAACGAATTATTTGTTGAGTGCCGGTGAGTTTTGTGGGAAAGGGTGGTAGATATGGTTAAGCATGGTATCGTGATAGCTAGTGAGGGTTGGTGTAGGGAGGCTTCGGCTGGGAGGGTCAAGGTTTACGACTTCGTTAGGGAGAGGAGGATGGGTATTAGATCGTTAGGGCCAGGTTCTGTCTGCGTTGTCTTGACTAAGGCTGAGCCCGGCAAGCCGCCGGCGTTTTACGGAGAGTTCGCTGTCGTAGAGGTTAGGGAGGTTAGTGCTAGTGAATACGAGGAACTAGCTAGGAGGGGACTCATTCGTGATCCCATAAAACTACAACCTAACGAAAGGAGGTGGATCATAAGATTCGACGAATTCAAAGAATACGAACACAAAATCCTTAAGAAAGACCTCTGCGACGTGAAAACATCAACCGGCAAAAAACCCATATGTGAGCGACCAATTAAAGGGCTGACCTACATAGACGATAATGTGTTGGAAGCTATAAGAGAAAGAGCGCTGAAGAAGTCAGAAGAATTGTTAACACATGAGTGTATAGAGCTTAAACTGATTGAATTAGGTAATGCGTTAGGGTTTAACACATATACGGCGGATCCTTCAAAGAAATGCGGTGACGTAGTGCTTGGGAGCTTAACTAATTTATCCCCAGAAAGACTCTCCATATCGGACAAACTTAGAACCATAGACGTTATCTGGTATAAACATCCTAATTACAAGCTCTTTGAAGTTGTCTTAACATCAGATATTAGAAACTCCCTCCTTAAATTCGCTGAAGTAGCAAATCTTAATGCTGATTACTTTATAGTAGCGCAAAAGCAGGAAGAAAATAGGTTTGGTAGGTCTATAAGATTTAGCACGTTTAGCAAGATAAGGAACAGAACGAGATTCATAAGTGTAGATGACCTTAAAAATATTCACGAAATAACTATGAAGTGGAGGAAGAGCGTAGAGATATTAAAGCTACCTTACCTTAGCGAGCAATGAAAGAAATTTTAATATCTTAAATGGAGGACTTATCCTGAAAAACAAGGCTTGCTCACGTAAGCTCCCTACTTAAAACCCTACGTATTCCCTTCCTTTAATGTCTTTCATGTTTTTAAGATCCTTGGTTGTTTTTACTTGTTGGTGTTTGGTTTGGTTGTTGCTTCGGTTTATTATAGTAGGACCGGCGTTACGCGCGCTGTTTCCGAGTTTATCGTTGGGTAGCTTGCCGGTAGGGGTTTACGTGTTGATGTTTTTGAGTTGAGGGCTTTGCGTGAGTATGCGAGGCCCCTGCACCTCAACCCCCGCTTAATTTTCGACACTATTTTCAGGGGTCCGCTGAGTACGGCAGTGATGAGGGTTTTAAGCCCGACGCTTACGACCTAGTGTTTATCGGGACCGTTTCTCAGCAGATGGTGGTTCATTTGTTTGATCCCCACCATCTGCTTCTCAACGGTCTCCCCGAGCCCCCCTCACCGCAGTGACTCCCCGCTAGTCGCCTAGGGTTCACAGCCCTACGGGTCTCGGAAACCCGGAGTCACTAATTAACTCATAGGCTATAGTAGCTTATAAATCTTACCGAGGATTCTGACGAAATCATGAGGAAGCTTTAGAAGATGTTGTGAGGATGTTGCGGGGCTAGCCCCCAACTACTTAGGTCTTCCGGTAAGCGTTCATAGTAGGTTTTCTAGGTAATGTGACGTAGAAACCTGTTAATCCTTGATGATACGTCGTTGAAAGCTTATTAACTTCTTAGAGAGGTTGTTGATGTCGTGATATTATGGCCGGTTCCGAGTTATTGAAGGAGAGAAAGTACTTACTCCTTCCTTGGGGCGTGATCCTCGTTATTACGGCCGCAGTCTTCTCAGCACACTTCGGTGTCGGCGACGTTATCTTTCCCGCAATTCTAGGGAGGGATACTGGCGCGACGTGGTTTATAGCGGCTCTAGGTTACGGCGCGATTAATAGTTTGGGGGTTTTCCTCGCATACTTAGTTGTAGCAACACACGATAAGTCGTTGTACGGCCTAACCTCCATGGTTTTAGGGAGGTATTTCGGCATGTTCTACACGACGATAGCTATGTTGGTGATAGGTCCCGTGTTCATTCTCCCGAGGGTTAGTTCCGCAACGCACGAGATGTCCGTAGCGCCGTTTTTCCCTGAAATACCTCTCTGGGCAACGCTACTCGTCTACTTCGCCCTAAACTTCTACTTCGCGTACAACCGCTCGAAAGTGATTGATAGGTTGGGGAAGTACCTAGCGCCAGCCCTCATAGTGTTCATGCTCATACTCATCATTAAAGGGGTCATCACACCCCTAGCAACCCCAACCCAGCCGGGATCCCCGACAGCGTTCACTGACGGGGTCTTAAACGGCTACAACACGATGAACGCCTTGGGCGCGGCTCTATTCGGTTTATGGCTGATAAACGAGTTAAAGATGAGGGGGGTTAAAGACGCGGAGTCTCGGAAACGCAACTTGATAAGGATAGGGTCGCTAACAGCGTTCCTCCTGTTCCTGACGTCAACGGGCATAACGTATTTGGGTGCGTCATCAGGCGCTCTCTTCCCGAAAGCCGAGATCGGCGAGCTCTCCGTGCTCATAGCTGAAGGGCTCTTAGGGTATGTTGGTAAGGCCGTGTTCGCGGTATTAATAGCTCTCGCGTGCATCACAACATCCGTAGGCCTTACCTCGACCGCTGGGGACACGTTCGAGCAAATGAGTAACGGGAGGTTGAAGTATAAGGTTACTGTAGGGTGGAGTAGCGCGGTCGGGTTCCTGCTAGGGCTCGTAGGCCTCTCGAGAATAGTTCGCTACACAGTACCGTGGCTCATGCTGATTTACCCGGCCTTAATAGTCTTGTTGATCATGTGCCTAACCCCCAACTTCGAGAAAGTGAAGCTAGCTACGCAAGCCGGCGTAATTACCGCAATAATCTTCAGCATCGGCGACTTCCTCGCAGGCTTAGGGTTCGAGGACAACCCGTTCACTAAAATGAACCTGGCCTTACCGCTCGGGAAGCAAGGCTTGGCATGGTTATTGCCCGTCGTCATCACGGTAATAGTTTTCCAAGCGATCTCCACGGTCGTGAAACCTAGAACGCAGGCGGGAGGGGAGGGGGTTACTCAATGAGTGTTTCAGGGTATTTAGATAAGCTCGAGGTCACTGTCCTCGCGGAAGACTCCGTTCTGTACGAGAGCCCGTTCTGGGGTCAGCATGGCGTTTCATTCCTTCTAGAGGCTTACAAAGATGGCGTGAAGAGGAACGTGTTAGTTGACGTCGCTCAAAGCTCTGAGGCGTTGCTTCATAACATGAGGTTGCTGGGCGTCAACCCCTCAATCATAGACGCGGTAATACTTACTCACTGCCACTACGACCACACGCAAGGTCTTGCCGAGATACTGAAGGCTGTGGGGAAGAGGGACTTACCCGTCATCGCGCACCCAGACATATTCAGGCTGAACTTCGTCGTTGAACCCTACCTGAGGCACGTGGGCGTCATGAGCAGCGATTCTAGGGAGAGGATTGAGGAGAGTGGCGGGACCCTCTACCTAACTAGAGACCCCCTACAAATAATGTCCGGACTCATGACGACCGGGGAGGTTAAGAGGCAGACGGATTTCGAGGAGGTTGGGATACCTCTCAAGACCATAACCCGCGACGGCAGGGTAGTGGAGGATAGGATGGTGGACGACACCTCGGTAGTAGCGAATATAGGGAATAAAGGGATCGTGATAATAACGGGCTGTAGCCACGCAGGAATAGTCAACATCGTGAAACACTCAATCGAGTTAACAGGGATTAAGAAGATTAAAGCGATAATAGGCGGCCTACACCTAATTGAAGCCCCCACAGAGAGGATAAAGAAAACAGTGGAAGCGTTATCCAAGTACGACATCGACTTAATCTCAGCAGGCCACTGCACGGGCTTCGAAGCACAGGTCGAGCTCTACAAGACTTTCGGGAAGAGGTTCCTACCACTCCACACAGGCATGAAGTTCACGTTTTAAAGTAACAGCTTTTTTGCTGGGGTTAAGGCTTATTAACTTGTGGTACCCCAAGTTTACTTGGGGTAGGGCAAGTCATGCTGTTCAGCGTGAGACCTAAGGAGAGGAGGGAGGAGCTCTACGATTTCGAGAAGGAGCTTGAGGAGCTTAAGAAGGGTGTGAGGAAGTGTCCCTTAACCGTTTTGGTGGGTATGAGGAGGACTGGGAAGACATCCCTCCTCAAGGTCGCCTTGAGTGAGTTAGGTAACCCCTACGTATACTTAGACACTAGGTTATCCGCTAACCCTACGTACAGAGACTTCATGAATATCGTGAGGGAGTCTCTGGAAAGCTTCGTGAGGAGGTACACTCCCCTACGTAGGAGGGTTGCGGAGGTTTTGCGCGGTGTTAGAGGGTTATCAATAACCCTATCCCCGCCCTCAGTGGACGTGGTTTGGAGAGGGGGTGGTAGGCTGGAGTTCTCGCAACTACTCACCGCGTTGAACGTTGTCGGGTCGGAGCTCGGGGAACCGGTTATCATAGCTTTCGACGAGGCTCAGGAACTCAGGAAGGTGGGCTGGGTTAGTTTTACGAGACTCTTCGCTTACGCGTACGATAACTTAGAGAACGTGAGGATCGTCTTGACGGGTTCTGAGGTAGGTCTCCTCCTCAAATTCTTAGGAGTTGATAGTAGGGAGTCACCACTCTACGGCAGGTACATACACGTAGTAACGACGAGGAGACTGAGTTTCGAGGAATCCGTGGACTTCCTTATCAAGGGGTTTGAGGAAGCAGGCATCACAATACCGCACCAAGTCATCGAAGACGCTGCCAAGACCTTCGGAGGTATCGTAGGGTGGCTAACGCTGTTCGGCTACAGTTGCTGCACGAAACCAGACCTCTGCACAGAGCAAGTAGACAAGGTCGTTAAGATAGCTGTAGACATCGCTAAGCAAGAAATCGAGAACTTCCTGGAGAGCAGGAGGAGTAGGAGGTACAAAACCCTACTAAAAACACTGACAACGGAGAGGAGCTGGAGTGAGGTTAAGAGGAGGCTCGAAGACATTGAAGGAGCGACAATAAACGATAGAACACTCAACGAACTCTTAAATACCTTAATAAACCTCTCAATAATAGAGAAAACAAACGACAAATACGTCATAGCAGACCCCGTAACCAGGAAAGCGGTGGAGGAGTTACCGAGTTAAGACCAAGCCTTCCGATGTTCTTCGTATGGCAAAAGAAGTAGGGGATAATGAAGTTTTGTTTGCTGTATCATTAAGACGTAGAACTAAACTTCAAAGATACTTATTTCAAAGCGGGGCGTTTGCTGTTAAGAGGACAATAATTAAATACCCGATGCCGGAAGAACCGGATTTCTTAGAGGAAGTTTATTGGATGGAAAATAGAAACCTGGTTTTTAAACCATTTTTCACCAACTTCTACCATATCCATAAGCATTCCTTCTCACACATACTTGAGACAAGCATTAGAAGGTGGGGAGCTAGGGTAAAACTAAGAAAAAGATCAATGCTTATTTTCGTCGTCGGTAGCTTCAAGCTTTTCCTCGAATCTATCAAGATCTATTTAAAGGAGAGGACGCAGTTTCGGTGACAGAGACTGCGGAAAAGACTAAAACGTTATGACCTCCATTCACTGAAACGATCCTTCTTAACGGTTTGTTGGTTTAAGTATTATGCTTTCCCGTTCACGCACTTACATATTTCGTAGTTTAAGGTCTTGATGATTTGGTCCGCTATGTTCTCTTCCCTTAGTATGAAGCAGAAATCGCATGCTAGGTTGCTTGGGTCCGCCTCCCTCGCGGCTAGTTCCTTAGCTTTCTTGTCTAGCGCTTCCTTAAGTCTCGGTATCGTGATTAACTTCTCCAACATCTTAGGCTTCCTCCTCTTATTAACCACGTAATTAACGAGTGGTTGCGAGATGCCGAGCATTCGCGACACCTCTAACTGGGTTAAACCGTAATCCCTAACCAACCTCTCAGCTAGGTATAGCCTGATCGCCGGCAACACACTCCTCACGTAAACCTCGCAGTAAGACCTCATCCCAACCACCAATAACTTAATTATTATTCAACGCTTAAATACGTTCAAGACTAGATAGCGAGAGAAAGAATTTATTTCTTGAACCAGATAATAATTTGGTGTAATAGTGCTTGAATCAAGCCAAGAATATGCAGACTTAGTGATTTCCTTCAGAGCGATGCGGAGAGGGCTCCTCACAGTCATTCTCGGAAATCTCCTCACCACAGGAGCTCTCTCAACGAGTGCCGGGACTGCCGCAGCGTTCGCCAACCCGGCGATAGCGGTGGCTTTCCTCGGCGCCGGGCTGGGATGTTTCGGTCTTCGTATTCACTTATAGTGTTTGTTGATGTTATAGAAATTCTTTAACTGGATGTGTGGATGGTCTCGATGAGCTAGGTGAGGGGGACTTTAAAGAGTCGTCTTCAGTGATGAGGATGGGTCGCTAGGCGACTGGTGGCGACCGCTCCCGTAGCACGGGGACGGCCGGTAAGAAAGCCGTTGAGAAGTAGGTGGTGGTTCATTTGTTTGATCCCCACCACCTACCGAGAAACGGTATATGTTCGGGTTAATACTACTCATATTCGGCATGTTGTTGAGTTGGTCTGTTTTCGGACTCCTCATATTGGTAGCTAGCCTAGTACTGCTGATAATCGGGTTAATCGGTATGATAATGCTATGCTTCAAACTACACTCCAACGAGGAGGCTGTTACAGAGCGAACGATGAGTTTGAGTATCTGTGAATGCTTGTAGATACTTGGTGTTGTAGAGTAATGTTTAAATACCCGGCCTCATTATAGTTTCTTGGATGATCCGCTCTGCGGTGACTACATGAACACAGATGGGAGCCTCGTGGCGTTAGGCTCGACTGGGGCTCATGGGACGTGGGCGAGGCTAGTGAACCCACACCGAGGCCCAACCCCTCCAACGGAAATACAAGCACTCACAAATACCGTCAAGCACCGTTAGAGGGGAAACGCGACCTCTACATGGTTGCAGGAATCCTACTCATAATAGGGATATTCATAAATATCGCGACGCTCATATCCTACGCCCTAATGTACCTAGCTCTAGGAAAACCATTAAGAGATACAGCACGCCAAAACAACAAACTTAAAGTAGCCGCCAACCCACACAAACACCGTAGCGAACTCGGGAGACACCGTAGGTAGTTTAACAACTAGCTATCTACGCTGGATTAT
>Ga0315298_1008114_pt1 | contig 13529 bp, 9 predicted proteins | sample WHS_1_MG_FD_203077 | JGI IMG/M metagenome (GOLD analysis project Ga0315298, IMG submission 203077) | Extremophilic microbial mat communities from Washburn Hot Springs, YNP, Wyoming, USA - WHS_1_MG | ecosystem: Environmental > Aquatic > Thermal springs > Hot (42-90C) | place: USA: Wyoming...
CCCTTTTCGCCATCGTTTTCCCCTTCTTCCTATGGAAAGGCCCCGGATCCCTTACGCAACCGTCTTGCCGGAGGCGTTCGAGCCCTCGAGACATCGTCCTCCAAGATTACAGAGAGGATAAGAGGATCCTCATATTTCAATAAATCCTGCTTCAGGGCCCCGATGAGGCCGCCTGAGAGGGCTTGTGGCGGCACCTTAAGGAGAGGTTACGTACCAAGTTCCGTTACCTCTCCTTGACTTCACCCTTGGTGGCGTCTGCGATAACCGCTCACCTGTCAACAAAACCCGCTTCACAAGGCCTCTGGGGCATCCTCGCCGGGGCTTCGCTATGCAACGGACGGGGGAAGCAAGCCCGCTTTGAACTCTATCACATCACATCAAGGCATGCAATAGCCGTTTGGCGGCGCCGAAGGGAGCCGTGCCTTCTTCGCGCCATCCCTCGGCGACCAGCTTCGAATCCGGAGTCAGCCGATAGCGGCCCTTGCCTCGGCGGACGAGATCCAGGATCTTTTCAGGCTTGACCTGTGTCGATTCATCGAAGGTAATCACCAGAGAGGAGGTCGTCTCTTCAAACTTGCGGATCGAAAGTTTTGTAAGAAGGATCTTCAGCTTGATCACCTCGAAAAGATGATCAGCCTCTTGGGGTGGCTTCCCAAATCGGTCAATCACCTCCTCCCGGATCGCCTCCACCTCTTCATCCGAGCGACAGAAGGAAAGCCTTCGGTAAAGGTTCAAGCGCTCTGCCGTATCCTCCACGTAGTCCTCTGGAATGAAAGCGGGTAGCGGAACATGAATCTCAGGGGTGATTTCCTCGACAAAGGGTTCGCCTTTCAGTTCCTTGATCGTCCTTTCAAGGAGGTGAATGTAGTATTCCAGTCCCACCGCATGGACATGTCCCGATTGAGAAGATCCAAGAAGGTTTCCGGCGCCTCGGATTTCAAGATCGTGGAGGGCCAGTTTGAAGCCCGAGCCGAGCTCGCTCAGCTCCTGGATGGCCCGAAGCCTTTTCAGGGCGTCGGGAGAGAGGGCCAGGTCGCTGGGAACTAACAGGTACGCATAGGCCTGCTGGTTTCCACGGCCCACCCGACCCCGAAGCTGATAGAGATCGGCAAGGCCGAAGCGTTCGGCATGGTTGATCAGAATCGTGTTGGCAGCGGGTATGTCGAGACCCGATTCAATGATGCTTGTGCAGAGGAGCAGGTTATATTCTCCCTGAACAAATCGAAGCATGACCCGCTCCAATTCCTTTTCCTTCATCTGGCCATGGGCAATGGCCAGGGAGGCCTCCGGCAAAAGACGCCGCAAATGGTTGGCCACGGCCTGGATATTGTGAACCCGATTGTGGACGAAGAAGACCTGTCCCCCTCGTTCGAATTCTCGAAGGACCGCTTCACGGATCACCTGGTCGTCGTAACGGACAACAAAGGTCCGAATGGCCAGACGATTCTCCGGAGCGGTCTGAATGAGACTGAGATCGCGGATTCCGGAAATGGCCATCTGAAGGGTCCTCGGAATGGGGGTGGCCGTCAGGGTCATCACGTCCACCAGCTTGCGAAGTTGTTTCAGCTTTTCCTTGTGGGAGACGCCGAACCGATGTTCCTCGTCAATGACGACCAATCCCAGGTCACGAAAGGCCACATCTTTCTGAAGAAGCCGGTGGGTTCCGATGACGATGTCCACCTTACCTGCTTTAAGGCGCTCAAGGATCTCTTTCTGCTCACGGGCACTCTTGAAGCGACTGATCATTTCGATGACGACGGGGTAATTTTTGAACCGCTCGAGAAAGGTCTGATGGTGCTGTTGGGCCAGAACTGTCGTGGGGACGAGGATCGCCACCTGTTTCCCGCTCATCACGACCCGGTACGAGGCCCGGATCGCCACCTCGGTCTTACCGAAACCCACGTCGCCACAGATCAGCCGATCCATGACCTTCGGCCGACCTAAGTCACTCATCACCTCTTCGATGGCCCTGAGCTGATCGGGTGTCTCCTCATATTCGAAGGAGGCCTCGAATTCCCGATAGAAGCGATCCGGTGGCGGGAACGGGAAACCCTCAAAGGCCTGTCGGGCTGCATAAAGGTCGAGTAGCTCTTTGGCGATCTCCTCCACAGCGGCCTTCACCCGCTTCTTCGTTCTTTGCCACGAGCCGCTGCCGAGTTTGTCGAGACGGGGAGGCTTCCCGTCGCCTCCCGTGTAGCGCTGCACGAGATTGAGGCGATCGACGGGAACATAGAGACGATCTCCGTCGTGATACTCGAGGAGAAGATAATCGTTCGATACGCCCCAGATGTTGAGATGCTTGAGCCCCCGGTAGATCCCGATCCCGTAATCCAGGTGGACGACGAAATCGTTTTCCCGGAGCTCCCGAAGGGAGGAAAGAAAGGCACCTCCCTGCTTCTTCCTACCGGCGACCCGTCTTCGTACTCCAAAGATCTCCTCCTCCGTGAGAAGCACCCAGCCTTCGTAGGGATTTCGGAACCCCGAGGAAAGGGAACCGACAAGAAGTACCGGAGCGATCGCCTGATCTTGCAAGACCTCAACGAAGGTTCGTTTCGTCTCGAGCACGGGCCCGATCTGATACTGGGAAAAGAGCTCCCGGAGCCTTTCGGCCTGAGCTGGGGTGTGGGAGACCACAAAGACCTTCATTCCCTTCCCTTGCCAAGACACCATCTTTCTGAGCAAAACGGAAAAGGGAGACGCTTCGTCGCCGGGGCTGGTGACCGGAGAAAGAGCGGCTTTCATATCCTTTCGGAGGGCTTCGTGGCCCTCCATCTCAAAGGAGAAGACCTTTTGAGATGGGGTGGGCGCAAGGGGCCCCTCGGTTAAGAAAACGATCTGGAACGAGGCGAGACGCTCCTCCAGATCTTCCTTCTCCAAGAAGGACGATGAAGGAGGAGGAAGATCGCCTTTCCGGGCGAGGGCACGGTTATAGTGTTCCCGGATCAGACGACAATAGTGTTCGCTCTCCTTCAGCACCTCATCCCAAGCATCGACGCAAACGAACGTCTCCTCGGCCAAATAGTCGAAGAGGGTAACGAGAGACGACTCCTCGGCCCTTTCCAAAACATCCTTGGCCGGAAGGAGAAGGGCCTTCTCGAGCTCGCTTCCCGCCAGGGAGCGTTGATCCTCTGTTTCGAACCGTCGGAGCTTTTCGAGCCGATCGCCATCGAATTCCAGTCGAAGGGGCTCCTCATAGAGGGGGCCATAAATGTCGACGATCGCGCCTCGAAGGCAAAACTCCCCTCGCTCTTCGACCCTCCTGGTCTGCCGATATCCCCCCCGATGAAGGTAATCGACGAGGCGATCGCGCTCGATCTCCTCACCGACCACAAGGGGGAAGATCGTCTTCTTCAGCACCGATGGAGCCAGGACCTTTTGCATCAAGGCCCTCACAGGTGCCACGATCGGTCGTCTCTCTTTGTTCAAAGCCGAAAAGAGGACACTCACCCTCTCTCGAACGATCTCGGGGTGCGGGGCTATGGCATCGTAGGGAAGGGTTTCCCACGGTGGAAAGATCCGGGCAGGTGGATTCAGATTTCCCTGGAAGAATCGGAGGTCATCGCAAAAGGTCTCGGCTTCTTCCATATCCGAAACGACGACGAGGACCGGACGCCGGGCTCGTTCTATCCATCTCCAAAGAAGGTATGCCTTCGACGAGCCCTGAAGTCCCGTGAGGCCCAGGCACTTCCACGATTTTTCGACCTCCGAGTCAAGCCACCTCCAAAATGCTTCCAACTTGTCCTTCACTTGCTTCGTTCCTCTTAGGCAAGAAGCGGGCAATTCCTAATGTGTCGATAAATCCTGGTCCAGGGCCCCGGTGAGGACGCTGAAGAGGGCCTGCTGCGGCAAGTTAAGGAGATTAGATACCAAGTTCCGTTACCTCTGCTGGACTTCATTTTGGTGGAGCCTCCGATAACCGCTCTTGTATCAACAAAACCCCCTTGACAAGGCCTCTGAGGCGTCCTCGCCCGAGCTCTGTTACGAAACGGACGGGTAACCCCGTTCGGGTCTCCATGCCTGGCAGAAGGGAGCCCCGAAAGGAATCCCGATCCCTTCTAATTCTTCTATCTCCGGGCAGGGGGTGTCAAGGAGCCGCGGGCCTCGGAAGTTTTTGGAGAAGATCGTCTTTTTTCAGGCAGAAGGCTCGGAGGGAAGCCCTCTTCTCCTGCGATAAAAGAGGATCCATTTGAAAGAAAGGGGATAGGCTGCAAGAGCCAGTAAACCTGCGAGCAGGAGAGATCCCACATGGAAGGAGACGAAGAGTCCCCACTGAGAAGCAAGGTGTTTCCAGAAGGCCGAGGCCAAGAAGCCTCCTTCCTTTCCTAAGCGGAAAAGCTCCCCAAGGGCGGAGCCTTCGAGGCGAAAGCCTGTTAGGGCCATACCCAAACCTGTTGCAACGCTGTAGTAAGGAACGATCCAGAGGGGCATGTTCGACCAGACTCCAAGAAGGATTGCGGCCCGGTTCAAACCGAAGACGAAGGCGATGGCCAGACCGAGTAGGGTGTGAAAACCCAAGAAAGGGGAAAAGCCGATGAAGACGCCGATCGAATAGGCGAGGGCTGTTCTCCGGGGAGTATCGTCCACGTGAAGGAGCTTTCGAGCGAGTTCTCTGATAGTCGGCCGCTTCATCAAGGTTTCCGATCCACACCAAGTTTTTCGGGCTTTCCCACGAAGGTGTTGCACGCCTCCTTGAGCAAGCAGGTTTCGCAGCGAGGATTTCTCGGCCGACACACGGTTCGTCCCAAGCGGATGAGGTGGAGGTGGAGGGAAAGGGATCGGCCTTTGGGAACGAGAGGGGCCATCCACCGGTGAGCCTCTGGAGCCGCCATTCTTTCCGGAATGAAACCGATTCGTTTGCCCACCCGCAAGATATGGGTATCAACGGGAAAGGCTTCTCGTCCAAGGCCAAAGAGAAGAAGGCACGCAAGGGTTTTGGGCCCTACGCCCTTAAGCGCTCCGATCCTTTGTTCGATCGCTTCGTTGTCCATGGTTCGTAGGCCTGTGAGATCAAGTTTCCCAAAATGTTCCTCAACCCAGCGAAGGGTTTCCTGGACACACTTCGCTTTTTGACGAGCCAGGCCGCCGACGCGAATCGTCCGAGCCAAGACTCCTAACGGAGCCCGCAATACGGCCTCCCAGGTGCCGAACTTCTTTTTCAATCTCTCATAGGCACGATCCCGGTTCCGGTCGAGGGTGTTCTGGGAGAGAATGGTGAGGATCAGCGTTTCAAGGGGGTCTTGCCTTCTTCGCTCGGGAGGAGGGCCATATGACTTCTCCAAGAGACGGGCGACCTTCACCACCTTTTTCTCGATCTCTCTGATCTTACTCGGATCCTGGGTCAACAAAGGCCCTTTTAATCCTTTCACTGAGGTGCCTCTTGAAGAGCCCCTTCACTCGTTGCTTTACATGGGCTACGAATTCCTCATAGGACTCACTCCCATCCAGAACCCGAAGGTAGACATCGCCGATCTCAGGATGGCGTTGGAGCGTGTAGTAACAAAGCTTGGTGAACTGGAAGACGAATCGCGAGAACCTTAAAGCCCATCTCAGGTTGGGGAAAAGTTGGACTTCGACGGCTTTCTGGTAAAAGGAAGCTGGAAGGACTCCCGTGGCCTCCGAACGAACGATGGCTTCGGCCGCGAGGAGACCGCTTCGAAGGGCATAATAGATCCCTTCTCCTGTCAAGGGGTCCATCAAACGGGCCGCATCGCCTACCATCATACGCCTTCCCTGGGCCACTTTCTGGTTCCAATCGTAAAACGATGGGAGAAAGTGGCCTGTGAGCCGACTTACCTTCTCCCTGGAAAGGTAAGGCAGGCCCTCCACGAAACGATCGTAGTACGGAAGAGGATTCAGCTTTCCATTCTCTCCGAACATGCCACCGATCCCTATGGAGAGCCATTCCTTCTTGGGAAAGACCCAGCCATACCCTCTTGGAATCCCCCCGAAATCGAGATGGACGGCGTCTCGATCCTCTGCCGGGAAGTGGGGAACACTCTCCAAGGGGACCTCAGCCTGGACGGCGAAACCTCCTCTTGAAGGCGGATCAGTACCCTCGAGCGATCGGGCTACGACACTTCTGGGTCCATCCGCTCCAATCACGGATTTGCAGGTTAATCGCACACCTCTTGCCAGGACGACTTCGACCCCTGCCTCTTTTTCCAACACGCCCTTCACTCTTTCCCCTTCGTGCAACGTGGCTCCCGCATCGAGGGCCCTTCTGACGAGGAAGTGGTCAAAACGCTCTCTCCTTACCATGTAGGCTATAGGAGCCTTGGATTGGAGAACGAACGGGTCCTTCAGACGGTAAGTGAACCGAGCCCTGTAGATCGTGTTTTCGAACACAGAGGACAAATCGTCTCCAAGGAGGGCGATGCACTTCAGAGGAAGACAGCCTCCACAGGGCTTGTATCTCGGCAAAGGGTCTTTCTCAAGGAGAAGGGTTCTCAAACCCTCTCGAGCACAGGCTCTCGCCGCACTCGATCCTCCTGGGCCTGCTCCGACAATGATGACGTCGTAATCGTATTTCATGGCGAAGGTCCCACTAAAAAAATCGAGTGGGATTGATCCTCTTTTTGATCCGGTGCCCTCCGGCGTGGCCTATAAGGGACAAAATAACATGAAAGGCCGTTTTGTCAAGAGACGATGAAATACCTTCGGGACCTTGAAACTGAGGAAAAGGGGATTCGGTAGGAGACGCTGTGGGTGGAGAGCGGTTTGGCTCTGGTATTCTCTCTTGTTCGACGCACAGGTAGAGGAAAGGCTCCAGGGTTCTGGAGCCCTTCCTCGTTGTTTCAGAGGTGGTCTGACGAAAAACTCGTGAGTTTACTCTTTAACGGCTACGGCCTCAGGGGCTGGAAGAAGAACTTCCTCCTCGGCCTTCTTTCCCTTCTTAAGGGCCATCGCCGCAGTCGTTCCGATGAAGCTGAAGAAGAGGATGGCAGCCGGAATCAGTTGGAGAAGGACAATGATCGCTCCGATGATCACAAAGATCCAGAGGCCGATGCCTGCATCCTTCATGCTGATCGATCTTGCCAGCGCCGGTGTGGCGATCAGACTAACCATTCCTGCCAAGAGCGCAACCTTCAGTGCTTTACTCGTCTTTTCCATCTTCTTTCTCCTTTCCTTCGAGGTTTCGCCCTTATTAGGAGCATTTATCGTGCCGAAGATGGGCAGACGAGCTCGCTTCGCATAACTTACTGAAATCAAAAGGGTTTTCAGTAAAAGCTTCGGAGGTCGGAACCGTTCCCGATTTCAGAAAGAATACAAAAAATATGCGCTTTGTTGAGAATAGGCCTGGGCGACATCGTAAGGTCTTGAAATTATTAAATTTAGAATCGAATGAAGAAAATATTCAAAATGGCGCCAAGTGTATATCAGGAATAAGCGTCTTGAGAGCAGGTCCCGCCGTGTTTCCAATTCTTTCTCCGTCAGCCGGAGGTACCCTTGAACCGCGAATATCAATTTATCCGGGGTTGATTCTCTTGAAAGGGCAATCCTGCGCGGTCGCGTGGGGGGCTGGTGCAGGGATGAATTCTTTTTCGCCTTTCTTTGGGCAAGCCTTGGTGGTCTGTCATGCAGCGTTGGCAGCGGCAAGGGGTTCATCCTTTATATTCTCGATTTTTTAGCCTCTAGCCTTCAACCTCTAACCTTTAACATCCATAGGCTATCCCTTCGCCCTATGAAAAGGCACGAACCTCTGCCAACGCTGCCCAACCCTTCGCGAAGTACTTTCTATCCAATCGACGATAACCTATTCCCCAACGACCTTGATCTTATGAGGCTTGATCTTCTCGACCTTGGGTAAGACAAGCCTGAGAACACCATTCTCCATGTGGGCCGTTATCTTGCTCTGATCGATCACGTCCGAGAGGGTGAATCGACGATAAAAATCGCCCCATTTGAACTCGCTGTAAAGGGAAACTTCCTTATCCGATTCCATACGATCGATCCGTCCCGTGATGGTGAGCTGATTGTCTTTCAGATCGATATCCACATGCTTACTGTCCACGCCAGGCATATCCGCGAGAACAATGAGCTCGTTGGCGTTTTCGAGAATGTCGACGGCCGGGATGTAAACCGGCCCGGGCCGGGTACCTTCTCCAGCGACTTTCTTGATCTCCTTCTTCTCCTTCAATTCCATTTCCTGGTCTTTCATTTCGTGCACCCCCTTTCCTCGTCTCATGTGGTTTGGACGGCAATTTTTCGGGGCTTAGCTTCTTCGGGTTTCGGCAGGACCACGGTAAGGACTCCGTTCTTCAAATGAGCCGAAACCTTGTCGGGTGCCACTCTTCCGGGAAGGTTGAGACTCCTTCTGAAAAAGCCCGATTCCCGTTCCCGACGGTGGTAGTAAACCTCCTTTTCTTCGGGGCTCTCTTTGCGCTCGCCTCGAATGAGCAGTCTTCCCTCAACCACGGAGATGTCGAGGCTTTCGGGCTTCACGCCTGGAAGCTCTGCCCGGACATAGTAATGATCAGCATCCTCCGAAAGATTGAGCGCGGGATAGACCCGACTGAAAAAAGGCTCATCCCCACCCGTGAGGGAGTTGAACAACTGATCCACTTCCTGCCGGAGGCGATCAAGGTCCGAAGCCCCTCTCGGTCCACTCTGCCATCGTATCGTTGCCATATCCATCCCTCCTTTGAAATGTTCACGACAAGAATTTCAGGTTTTCGTCCCTGACTTTTGTCCCCCCTGTTTCCTTGGCCTTGGTCGAAACGGTGAAAAATGTTTGGACTGAAGCATTCTTTCCTTCAGCCTTGACCCTTCCAATCTCAACCACCTTAACCCTTGAGGCTCAGTCAAAAAATAATTCCTTTTCTCCCGTTGTCAAGGACTTTTTCTGCTCACTTAACCCTGATGTTGCAAAAAATCCTCTCTTTCGGGTGGTCGGTCTTATTAGTATGCTCATATCACTCCGGACAAACAAAGGGAAAAAGAATCTTCCTCTCCCCTTGGGGAGAGGATCGAGGTGAGGGGGCAATTCCAAAGAAACACCCTCACCCCAGCCCTCTCCCGCCAAGGCGGGAGAGGGAGATGTCTGTCATTTCTATTTTGAGAAGATTAGTACCTTTTTCTTAAGGCGCTTTTGATTCGTTTGTAGTCGTCGAGGGTGAATCCTTCCCAAGCGCAAGGGAGTATGGAGTTATTATGAAAGAGCGGTTCGTTTTCGAGATCGAAGGGCGAGACCCTCTTGGCCTGCTCAAACAGGGGTGTTCCGGGGATCGGAGAATATTCGACCAACATGGGCCTTGCTCCAATTTCCCGCACAAAGGCGACGCTGGCTTCCACCTCCTCGGCCCTTTGCCCGGGGAGTCCGGCCATGATGTAGACCCCGATCTCCTCATCCCTGTATCCTGCCTGGGTTAGATATTTCACGGCCCTGCGGAGGTCATCGTTTCCGACTTTTCCTCCTGTCTGGAGCTGGGTGGCCTCAATCGATGTCTCAAAGCCAAGACGAATGGTCTTGAATCCTCCCTGATAGAGGAGCTGGGCCAACTCTTCGTGGATCTCACGGATATGAAGTCCGTTGGGGGCATGAAAGTAACAACCCAGGTTCTCTCGGATCAGTTCCTTCAAGATAGGAATCATATGGTTTTCGGAATCAAGAAGAAGGGCATCATCGTAGAAGGCGAAGTTTCGGACCCCGTGGTGAAGGACCCAATAACGGATCTCCTCGATCACCCGATCGGGTTGCCTCCTTACGTAGCCCTTCGAAAGGAGATGGGAGGCACAGTAAGTGCAGCGAAGCGGACACCCTTTGGAAGTGGCGATGCAGACGTAAGAAAGTTGAGGATAGAGATCAAAGGCAGGAAAAAAAAGGCCCTCCATAAGGGGATCCGTTGTCCCATGAACCGAAGGAAGAGAATCGACATCGAGAAGCCCGCAGATCGTCCGGAGAGCGCCCAGGATTTCGCCTCCCTTGAACACGAGATCGGCGCCGCTATAGCGTTTTGCATGGTCCTCGCAAAGGGTGGCATAGATGCCCCCGAGAACAACCGGAACCGCTCCGAAGGTATCTTTCACTCTTTCGACGACGGCAAAAAGGCCTGGATACCAGTAGGTCATACCCGATGTGATGGCGACGAGGTCAGGTTTTCCTACGGAACGAAGCCTTTCTTGAAAGGCTTCCTCAGAAATCCCGTAACGACTATAATGCCTCGGAAAGAATCGTAGGGGTTTGGGTTTTTCGATAATCGTTCGCTTGAACTTGCCGTCTCCGTAGGGTTTGGAGGTGGCCGGCTCGTCCAAACAGTCGATCAAGCTGACACGCAATCCGTGCGCCCTCAAAAGGCTTCCAATCGAGAGGAGGCCGAGAGGCTTAACCCAGAAGTTGTAGGCAGCAAAGTCGGTGATCCAAGGATGGACTAACAGGATATGGGGTTGTTGTTTCATCCCTTCAATTTTAACCCAAATGAAGGGATTCGGGTGCTCCGTGCGATCAAAAAGACTTCGAGGCAAAAACCCTTGACAGATTTTTCTCGTTATGATAATTCGAACTCAAGTTGAGCGATTTTCGCCGGCCATTTAGACTGTGACGAGGTTTCATAGACCTTTAAATGCCATTCTCGCAGGGCGGCGGCAACCGCTCGTCACGACACTATACGGGTCAACGCCTTAGCCCCAACGTGTCCCGTGGATTTAGCGGTAGCTGTCCTAAAGCTCCTTTTGCCCTCGCCGCGGTCTTTCAGCCCCGTCAGAATCGCTCAATTTAGGTCAAACGGAATCAGTTAAAGCAACAACCTTTGTCGATTGGGGATAAGTGAAAATGAATCCTAAGGCCGGGATTTGGAAGCGTGGAGCCAGGCCTTATTTTTTAGGAGGGGAACGATGGCTAATGGGAAAGGGAAGATCATATTCGTATTAGCATCCGCCCTGGTCCTCGTAACGGGAGGGTGGGAACATACCTGTGGAGAACCCTTTGCCTATCCCACCAGTTATGAGATGAGAACCATTTCGACCATCGATCTGGAAACAGGAAGTTTGGTCGGGTCTCCCGTCGACCTGGGGATTTATCCCAGAGGGGTTTCGGTCAATTCGGATGGGACACGGGTGTACATCGTTGGGGACCACGAGTATTGGTATGAATACGGCGTTCTCAAAATCTTTGACACGGCGAGCGGAAGGATCATTCGAAGCGATGGTTGCGGCGAGTTCCCCCAGGGCGTCGCGGTAAGCCCGGCTGGGGACAGGCTCTATGTAACTAACTATGGTCAGAATTCGCTTATCGTCTACGATGGCGATGGAAAATCCCTTGATGTCATCGATGCAGGAGTCATGGGGCCTTTTGGGGTGGCTGTCCACCCATCAGGAGACCGTGTTTATGTGACCGGCCGGACCACTTTTGAACATACTGTATCCGCAATAGATGCAGCCACATACGCCGTCACCGCCTGGAGGCGTCTTGAATACTGGGCCGATCTGGGAATTTGTTCGTTTTGGATTAAAAGCGAACCCTACGGCATTGCGGTCAATCCGGCAGGGACGCGGATCTATGTGACAGGCTATACGGAATATTGGTGCCTGAACTGGACGAAGTATGGAACCGTTCACGTTCTTGATGCAAACACGCTTCAGATTATCAAGCGAATCGAAGGGCTTCCTTATAACGAGCATTGCAGTTCCCAACTCGGTGAGTACTGCGGACCGAGAGGAATTGCGGTGAGCCCCACGGGCAAAAGGGTCTACGTTGCGAACGTGGATTCTGTTTCGGTGATCGATGCTGAAACCAACGAGCTGCTCACTAATATAGCGGTTGATCCGGGTCCCGGGGGCCAGGGTCTCCAGGGCATCGTCGTCAGTAAAGATGGGACTCGAGTCTACGCTACGAATACGGGAAACTCCCGAATCGAGGTAATTGACGCTGTAACGAACGAGTTACTTACACCCATCCAGGTACCCCATTCCCCGTTCTCTTTTGGGAACTTCATGTCTCTCGGCTTCGGAGTCTCCGTCACCCCCCTTACTCACGATTTTGGCGAGGTGGCCGTCGGGGCATCTACCGCCCCGAAAGAATTTACCATCAAGAACGAATTAGCCCTCGAACCCTACGCTCTGGGAGCGGTTTCCGTAACAGGCCAGGATGCCATCCACTTTACCATTTATGAAGATAACTGCTCGGGTCGGACGTTATCCCCGCTGGAAAGCTGTACCGTCAAAGTGGCCTTTACTCCTCACTACTACTACTCCAAGGAGGCGGCCCTGAGCATCGAGGGATCGGGGATCCGTGCCAAGTTGAAAGGGGTGGGTGGTCCTCTCGTTCCTTCCAATTTGAGAGGATTTGTCTTCGATGAGGATGGGGTTGCGGTACCAGGCGCGAGCGTCTGGGTCGGGGCATCATTCACGACCACCGATTCCATGGGCTTCTACCGTTTTGACGATATTTCTTTCGGGGACAACATCCCTGTCCTGGTCGGAAAGAGCGGGTATTCTTCCTATTCCGGGACGATCAACATTCCACCCAATACGACCCTCCAAAGAAGCTTTACGCTCTACCATTCTTCGGCAGGAGACATCAAGATCACGGGGATTCGCGGTGCCTATTCGGGCCACGTTTTCTACATGGAGCGGATACCCCACAGCGTGGAATATACAGTGAACGTAGACTGGGGGATCCATTCGCCGGGGAGCGTCAGATTCATCACTCCTGGTGGCATTGTCGATGTTCCCACAACAGAAAATTCCGTCTCAAGGGAGTTCGACATGGGCGACTTCCCTCCATGTACCAAATTGAGCGTCATCGCGATCGGAGGAGACGGAAGTCTCTCCGAATTGAAGGAGGCTGACTTCACCATCATGCGTTTGATCCCCTACGTACCTGGGCTCACCCCGGTCGATCTGGGAGACCGTTTTTCTTTTGAGTCAAAGGTCGGCCTCAATTTGAAGATTTTTGAAGAGGGGGTGGGAGGAACGGCCATCCCTCTGACGATTCCTCTTTTTGGCGGGCATGAATTCAACTTGAAGTTCATTCCCGAGGTCCGTTCGGAAGTGACAAGCGGCGGTGAAGCCACCTACGAACTGGCGTGGAATAATGTAGTCAAGGGAAAAGCCGGAGGGCTTGAGTACGAGTTGACTCCGAAGCTCGGGATCAGCGGCACTTTTTCAGATTCAGAATGCCGCTGGCAATGGGGAGGCTTGGCAGGGGTTTCGGGAAAGGTGGAGCTATCCAAAACGTGGCCGACGGTCGTCGTAATCGGGCCGGTACCGGTTCCCGTCTTCTTCAAACTCTCCTTTGAACTTGAGGCGGATGCCACCCTCAAGATAATGGATTTAGCTCCCATCAAGATGAATGGAGAACTCGATATCAACCCCTATCTCCGGGGCTCTGTAGGGGTGGGGGTGGATGACGTATTGAACGGTCAAGTCTGGGTTGGAGCGGGAGCAGATTTTGTGCTCCAGTGGCCCCAAGATCCCACGTTGAAAGAATTAACCGTCTATGTCAATGGGGGATTTACGGGTGTTCTCTTCCTGTTTGAGTATGAACAGGAGCTCTTTAGGGCCGAGTGGGCGCTATACGAAGGGCCCTCTCC
>Ga0315298_1008115_pt1 | contig 13529 bp, 14 predicted proteins | sample WHS_1_MG_FD_203077 | JGI IMG/M metagenome (GOLD analysis project Ga0315298, IMG submission 203077) | Extremophilic microbial mat communities from Washburn Hot Springs, YNP, Wyoming, USA - WHS_1_MG | ecosystem: Environmental > Aquatic > Thermal springs > Hot (42-90C) | place: USA: Wyoming...
AGCCATCTTCGGCTGGTTCGGCGCTTGGAGTGGCTGACGTTGTGTCCGAAGGTCACTCCCTTGCCGCAGATCTGGCACACGGCCAACTCGTCACCCCCTACTCGTCGCGTGGTCTCGGGCCCAACTCTAGACTGAAGGCAGGCTTCCAAGAGAACCTGCCTGGAACTCGACGGCACAACCGGCCGCCGGTATAATAGCACACGGTCTCAGCCTGAGCAAACGGGGCCCATCTCATGTCAGCCGGAATGCAGATGCCGGGTATCGAAAAGCTAGGAAGAATAGAGGTTAGCCAGCGAGCCATCGCCTCTATCGCGGCCGATGCAGCACTGCGCTCTTATGGGGTCGTCGGAATGGCATCGGCCAGACTGAAGGACGGTCTGGCCGAGATGCTGCGGAGGGAGCATCTAGAGCGTGGCGTTGTGGTGCACCTCCAGGACGAGCGAGTTACCATCGACCTCTACGTGATCGTGGAGTACGGGACCCGGGTCTCGGAGGTCGGGCGCAACATTGCCCATAACGTCAGGTTTGCCGTGGAGAAGGCGATTGGCGTGCCGGTTGTCCGGGTGAACGTCAATGTTCAGGGCCTTCGCGTCAGCGACCGCGGCTAGATGGCAGCCCGTGCCCGCTGGGCCAGCCGGTGGCAGCCGATCCGAGGCCTCCCGGGCGCGACCGAGCACCTGGGTTGTCATGCTGCCGGAGGGCGGCGCAGACCAGGTTCCCCCCATTCATTCCCATTTCTCCCGTTCCAATACTATGGGTAGTCTGGAAGAAGAGTGATAAACCAGGACAGGGGTGTGAGCAGGCCGCGAATCAGCGGCAGCGACCTCCGCCAGATGCTGGCGGTTGGGACGGCTTTCCTCGAGGAGAACGTCGAGGCCGTCAACTCCTTGAACGTGTTTCCAGTCCCTGACGGGGACACCGGCACCAACATGGTTCTCACCATGCAGTCGGCGCTGGAAGAGGTGTCTAGAGCGGCGGGCAACGACATTGGTCTCGTGGCCTACGCCGCGGCGCACGGTGCTTTGATGGGCGCCAGGGGCAACTCCGGAGTCATCCTGTCGCAAATCCTCCGCGGTATTGCCCGTGCATCCGACGGCCTCCAGAGTCTGGATGCTGAGCAGTTGGCCGCCGCTTTGAAGGAAGGTGCGAACACGGCCTATCGCGGTATCGGGCGACCGGTGGAGGGCACCATGCTTACGGTAGCCCGTGAGGCCGCGGACGCCGCCTTGGCGGTGGCACGATCGAAGCGGGATGTGGTGGACGTGCTGAGGAGCGCCGTGCAGGCTGCCGAAAAGTCCCTGGAGGAAACCCCCGACTTGCTGCCTATCCTGAAGGAGGCGGGAGTGGTGGACGCGGGAGGACAGGGATACCTTCTGCTTCTCCAGGGGGCCCAGATGTTCATCACCGGCGAGAGGAGCGCACCCTCGGTGCTGGCTTCACGAAGATTGTCGCCTCGACCCGCCGCTGTCTCGTCGAGTGGTATCGATTACGGCTACTGCACCGAGGTGCTGATCCGTGGTGAGAACCTGAAGATTGACGAGCTCCGCCGCCAGGTCGAAGCCCTGGGAACCTCGGTCATGGTGGTTGGAGATCCCGATCTGGTTCACCTGCACGTCCACACCCACCGTCCGGGAGAGATTCTCAACCTGGCCTCCGCTCTCGGGACCATGGAGAAGGTCAAGGTTGAGAACATGCAGCTCCAGCACACCACCTTTCTCAGCGGCAGGGGGGCCGACGAAGCGATGCCGGTCGTGGATGGAGTGGGAGTAGTGGCTGTCGCCGCGGGGCAGGGCCTGGCGGTGGTGTTCAAGGACTTGGGGGCAGCGGCTGTGGTGCACGGCGGCCAGAGCATGAATCCCAGCATCCAGGAGCTGGTTCACGGTGTTGCCCACTCCGGCTTCTCCCAGGTGATCCTGTTGCCCAACAACCCGAACGTGGTGCTGACGGCTCAGAAGGCCCAGGCCCTTGCTCGGGTGGAGCTGGCGGTTGTGCCAACCAGAACCGTGTGCCAGGGCATCGCTGCGATGGTGGCTTTCAACCCGGAGGTGGACATGGCGTCCAATGTGGCGGCCATGAGCGCGGCGGCCTCCTCGGTGCGAACCATCGAGTTGACGAGAGCTGTTCGCTCCACTCGGGTGAATGGGTTGTCCATAGTGGAGGGCCAGGTTATAGGCTTGCTGGACGGCGCTTTGTTGCAAGCCGGCGACTCCTTGAGCGAGGTGGCTATGGGAGTCTTGGAGCAGGCCAGTGTCGTGGAACACGAGGTTGTGACCATCTACTGCGGGGAAGGGGTGTCCATGGAGGATGGCCGCTCGCTGGCGGCTTCCATCCGCGATAGATGGCCGGAGCTCCAGGTGGAGGTGGTGGAGGGAGGGCAACCCCACTACCCGTACATCATATCGATCGAGTGACGTGAACCCCTTGCCTTTGTATCCATCCCAGCGCTACCCAATGCCTGGAGGTACAGGTGGCCAAGGTCCGGGTTGTGACCGACAGTACCGCCGACATGGATCAGAGAGAGGCCGAGCGTCTCGGGATAGCCATGATCCCACTGAACGTCCACTGGAATGGCGAGACCTACCAGGACAAGGTGGAGATCACCATCGATGAGTTCTACCGGAAGCTTCGGGAGGAGAAGGGTGTGCCCCGGACCTCTCAACCCCCCATCGGCCGATTTGAGCAGTTGTATCGGGAGCTGCTGAAGGAAGCGGACGCCATAATCTCGCTTCACATCTCCAGCAAGGCCAGTGGCACCTACAACGCCGCCCTGACGGCTGCCCAGGGCATCGCTCCCGATAGGATCGCGGTGGTAGACTCGAGGATACTCAGCTACCCTCTGGGCGCTCTGGTGCTTCGCGTCGCCCGGTTGGCTAGCGAGGGTGGCTCGCTGGCGGACTGTATGGCTCTCGCGGAGAGCCTGATACCCCGGTTGAGGCTGTTTGCTGCCATGGACACCCTGGAGTTCCTGCGCCGGGGCGGAAGGGTGAGCAGATTCCAGGCCTTTGCCGGAAGTCTCTTATCGATCAAGCCGATGGTCTATCTGGTGGATGGGGAGGTTCTACCGCTGGACCGTGTTCGGACAAGGACCGCGGCCGTCAGGCGGGTGGCTGATCTGATGGTGGCTCTCGGACCCCTGGAGGATGCCGCGGTCCTCTATGGGGACGACCCTGCTCCGGCAGAACAGTTGATAGCCATTCTGAAGGACGCGATGCCCGGGGTCCCGATCCACTGGGGCAGGACCGGGGCGGTGATTGGAACTCATACCGGGCCGGGGGTCTTTGGTGCTTACGGTCTCGTGAGATCGCGGGCGACGATGTGAAGGGACGGGAGGAGAAGGTGGGGAGGATCCGGGTGGTGACCGACAGCACGGCCGATGTGGAGGGGGAGGAAGCTGAAAGGCTGGAAATCACTGTCGTCCCATTAAATGTCCACTGGAATGGCGACACCTACCGGGACAAAGAGGAGCTCTCCATCGACGAGTTCTACCGGAAGCTGCGAGAAGAGAAGGGGACTCCCAGGACCTCCCAGCCTTCAGTGGGACAGTTCGAGCAGGTTTACCGGAAGCTGCTGCGGGAGGCCGACGCCGTTGTGTCGGTGCACCTCTCTTCCAAACTGAGCGGGACCTTCAACTCCGCCCAGATCGCGGCTCGGAACGTTGCCCCTGATCGGATCACCGTTATTGACAGCCGCACTCTCACCATGCCGCTGGGCTATCTGGCGCTTCAGGTGGCGCGCCTTGCCGAAAGCGGCGGCTCAATGGAGGAATGCGCGGCCCTCGCCCGTTCGTTGATCCCGAGGCTGCGGGTTGTCTTTGCGCTAGATACCCTGGAGTTTCTGCGCCGTGGGGGGAGGATCGGCAGGGCGCAGGCCTTAGCCGGCGGGCTGCTCTCGATCAAGCCGATTCTGCAAATCCTGGATGGGGAGGTGCTGCCGGTCGACCGGGTGCGCACCAGGGCGGCCTCGGTGAATCGGCTGATCGAAGTGGTGCGAAACCTGGGGCCTATGGAGACGCTCTTCGTCCTCTACGGCGACGACCCTCAGCCGGCCCAACAGCTCCTGGAGCTGCTGACCGCCGCCTATCCGGGCATCGACATCCAGTGGGGTAGGATAGGTGCTGTCCTGGGCACACATGCGGGGCCGGGAGTGTTCGCCGTAGGTGGCGTCCTCTATGAACGAGATTGATGGCCACCACACCAACCGGATCGAGCTACAGGACCTGTGGAGCAGGGCGAAGAAGATCCTGACACAGGAGTCTCGGAGCGGCTGTGCCGACCGGACCGTGTTCGGTGGGCTGGAGAAGTTCATTTCCAACTGGCATGCCTCTCTTTCGTCTCCTGCCGTACCATCTTCGGTGGCCAACGAAGCTGATCTCGTGGCCTCGATGTTGGAGGGCTACCGGCAGTTGCCGACGAAGGATCGGGCCGCTGTCGTTGCGGCGGCGCTGCAGGTCGTGGAGAACGCCCTTCGAGATGCGACTGAGGCTGCAGCACCCCCTCTCCCCGCGGGAGCCCGTGAAGGTCGGAGGTCCAGGGGTGTCCCCCAGCATCCTGGTCACGGGGATGAGGGCTTACCCCCCGCGGGGGGCACGAAGGCTGGGCCGGCAGAAGGCCCGACCGCCTCGCGTCTCGGAGTGCGCGGCCCACGGCGGGCTACTCCCAACCCGACATCAGTCCTCACCCCGACCCTCTCCCCTTGGGAGAGGGAGAGTTCGACGCTCACCCCGGTCCTCTCGCGTGGAGATGCTGGGAAGGCGGGGGCTAGAACGCCGCCCTCGATCCTGGAGCGGGGTGCTCCAGCCTTAAGACTGGATGCGCCGGTAACATCGCTTCGTGGTGTTGGCAAGCTGCGGGCCGCTCAACTGGCCAGGCTCGGCATCACATCGGTTCGAGACCTTCTTCTCCATTTCCCCCGGGACTACAGGGATTTTCGGAACATCAAGCGGATCGTGGACCTGATGTACGGCGAGACCGCCAGTGTCCTGGGTGTGGTGGAGGACGTTCAGGTGATACCGGGGCCCCATCGCCGCTTCAGGACCACGGTGAAGCTACGCGACGAGAGCGGCCGCGTTACCGCCACCTGGTTTCGATACGGCTACGGTGGTCCACGCGTGGCTCCCAATAGCTGGATAGCCCTGGCCGGCTCCGTGTCGGGCTTTGGCGGGCAGTTGAGCTTTGACAGCCCGGACTGGGAGCCCGCGGACGCCAGGCCGCTGCACACCCGGCGTTTGGTACCGGTGTACCCTCTGACCGAAGGTCTCTCCGACTACTGGCTCCGGGAGCTGATGGCCGGCCTCGTGCCCGCTGCCGCCCCTCTACTGGAGGATCCTTTGCCCGCCTGGATCCTCCAACGGCACGACCTCATGGGCCTCCCGGAGGCGGTGGCCAAGATTCACTCCCCGCGTGACCTGGAGGAGGCGGATAGGGCTCGCCGACGCCTGGCATTCGATGAGCTGTTCCTGGTGCAGATGGCGGCGCTCAAGAGCCGTGTCGAGTGGCAGGCCGGGGCCAGCGCCTCTTCTCTGCATCTGAGTGACGATCAGGTGGACCGCTTCCTGCGGAGCCAGCCTTTCGAGCTCACGGCGGCCCAGCGGAGAGTGATCGAAGATATCCGAAGGGACCTGCGAAGCACGCGGCCGATGACCAGATTGCTCCAGGGAGAGGTTGGGTCCGGCAAGACCATCGTGGCCGCTGTCGCGCTTCTTTCGGCTGTGGCAAGTGGCTGCCAAGGGGCACTGATGGCCCCGACGGAGATCCTGGCGGAGCAGCACGGCCGCACTCTCAGGTCGGCTTTCGCCAATGCCGAGGCGTTCCTGGCGGGGCTTCTGGGCCGTCCCCTCCGGTTGGAGGTGCTGACCAGCGCCTCAAAGCGATCGGATAGAGACAGAATCTACCGGGGGACGGTGGAAGGAGAGGTGGACGTTCTGGTGGGGACGCAGGCGCTGATCCAGGAGGGGCTGGGTTTCCGCCGTCTGGGCCTGGCGGTAGTGGATGAGCAACACCGATTCGGGGTGGTACAGCGAACGGCGCTGCGTCAGAAGGGCGGAACTCCCCATCTGCTGGTTATGACGGCAACCCCCATTCCGCGAACCCTGGCCCTCACCCTGTACGGGGACCTGGACCTCTCCATCATAGACGAGCTTCCTCCAGGGCGGCAGAGGGTTGAGAGCTACCTTCTGGGGCCCGCGGAGCGGCCCCACGCCTACGAGCATATCCGCCGGGAGGTGGCGCGGGGGAGGCAGGCTTTCATTATCTGCCCGCTGGTGGAGGACAGCCCGAACCTGGAGGCGAGGGCGGCGACGGCGGAGTACGAGCGCTTGCGGCAAGGAGAGCTTTCCGGTCTGCGCTTGGCGCTTCTGCACGGCAAGATGCGGCCGGCGGAGAAGGACGAGATAATGCGTCGCTTCCGAGACGGTGAGTACGATGTTCTGGTCTCCACCTCCGTCGTGGAAGTCGGGATCGACGTGCCTAATGCGACGGTAATGCTGGTGGACGGGGCGGAGAGGTTTGGGCTCGCCCAGTTGCACCAGTTTCGGGGCAGGGTGGGGCGCGGACAGCATCCGTCAAGCTGTATCCTGCTGACCGATTCGGTGGACGAGTCGGTCCTGGCTCGACTGAACACGGTGGTCTCGGTATCCGATGGCTTCCGGCTGGCGGACGAAGACCTGAAGCTGCGAGGACCGGGCGAGTACTTTGGGGTCAAGCAGAGCGGTTTCCCGGACTTCCGGATGGCCGATCTACGGGACGTGCGCCTGGTGGAGATCGCTCGGGATGCGGCGAGCGAACTGTTGGCCCGCGACCCGACCCTCGCTGCTCCCGAGCACGCAGCCCTGGCCGCTCGGCTTGAGGAGTTCAGGAGGATCGGCAGCTCGTGACCGAGCACATTGGAGCCTTGGCGTCTTCGTGGTTACGGAGGAGGTCCAGCCTATGCGGGTGATTGCCGGCAGCGCCAGAGGGCGACCACTGAGGAGTGTGGAAAGCCCCTCGGTCAGGCCGACCTCCGATAAGGTGAAGGGCGCCATCTTCTCGATGCTGGAGGCTGAGGCGTACAAGCGGGGTCTGGCCGAACCCGGATACCTGGCGGAGGCGGGGGAAGGGGAGGGTGGATTTCCGTGGAGAACGGTGCTGGACCTGTACGCTGGCAGTGGAGCCCTGGGGATCGAGGCTCTCAGCCGTGGGGCGGAGTCGGCGGATTTTGTGGAAGCGGACCCACGAGCGCGGGATGCCATCGCGGAGAACCTCAGGCGCACAGGCCTGGGCCACAAGGCGCGCATCCACGGCATGCGGGCGGAGACGGCAATCTCGACATTTGCCGGACCCTATGATTTAATACTGCTGGATCCCCCCTACAACGATCCTACCTTTGATGCGGTCTTCTGTGGACTGTGCCATTCGACGTTGGTGGGGGTCTCCACCTTTGTGGTCCTGGAGCACTCGCGGGAGCGATCGGTTCCGGCGACATGCGGTCCTCTCGTTCTATTGAAGACCCGCTTTCATGGGAGAACCGGCATCAGCATCTACGCGGCGGACCGACAGGAGTGAGGCTTGCGAATCGCGGTTTACCCCGGTAGTTTCGACCCTTTCACCAACGGTCATATGGACATCGCCCAGAGGGCGGCGAAGCTCTTCGATCGTTTGATCGTGGCGGTCTACGAGCATCCGGCGAAGGATGTGCTGTTCTCGGCGCCGGAGCGGGTCGACATGGCTCGGAAGGCGGTGGCGGGGAACGCCAATGTGGAAGTGGATAGCTTCTCCGGCTTGACCGTGGAGTACGCGCGACGGCGGGGGGCCTGCGCCCTGGTCCGAGGGCTGCGCGCCATCTCCGATTTCGAGTTCGAGTTCCAGATCGCCCATATGAACCGAAGTCTCTACCCTGGCCTCGAGGCCACCTTCCTTATGACCAGCCTGCCCTACGCCTTTCTCAGCTCCAGCATTGTCAAGGAGATCGCCAAGTTGGGGGGATCCCTGGATGGACTGGTGCCGGATCACGTGGCCGAGGCATTGCGCAGAAAGTCCGCCATGGCCGCTAGGGCAGGCGACCCCCCCACCAGCAGCCTGGTACCCTAGCTTCGTCTCGTAGAGAGGTGCTTCATGGACATGCTACATCTGCTGGATCGGCTCGAGGCCGTGCTGACCAGCGGTTCGCGGATACCGCTAACCGGCAAGACGGTGGTGGACGAGCACGAATGCCTTGACATAATCGATCAGTTGCGGGTGGTCGTTCCTGAAGAGGTGAAGCAGGCTCGCAGGCTGCAGCACGACCGCGAGCGCATACTACAGGATGCGGAAGAGGAGGCCTCCAGGATCGTGGCCCATGCTCAGGAGCAGGTATCCACGATGGCGGATCAGCACGAGATCGTCAGGGCGGCGGAGGCCAAAGCGAGGCGGATTCTGGACGAGGCCGAGTTGGAGGCCAGAGAAACCAGGCAGGGCGCCGACCGCTACGCCGCTGAGGCGCTCAGAGAGCTGGAGAGCAGGCTGAACGAGCTGTTGACAGTGGTGAGAAACGGGATCGAGTCCCTCAGCGGCCGCGGTTGACGCCTAGAGCCGGCGGAAGTATAATATTAGCCGGGCTTGCCGTAGGCGGCCTTCTTATTATGCTCAAGCGCGACGTCTCTGGCATTCAGCTCTTTGGACAGTCCCTTACCATCGGGTTATAGGTCGGGGGCGGACCTAGAGGGGCGGGTACGACGGTGATCGGCTTCAACGTGTCGCAGTTGCTCAAGGCTCCTGCAGGCACTATCCGGCGCGTGCAGGTGGATGAGCCGGATAATACTCTGGCCGCGGACCTTCATCTCGTCTCGGCTACTCGGGGGTCATTGCGCCTTATGCGCACCACCTCGGGTATTCTGGTCACCGGGCAGTTGTCCCACAGTGCTGAATGCACCTGCTCACGCTGCCTGGAAACGTTCGTGCGCCCCCAGGTCATCCAGTTGAACGAGGAGTTCCTGCCCGTCGTGGATGTCAACACCGGCCTGCCTGTGGAGGAACCGTGCGATCCAGACGCCTTCAAGCTGACCCCGAACCACGTCTTGGATCTCACGGAGGCCATCCGGCAGTTGTCGATCCTCGAGGAGCCCCTCCAGCCGTTGTGTGACGTTAACTGCAAGGGGCTCTGTGTGTCATGCGGGGCTAACCTCAATCTCGGGCCTTGCGGCTGTCAGGAGGGATCTGAAGGGGAACCCTCCAGGTCTCTCCGGTCGCTGATGGCCGAACGTCTACGTCAGGCGGGATACAAGCCAGAATAGGAGTGGTTTCAGTTGGGCGCTCTACCTAAGAAGAAGATCTCCCACTCGGCTCAGGGCAAGAGGCGGAGCCATCTGGGCATCGAGATGCCGAACCTCACGCCCTGTCCTCAGTGCCATGCTCTCAAGCTGCCCCATCATGTGTGTCCTTCGTGCGGCACCTACAAGGGCGAGCAGGTTCTCAACATCAAGCCCAGGAAGAGAGAGGGATAGATACTGGCAGAGAAGGTCGCCTTCGTCTTTCCGGGGCAGGGTGCCCAACGGGTGGGAATGGGCCGGGAACTGTGGCAAAACAGTCCGGCTGCGCGTCAGCTATTCGATGAGGCCGATCGGTCTACCCATCTTCCATTGACCCGAGTCTGTTTCGAAGGGCCAGCGGAGACGCTCACCGACACGGCCTTTGCGCAGCCGGGGGTGGTGGTAGCCAGTCTTGCGGCAGCCGCGACGCTGCGGGAGGTGCTGGAAGCCTCCGGCCATTCTCTGACTCCCGCCCTGTGTGCCGGTCATAGTGTGGGTGAGCTGGCTGCTCTCGCCGCTGCTGGAGCGGTAACGACGGAAGACTGTCTCCGCCTGGTGGCGCTGCGAGGCAGGCTGATGGCCGAGGCCTCGGCTGTGGCGGACGGCTCTATGGCGGCGGTTCTGGGCCTGGAGGAGCAGCTTCTGGTGGAACTGTGCTCCCGCGCATCCCAGGAAACGCGGGCCATTGTCCAAGTCGCAAACCTGAACGCACCAGGACAGGTTGTGCTGTCCGGAAGCCGGCACGCTTTGGCACGGGCCTGCGATCTGGCGCGCGAGGCCGGAGCGAGGCGGGTTGTCAAGCTGGAGGTTAGCGGACCCTTCCACTCCGCCTATATGCGACCCGCGGCCGACCAGTTCGTGGGCGTCGTCGACGGAACGAGGGTATCGGCCCCCGTCGTTCCCGTGGTGCTCAACGTTACCGCCCAACCCTGCTCTGACCCAGGGGCATTGAAGCGGGAGCTGGTGGAGCAGATGGTCAGTCCGGTACGCTGGGCCGACTCGGTGAAGACCATGCGAGATCTGGGTTGCACGGTGTTCGTGGAGCTGGGTCCCGGGCAGGTGTTGAGCGGACTGATCAAACGGATCGCCAGAGACGCGACCGTTCTGAACGTGGAGGACTGGGAAAGCCTTCAGAGCACCGCTGTAGCCCTTCGGCATCTGTTGTAGTCCCCCAAGGCGGTCAGACCCTTACTCTGACCATTACTCCCTGTTTCATCCTAGTCCTTTCCCCGGGAGGAGGCGTGGGACCTCCAAGGGAGGTCTCCCGGGGCGAGGGATATCCGGGAGGCGCCTCATGGAAACCTCTGCAAAGGTTGCTCTGGTTACCGGCGGATCGCGCGGGATCGGACGGGCTGTGGCTCTACGCCTCGCCAGGGAGGGCGTGACGGTAGTTGTCAACTACCTGTCGAATCGAGCGGCGGCCGAAGAGGTGGTAGCGCAGGCCCAGGCGATCGGCGGGCGCGCCATCACCGTTCAGGCAGATGTGTCGATAGTGGCCGAAGCCGAGGGTATGGTGGAGAAGGTGGTTGCCGACTTGGGTCGCCTGGACATCCTGGTGAACAACGCGGGCATCACCCGTGATACCCTTCTACTGCGTATGTCCGAGCGGGACTGGGACGAGGTGCTGAGCACCAACCTGAAGGGAGCCTACGCTTGCGCCCGAGCCGCTCTACGCCCGATGCTGCGGCGTCGCTACGGACGCATCGTCAACGTCAGCTCGGTGGCGGGCCTCATGGGTAACGCGGGGCAGGCCAACTACTCCGCGTCCAAGGCCGGCCTCATCGGTTTCACTAAGGCCGTGGCGCGAGAGGTTGCGGGCCGAAACGTCACGGTGAACGCGGTGGCGCCCGGGTACATAGAGACTGATATCTGGAGCGGTGTGTCCGAATCAGCGAGAGGCGAGTTTCTGAGAATGATCCCTTTGGGTCGGCCGGGAAAGCCGGAGGAAGTGGCCGAGGTGGTGGCCTTCCTGGCTTCCGACGCGGCCAGCTACGTGACCGGACAGGTGCTGGCGGTTGATGGCGGGATGGTGATGGCGTAGTGTTTCGCAAGGTACTGGTGGCGAACAGGGGCGAGATAGCCGTCCGCATCATCCGGGCGTGCCGCGAGCTGGGCATCCAGACGGTGGTTGCCCATTCCGAGGCGGATCGCCACTCGCTGCCGGTCTATCTGGCCGATGAGGCCGTCTGCATAGGCCCCGGCCCCTCCGACAAGAGCTACCTCAATATCGCCAATGTGGTCAGCGCCGCTCTGGTGAGCGGTTCAGAGGCGATCCATCCCGGCTACGGATTTCTGTCGGAGAACTCCTACCTGGCCGAGGTTTGCGAGCAGTGCGGTATCGTGTTCGTGGGCCCTCCCTCCAGGGTGATCGAGCGGTTCAGCGACAAGGCCGCCGCCCGAGAGTTGATGAGGTCGGCCGGGCTCCCCGTGCTGCCGGGGGTCGATAGGCCGGTCTACACCCTGGAGGCAGCCCAGAAGGCCGCGGCAACCATGGGCTTCCCTCTGATGATCAAGGCTTGTGCCGGTGGTGGAGGACGCGGGCTCAGGGCCGTCATGGACGATGCCGACCTGGCACGGAGCTTTGCCGTGGCGCAGCGGGAGGCCCAAACCGCCTTCGGGGAGGGGGGGCTGTACCTCGAGGCTCTCGTCCAGGGCGCCCGACATGTGGAAGTTCAGGTGCTGGTGGACCGATATGGGAATGCCGTACACTTGGGAGAGAGGGACTGCTCGCTCCAGAGGAGGCACCAGAAGATCTTGGAGGAGTGCCCTAGCCCTGGCCTGGACCCAGAGGTGCGGAGAGCCATGGGCGAGAGCGCGGCGGCGGCTGCCGCGGCCGTGGGCTACGAGGGCGCCGGAACCGTGGAATTCCTCCTGGATCAGACTGGGCGGTACCATTTCATAGAGGTGAATGCGAGAATCCAGGTGGAACACCCCATTTCGGAGGTCACGACGGGGATAGACCTGGTAAAATGGCAGTTGAGGATTGCCGCTGGCGAGCCCCTCGGATTTGATCAGACGGCTGTGTCCGTGCGCGGGCATGCCATCGAGTGCCGCATCAACGCCGAGGATCCCATGCAGGGGTTTGCGCCACAATCGGGCCTGATCGGCAGCTACATGCCGCCCGGCGGGCCCGGGATCCGGGTGGATTCCCACCTCTTTTCCGGGTATATGATGCCACCCTATTACGATTCCCTTCTGGCCAAGGTGATCGCATGGGGAAACGACCGGCTGGAGGCCGTGGCCAGAATGAGGCGGGCTCTCGAGGAGTTCAGGACAAGCGGCGTCAGCACCAATATCCCGTTTCACCTGCAACTGCTGGCGAACCGGCGGTTCCTTGAGGGTAGATACGACACCGACTTTGTGGAGCGGATTCTGGAGGGTCGGGATGGCGAAGACCTTGACGGAAGCGTTATGCTAGTGTCTGCAGCCGGACCGAACGGGAGGCGCGGCCGTGTCGGTGGATGAGGATTTCTGCACCGTCAGGATCTCCTCGGGCGTTCTGGCGACGATCGCCGGTCTGACCACCATGGCCGTGCCGGGGGTGCTGCGGACGAGCGGCGGCATCGTGAGCGGCGTCAGCAGGCTGGTTGGTAGAGACAATCCCACCCGGGGTGTGAAGGTGCGGGTCCGAGAAGACCACGTGTATCTGGACATACATGTGGTCGTGGAGCAGGGGGCAGATCTGGTGCGGGTCGGCAGTCAGATCCAGCGCGACGTGGCGCATGCCATCGACAAGATGGTGGGAGTGCCGGTGGCCGAGATCAACGTGTACGTTCAGAACATGGAGTAGTCGGTCGGACAGGGTCCTCGCAATGTCAACACCCCAGCGGCTAGTTCACGGCCGAAGAGCAGCCCGCATGGCGGCGCTGCAGGTCCTGTTTGAAGTCGATACCACGGGGCACAACCCCGACGAGGTGTTGGCGAGACGCATCGTGGAGGATAGCCTTGCTCCCGAGGCAGGCGAGTACGCCACCGATCTGGTGCGCGGGGTGTTGCATCACCTGTCCGCCATAGACGAGCGGATCCAAAGGGCGGCGCCCGCATGGCCCTTTTCCCAGATGGCGGCGATAGACCGCAACATCATCAGGATCGCTTTGTACGAGGCCCTGTTCCGTGGGGAGAAGGTTCCCTTCAAGGTAGCGGTGAACGAAGCGGTGGAGCTGGCCAAGCTGTTTGGCAGCGAAAGCTCCAGTCGCTTCGTCAACGGAGTGGTGGGAAGGATAGTCTCCGAGGAGATGGCGAAGCAGTCGGGCGGTGAGTCCGCCGCGGA
>Ga0315298_1008116_pt1 | contig 13527 bp, 9 predicted proteins | sample WHS_1_MG_FD_203077 | JGI IMG/M metagenome (GOLD analysis project Ga0315298, IMG submission 203077) | Extremophilic microbial mat communities from Washburn Hot Springs, YNP, Wyoming, USA - WHS_1_MG | ecosystem: Environmental > Aquatic > Thermal springs > Hot (42-90C) | place: USA: Wyoming...
TATCCAAAATTCTGTTGGTATTATAATGAGGGAAAAGCTTGACCGGTTTACCTTCAAGTGAGAGCTTACGTATGTGCTCTATCCTCTCCACAGTCCAAAACTCGTTATCGGTCTGTTTGGGGATCGGAAGGTACTTATTGATTATTAGCAATGCTGGTCTCAACCGCCCCACTGGGCTTTTTAATCTCAATTGTCAAAATTGATTCGAATTATCGTATTCGAGTCTACGAAATTACGAATGAAATGGTTCGGAAAACGTACTTGTTCGTTCGAATTCGGAATTAGATATATCATCCTTAATGATTTTCAATTCATCATACCTTATTTCGGCTCGACGATTTATAGTTCGGCCAGATCTTTATGAAAATTGTTAAATTATGTCTCCTCATACGATGTGCAATTTGAAAAACATTTGACATTACAGAATTCCTTCAACCATGAACTGCTGGCTGGGCTTGGCCTTGGGAGCCGGCCTGTTTGGCGGCCCTCTTGATCACTAAGTACACGCAAAGGTCACCGCACATAGTGCACGACCCCGACTCGTAGTCCTTGTACTGCCTATAGATTTTCCTCGCCCTCTCAGGATCGAAGGTCAGCTCGAACATCTTCTTCCAGTCCAAGTTCTTCCTTGCTGTGCTCATCTCCCTGTCCTTCTTCCTCGCCCGTTCGCCTAACTTGACTATGTCGCCCACGTGAGCGGCTATCTTGAAAGCTATGAGCCCTTCCTTGACCTGCTCTGGGTTTGGTAGACTGAGGTGCTCTGCCGGAGTTAAGTAGCACAGCATGTCAGCACCAGCAGCGGCAGCTATAGCCCCCCCGATAGCGCCGGCTATATGATCGTAGCCCGCAGCTATGTCAGTCGGTAGAATCCCTAGAACGTAATAGGGAACCCCTCCCGTCAGGGCCTTCTCGAGCCTTATGTCGGCCTCTATGTGGTCTAAAGGCATGTGGCCTGGACCTTCGATCATCACCTGGACTCCCTTCTCAATGGCCCTCCTCGCCAACCTAGCGTTATTGACTAGCTCGCCTACTTGTAACTCGTCATGAGCGTCATCTATCCCTCCTGGCCTTAGGGCGTCGCCTAGGCTGAGCACCACATCATATTCCTTAGCCATTTCTAGGAGGTAATCGAAGTTAGCGTACAGGGGATTCTCCTTTTCGTTCTGTATCTCCCAGGCTAGGAGGATCGTTCCTCCCCTGCTCACCACTCCAGCTACCCTGTTGGCCTTCACCGCCTTCTTGGCCAGCTCGAGGGTTATGCCAGTGTGAACCGTCACGAAGTCAACGCCGTCCTTGAAGTGTTTTTCCAGGACGTTGAACACGTCGTCCTCCGTGAAGTTTATCGCATACTTCCTCTTCACCACGGAATCGTAATAGACCTGATAGACCGGAACCGTGCCTACCGGCATCCAGGCCTCCTTAATAATCGCCCTCCTCGCCGCATCTATGTCGCCCCCGTCGGTGAGGTCCATGATTGTGTCGGCGCCGTACTCGTTGGCTATCCTGACCTTCTCGAGCTCCTCGTTCAGGTCATAGCGGTTCGTGGAAGCTCCTAAGTTCACGTTGACCTTCGTGAAGAGGCCCTCCCCAATCGCGGTATACCTCCTCAGGTTATCCCTCACTACGTTGTGGAAAATTACTACAGTCCCCCTGGCCACCCTGTTCCTGATTTTCTCAGGCTCCAGGCCCTCCTGCTGGGCTATTATCTTCATCTCCTCCGTTACCGAACCGTTTCTCGCTAGTTCAATTTGAGTCGGCATAGGTGATTTTCAATATTAGCAAGTTAATAAGTCGTTAATCATTACTCCTGAACACGCTGGACATGAACTTATCGTAATCCACGACGACCCTCTCGTGAGTTCCCTCCCCTATCAGAACGTCGTTCCAATAGGCCGAAACTCTGAACTTCATCCTTTTGCCATCGAACTCCGTAAGCTCGGACCTCACCCTTACCCTCTCGCCTATAGCCACTGCCTTGAGGTGTCTGACCTCGACCCTCACTCCCACCGTCGTCTGATTTTCCTTCACGTACTTCAAAGAAAGCTGGAACGAGACGTCCTCCATGAAGCCTATCATGCTCGGGGTCGAAAGAACGTAAACGGCACCCGAGGAAACGTTCGAGGCGGCGTGTTCCGGTCTCACTTCGAAGACCTTCTCCAGGTAATCCACGAAGTAAGAGAAGGGAGTTAGGTAAAAACCGTTACGAGCCGAGAACGGAGGTCGTAATCCACGCCCTTATTACTTCCTGGACGACCTTTACCGTCTCCCCGCTCGGCGAATGGCCCATGTTCTGAATTACGTGGAGTTCACACTTTTTACCCGCCTTTTTTAGCGCCTCACACAGGTCGAGGCTCTGCCTCGGCTCTACTATGGGGTCCTTCTCGCCGTGAATGAGTAGAACGTTAGTTAACCTGTCAACGTAGTTGAAGGCGCTTACCTCCCTCTCTTCCCTAGGGAGGGACTTAAGCTCCTCGTATATCCTTGCCTGGAACGTCCCAGGAGGGAACTTGGAAACGTACTCGAACTGCCTCCTCCTGTCCGCGGGAGCCCCTACAGCAACTACAGGCTTTCCTTTCAGCGCTCCCGCGATGAGGGCTACGAGACCTCCTCTAGAATGGCCGGCTATCACGTCGAAGTCGTAGGATAGGCTGATGCGAATCCCTTCCGAGATCTCCACGTCGAACTCGGGGACTATCACTTCTCCGAACTCCCTGAAGGGGGACGCCAACCACTCGACGTTCTTGGGAGAGGAGTTCCTGCCGTGGAGTATTAAGGCCTTCATCAGCCTATAATGAGTTGGTGGGCTTTAACTGATGCCCCCTCTAGAACCACATAAACAGCATGCAATAAGCCCTCGCTGTACTCGCTCCCTGGGTTGAAGACGAGGGTCCTACCTATCCTATCGTAACCCCTCGATTCGTGAATGTGACCGTGTAGTCCTATCAAGGGTTGGTACTCCTCGATCACCTTCCTCACCGCCACTGAGCCTACGTGAACGTAAACGGGAAGGCCGCCCTTAATGACAGGCTTCAGATCCTTGTCTAGCAGGGGAGCGTTGTCTATATTGGTGTTTATGGGGGGCGCATGGATATTGAATATCGCCTTCTCCTTGTCGCTGAGCTTCTCCGCCTCGGCCTTCAGTCTCTTGTAAATCTCGTCCTCAGGCAACTCCCTGGGGGTGTTCCAAGGGGTAGGGTTGACGTAACCGAAAGATATCATCTCGTGACCCATTATGTCGATCACTTTCCCTTCCGTCGGTGTCATGAACTCCGATTCCTTCAACACGTCGAAGAGGAACTCCGGGTCGTCGTTACCCAGATTAACGTAAATCGGAATCCTTCTCGTCCTAAGCTTCTCCGCCGCTATCCTGTCCCATCCCTTCAGCACATCGATCATCGCCCTCTTGAAATACTCGTCCCTAAGGGACTTGTTGTGCAATAACTCCTCGTATTCCTGTTTCGTCACTATCGCGTAGTAATCGCCCCTCCCTCTAATCTCCTTGAGCAATGCCTCCAAGTTGTCGACCGGTTTACCCTCGTATTCATACCTTCCGTTTCCGAGGTCTATGACGGGATACAAAGCCTTCCCGGCTATGTCACCTCCGATGACTAACGCGTTGACTTCATACATTAGCCCCGCGTTGAGGAACTTCCTGAAGACTATATCGGAGCCATGAACGTCGGAGGTGAATAGTATCTTCACTTTGTTTCCCTTCTGTCCTCCTTTCCCGAAAAACATCTCCCTACTGCTTGTCTTGTTCCCCTTAGAATTTATGTTCTACCTAATAGAGCTATTTATTACTTTAAACCAATGAAGTGACGCCTAGCCCTGACTTTGGATTCTATCGGTAGATTTTATCAAGGTTGACAAGATCAAGGCTATCATGAGGATGGTTCCAGAGGTGACGAACGCTACCGTAAGCCCTTTAATGAACTCCGTAGCAAGCGTCGAGTTAAGGACTGTGGTCCCTACGAATATCTCGAAGGCGTACTGCCTAGGGATCGAGATTGAGGAGACCACGATGGCTAAAGTATAGCTTACAATAGTCCCTATGTTGGTCAAGGTTCTCTGAAGCCCGCCCGCGCTACCCAGGTACTGTGGGGGAGCGTTCACCATGACGGCCTTGTTGTTCCCAGGGAAGTAAAGGGCGCTTCCTATTCCTCCTAGAATGGAGGCAAGGATGATGTATTCTATTGGGGTATTAATCCTAAGTTGAGTATACAACAAAACCGACACCAACTGAAGGGCTAGACCCCCGATAACGGCGACCCTATAACCGAACGTGTCGATGAGTCTGCCCGACACTACAGCCATACCGCTAGATAGTACGTAGCCTGGAACTAGCACCAAAGACGCTGTAAGCGGATCTAAGCCCTTTACTCCCTGTAGGTACATAATGATCAAGAAGATTATCGAGAGGTAACCCACACTTTGAAACAACGAGATGAGTAACGGAAGGCTGAACTGTCTAAACTTTAATGCATTTATATCTATAATAGGATTTTTTACTTTAGTTTCGATAAATGTAAAAAGTAAGAATAATAGCAACACGCCGATCAAAATGATTAAGGAGTTCTGTAAGTCTAAGCCAAAGCCCGTCACGTCTATGGAACCGTAAGATATCAGGGCAAGTGAGACGAGTAGAACGCTCGAGCCTAACCAGTCGAAGCTGACCTTTTTGACCAATTTCGTTCTTAAGTACTTGAACCCGGCCAGAGAAGCCACTATCCCGATTGGCACGTTAATGAGGAAAATGCTCTGCCAATCGAAGAAAGTCGTCAATACGCCCCCTAGAACTATGCCTAGTGTGGCACCTACGTTCCAGCCTATCGCCGTTATCCCGAAAGCCCTTCCCAGCCTGTCCTTTCTCATTGTTTCGGTTATTATGGCGGAGGAGTTGGCCTGTAGCATGGCCCCTCCGAAACCTTGAAGGAACCTGAAAGCGATGAGGGCGTATATTGTGGGGGAGAAGGCGCATAGGAATGAAGCTACGGTAAATATAACGAAGCCCAGGTTGTAGACTTTCCACCTCCCGTAACTGTCCCCCAACCTGCCCAAAGGTGTCGTAAGCGTAGCCACAACCAGGAGGTAAGCCAGTATCGTCCAGACCGTAGTGATCAGATCGGTGTTATAATACTTCATTATGTTCGGTATCGCCAGTATAACGATGGTCGTGTCAACTGCAGCCATCATGACACCCAACGCAACGATAGCCAGTACGACCCATTCCTTAACTGATTCAAGGTCTCCGCTCATCGAAATAACACGATTTAACGGCTTTCCACGCTATAAAAGTTAAACGTCGAAGGATTTCTCTTGGGCGAACTTCTTAGTTCACGTTGAAGCAGAAATTTGGATCTATCGAATTGTATACGGCTCTAATTAAAATGAGCAAACTAAAGATATATCAATAATAGATATATCGATATATCGATCACACTTAATATTGAGGGGGACGAGGTGTCGAACGCCTTGGAGTTGATTGATCTATGACTGTCGATCCACAGCCCGAGGACAAATACGTCATAAGCTTGATGAACGTGTGCAAAGTTTACGAGGGGAAGGTTCCCGTCGAGGCCTTAAGGAACGTGAATTTGAGAATCGAAAGAGGCGACTTCGTCTCTATCACCGGGCCTTCTGGCTCGGGCAAAACCACGCTACTTCTCGTTATGGCGACCCTCGCCAGGCCCACTTCCGGGACGGTACTTATCGACGGAATTGACATAACTAAGCTCAGTGACGATGAGTTATCGCGTTTAAGGAACAGAAAGATAGGCCTGGTTTTCCAGAACTACAACCTGATTGAGAGGATGACCGTGCTAGAGAACGTGGAGCTGCCGCTGATCGCGAGGGGTGTTCCCAAGTCTGAGAGGAGGAAAATCACGATGGAAGTACTGAGGGTCTTGGAAATAGACCACTTAGCTCACAGGAAGCCAAACGAGCTCTCTGGCGGACAACAACAAAGAGTTGCGATAGCTAGGACTTTGGCACAAAACCCTGATATCATACTTGCTGACGAGCCGACGGCGAACTTGAACTCCGAAATGGCCAAGGTCGTAATGGATACTTTCGTAAAGGCTAACCGTGAGTTCGGAAAAACCGTGATAGTCGTAACCCATGAGCCTGATATAGCGGAGTACGGAAAAACCAGGGTGAGAATGAAGGATGGCTCGATAGTCGCAGTGGAAAGGGCCTGAGGTAGTGAGAAATGACTAACAGAACCAGAGCGCAAATTTCGTCAATTATAATGGTTTTGATGGCTCTGGGCCTACTTGGGTCAGTTAGCCCGATAGTATCCGCAGCCTCGACCCCACAGGTGCTTTTAGTGGCCTGGGGCTCGCTCCAGCAGCCCGTTAATGCCACCGCAGGGGATTACAACGTACCGCTTTACGTCGTGCTCTCCGGCGACGTAATCAACGCCACTTTGTTACCGAACTCGTATCAGCCCTTTGGGACGACCTCACCAATATACGGGGTTATCTTGTCTCAAAGCGGCACTCAAACAGTAGTCGAGTTCGTAGTATCGTTGGTGTCGTCGGGCGTTTATTACGTTCCGCTAGAGGTCTATTACTCTAACTATACGTCTACAAAAAGTATTCAGAGAACTACCCTAACTTTGCCGATATACGTGTCTAGTCCTTCGTTCCCGATTCTAGAAGATATTTTATTTAATGGCGATCCGTTCGCCGTGCAAGGCTCGGGAGTGACGAACCTACAAGTTACGGTGTACAACCCTTCCAATGTCTTAATGCGGAACGTACTTATAACCCTCTCCTTGCCGGACGGTGTATACTCGCTGAACGGGAACCAGTACGTCACTGTGCTTATCCCGCAGGTGCCTCCTTACTCGCTCGCACAGGGCGAGGCTTTCGTCCTCGTCACAACTGAAGTTGGACCCGGGACCTACAGTTTAGCCTACAAGGAGCAGTACACTGACCCCCTTGGAGGAATTCATTCGAATATGTACTATAATGCCACAGTCTACGTCATTCCTTCTCAGCCGCTGAGGTTAGAAGTCAGTCCCGTTTCAGCCGTCCCAGGCGGGGTAGCAACGCTTGTTGTTAAGGCGAAGGGCCAAGGGATGATTACAGCCCTTAACCTAGTTTCTCCATTCTCGATAATAGCCTCCAATTTTACCCCTAACTTCCCGGTTAACGGCGAGGCAGTCTTCGCGTTCAAGCTTCTGATTCCGGTCAGCGATGGTCCAGGGGTTTATCCTATTACTGTTAATTTGAACTACTTGAGTTACGAAAGCAACTACCAGGCGGCATACAACTCGTTCATAAACGTGACGCTTGGTGATGCACAACCGTTCATAGAGTCCCTGATGTGGCAGGGAGTCCCCATACCTGGCGGGACCACGCAGGTTTCAATGATTGTCGTCAACCCGTACGACTTCCCTATCTATAACGTCCAGGTAACCTTCGGCGACGGAGTTACGTTAGATAACGAGCAGATAGTGCAGGTAGTTCAACCAATGGGTTACTCGCAAATAGTCGCCACGGTAAGGCTCCCCAACGTTTCAGGGACGTTAAACGTTTCTTACACCTTGAGTTATTACGTGAACGGCCAGCAGTATAACTCAACGGGAAAAATCGCGATAAGCCTCTCCGAGTACCCCACGCTCGGCCTGACCATTAAACCGAGCGTCCTTTATGCTGGCGTGCAAATGACTGGTTTTCTGAACATTAGCAACGGGTTATCGAGCCCAATAAGCCAGTTAATCGTGACCCTGTACTCGCAAGGAATTGAAACGATCTCGAAGCCTACGGCATTGGGAGAGATCGGGCCTCACGAGTGGACGCTGATCCCGCTACAGTTGTCCGTTCCTCAGAACCTACCTACAGGCACTTACTACGTCAACGTCAACGTCTCGTACGTTTATAACGGAATACGAGTACTTCAGAATTACCTCGTTCCCGTTTACGTTATTCAAGGAATTAATCCGATCGGAGTGACAGTAGAGCCCAGCGTCCTGTATTATCAAACTCCTAACTCGGTCGTCCTATCCCTAACTAACACTTTGAATGAGACTTTACGGAATGTGTCAATTATAATTACTACACCATCCACCGCGGTTCAGATAAGCCCTCAAAACGCGTACCTGAGCTCGCTTAAGCCCAAGTCGACGGCGAGCCTGAACATCACAGTCTTCACGAACCTAAACACGGTTCAAGCGGTTCCGGTAACTCTCACGGTAAGCTACCTGTCGAACGAAGGACTACAAGTGGAGACGATCTCTCTTGTCCTCACCTTTACTGGACTCATCAAGCTCGAGTTGCTTTCGCCTAACTTTACGTACAACAACGGTAGCGTGATGTTCTCTGGAACGCTACTGAACGTGGGGAACACTCAAGCGAACAACGTGATCGTTTACTATCCTGGAGGGAGCCTGTACCTCGGTCAGTTACCGCCTAACTCCCCGCTCAATTTTGAGATCCCTGCGCAGTGGAACGGTAAGACGGCCTCGGTGAACTTCATCGTATCCTACGAGACCCCCCTATACACTGTCGTTAACACGTCGTATTCGTATTCGTACAACTTGACGATAGCCAACTCCTCGACTACGCATCATACATACGGGCCGAACTTATTCTCATCAGTCTACTTTTATGCAATAATTGTATTAATTGTGCTAATTATTGCATTAATTACAATAAGAAAAAGAAGGAGGTCCAACGGATGAAGTTAAGCGACCTGGGAAAGCTCGCCTTCAACGCCCTTAAGGAAAAGAGAACGAGAACGATACTCACCGTTCTCGGCATTATGGTGGGGCCAGCGATAGTGATCGCGATGACGGGCATGATTCAGGGCTTCTCAATTTACTTTCAGAACCTTATCCTACAAACCTTTGCGCCCAACGACATATTCCTGAGTCCTGAGACACCCGGAAGCTTGAACTCCTACATACTATATCAAATCGAGCAGATCCCAGGCGTCGAAGTTGTGGTTCCATACTACCTAATCCCCGCCAGTATTAGCACGCCGAAGGGATCAATGCCCACAACGATTTTCTCGATGAACGTCAATTACGTGAACCTAGTGCTCCCTTCCGCTAAACCCTACTCTGGCAGAATGCCAATAGAGGGTTCATACACTCAGGTGGCCGTAGGCTACTACCTCGCTAACCCCAGGTACCCTGGTCAGCCCACGTTCAAGCCTGGAGACGTCATGACCGTGATAATCTCGCTTCCGAACGGCCAAACAGAGACCATGTCGTTCTCCGTGGTGGGCGCGCTTAAGGAGATCAGTTCGTTCGGAGGAGCCAACTTCGATCAGGCGATTTACGCATCAGACGCGTTAGGGAAAGCTATATACGGTGATCAGTACTCAGGAGCTATAGTGGTCGCGAAGCTGTCCGACGTAGATCAAGTAGCTAACGCGATTCAATCACGATATGGAAATTACGTCACCGTTCAAACCGTTCAACAGTTCCTGACCTTCATCAAGCAGAGCTTGGGCTCGTTTGAGGCCTTGCTTGTAATTGCCGGAGCCTCCTCGTTCATCGTGGCTTTCATAGGCGTCACGACGACGATGTTGACCACGGTGGTAGAAAGGACCAGGGAAATAGGACTACTGAGCTCGTTAGGTTTCAGCAAAAGGGACGTCTTGCTGTTGTTTCTGTTGGAGGCCTTGATAATGGGCATAATAGGCACCTCTATAGGGACGCTGTTAGGACTGGGAGGCTCCTATGTGATGGCAGAGGTTGCCTCGAGGTTGTTCTCCACCGGGCCTAGCGGGACGCCCGTATCAATTCAACCGTACATCTCACCCGGTCAAGTCCTGGAGGTGGATTTAACTATGATCCTAGTCTCGGCGATTGGAGGACTCATACCAGCGTACAGGGCTATGAAGATCGAACCTGCCAAGGCTTTAAGATACGAGGTTTGATGATCTCGAAAAAGTCCAAGCTGTATAAGGGGTTAGAAAATAAAAATGAATTTATTTTTTATTTTAAAAATCCCAGATATAAGATCTTAGTGAGCTAGTAACCCTAGCTACGACGCTTGTTTAGCCTTCCTCTCTCTCCTTCCTTCTTCAGGGAGGATTTCCTTAATCTTCTTAGCTACGTCGTCCAGTTCGGCCTTCTTCTGCCTCCAGGCCTTGAGGAGTTCTAGCAGTTGTTTCCCCTTTTCGGTTATATAGTATAGACCTTCTTTGTTCTCCACAAGGCCCAACTTCTCGAGTTCATTGAGATAATTAGTCGTTAAATCGTAAGACAGATTGGCCCTGTACATCACCCAGGTTTTCTTTGATCCGGTCTGACATTGGTCCAAGACGTCGTGTATTATCTCATACCTACTTCTTTTCTTCCTCCTGAGTTTGGCCTGACTCACATGTACGTTTTAATCACCATATTATTTAAATCTTGACTAGTACTGAGGGGGAGAAAATATGTTCTTTCGCCATACTAAAAAATTCTCAGAATAGAGGCGATCTCATAAGTCAAACAAGCGCATCTCAATGAAGGTACTGTATTATTCATAATGTTAATGGACGCCGTAATACTAAGATCAATCGTAGACATGTCCGATTCTAGATGCGCTGAGCTAACTCAGCTAGCCTTGTTTCACAATAAAAGGTCTAGCGCTTCCGAGCCAAACAATAAAAAGTAAAAACTTAGTGAACATTTGAATGATGAATTTTCGGGGAGCGGGACCGATGACCTAGCGGTTACCCGCCTGATCTCATCGGCCTATTAAAGACCTAATGGTCAGATTGCCGTAAGGACACGCCTCCACACAATCCCCGCAGCCCACACACGTTATTCTGTTCGTATAGCCCTTCGAGAGCACATCAGATCTAATAGGTATTTTCACAGGACACGCTCCTTCGCACTCCACACTTCGGCATGCCTTGCAAGTCTCAACGCTGTTAGCCTTAACCTTGAAGAAGACCTTGTTGCCTAAGCCGACTAATGTACCGAAGCCGCACCAGCCCTGTCTGGCGCAAGAGTAGGCGCCGAATATCGGGGTCAGGAAGAATAAGAACCACCAGACGTAGTTCAGCACGAACATGCCGTAAAAGTCGAGGATGAAGTTAGCGAACGGTTTCTTTCCTGGTAGCATCACCGCGGGGGGTTGGAGTAGGCCAAGGCCGTAAAGCGGGTAAAGCGCGAGAACTGCGATGGCCGGAACCAGGAAGGCCCACCTGAGGTAATCCCAACCTCTCCAGTGCCTCTTCGGCTTGAACTGGTCGTACCAGACGTTGGTCCACATATGGGCGGCCATGCAAACCGCGTTACAGTAAGCCCTCCTGCCCAGGAGAATGACCGCGATTGCTACAGTGGCTAAAGATATTAAGTAGGGTATCACTTCGACCGAAATTATCATACCAGACATGCCGAAGACGTAGAAGGGAGTGTAGAAAGGTACTAGCACCACGAATATGGGTATTGAAACGAGAATGACCAGGGCCCATCTCTTCACACCTAAGTGCTTAGCCCTCCTGTACCTCTCCCATACGAGAAACGCCATTTCGGAGCCCATCATGATAACGTAGAACGGCGACATAGTAGTCATCATTATGAGCATGAAGGAAGACCAGAACATGTTGATTAACGCGTTATCGCTTATCTTCATCATGGTCATCATGGAGTATATGTCGAACGGGAAGAGCCACCAGAGCGGGTCCCAAGAGGACCAGGGTTGTATTCTCATCATGTGCATATGACCTCCCATACCCATGTTCATACTGCTTGTCGTCTCGCTCGGCATGTTACCTGATTGAGACATGGTGCTGGACATAGCCATTTGCCCGCTCGCATTGCTCATGTGGCCCATTGCGCCGCCAGCACTTGACGGCATGAACAGGTCGAGCGAAGTTCTGAATCCGAAGACCGTCATTCCGAACCCCATGGCGAGCTCCGCTAGATTAACGAGAACCAAGAAGAGGAACGCGAGGCCGGGCCTCGGTTCTATTTTAACATCCTTCGACTCCCACACTTCAGCGAAAAGGTACCAGGCCATGGATATCACCGAGGTCAGGGAGAGGACTACCAGGCTACCGGTTACGGCGAAGTCACTGAGCCCGTACATCATTAGGAAGTTGAGGAGAGCCATTGAGATAGCGAGGAACTGCCTCCTGAACGTGAACCCGCTCAACTGGACTAGGTAAAGTAAGACTATGTTTATAACCATTATAACGGAAGCTAGTATAGAAAAAATCAGCATGATCATTTTGCCGTAAACGAACATCACGTTAGGCAGGAAAACCATGGCTGTAGCGAACGTGAAGAGGGCGTACTCCGGCTTCCCGCGTCTCCTCGAGACCAAGAGGAAGAAGAGGGCATCGGCCAGCATCATAAGGCCGAAAGCCACGTTACTCACCGAGTCCACCAGCCAGTTGCCGAGGTTAACGCCGAAAGCTTTGGCGTACAGATACCCCATGCCCAGCTCGTCTACCACTAAAGACGTGGCAAGTAGCAGGGAGTATTTGACGGACCCTTGAAGCCTCACGTTCTGAGGCTTTATCGCTCCTGAGACGAGGAGAGGAACGGAAGCTAGGACTAGGGCAGGTAGCTCCGCTATCGGTGATCCTCCCTCGTAAATAATGTAACCGAGCGCGAACCCTTCTGCCGCCATGTAAAGGATTATGGACGAGAAGAACATCACTGCCCTGTTGCTGACGTATTCCGCCCTTAAGAGACGCCAGAAAATTAGGAAATTCAAGGCCATCATGACGGTATCATACAAAATAGCAAACCATTGGACAACCTGCGTCATTTCGGCTTAGAAGTACAAGCCTGAAAATATAAGCCTTAATTACTTGATCGACTAAAGGAAGACCGACCTGTACATCCCCTTTTTCGACAGGAGGTTGAACGCCCTCTTAACCTCCTCCTTCTTGTCGTCGGTGCCTGCTTCGCCTCTTTCGCACTCCTCCAGAACCTGACAGATCCAGTAGCTCACTGGGTCAGAGAGCCTCAACGCCCTGCCATCAAAGGCTAGAACCGCGGTTGACTGTATCGGGTTCGATATAACGAGTATAAAGTCCTTAAGGCTCTTAGAGGGCATGTACTTCGAAACTATCATGTTTATCACGAAGTCGGAGAGCTCCCTTAACGTAGTTACGCTGAGTTCATCGTTATTTGAGACCACGAACGTGGAGCTGATCACGTAGTCCGCCAAGGCCTCAACGCTACTCACGACTCCTCCCCCTAGCCTCACGATCGTCTCCCCTTCCTTAACGAAGAGGCCGTAGGATAGCCTCTTGGGCTGTAAGGGGGAGTAGTCCAGGAACTCCAGCTCCTCCGTGTGGGCCTTACCCCTCGAGTTGAAGACGAAGAACGTCCCCGTCTTCTTAGGTATCCTCCTCCCCCTCCATTCGCCCTGCTGACCGTCCTGAGCCGTCTCGACCAGTAGGGCCGAAAACGTCGTGACGGAACCGTAAGAGAGCAGGGGGTTCCCGAACTTCTTATCAGCCTTCAGGTACCCTGAGTACCTGAACCACCTGTCGGCGTCGAGGGTTAAAGGGGACGCGCCTTCCCTCCTCACCCTGGCGGGCTCCCTATGATTCCCCTCGACT
>Ga0315298_1008117_pt1 | contig 13527 bp, 10 predicted proteins | sample WHS_1_MG_FD_203077 | JGI IMG/M metagenome (GOLD analysis project Ga0315298, IMG submission 203077) | Extremophilic microbial mat communities from Washburn Hot Springs, YNP, Wyoming, USA - WHS_1_MG | ecosystem: Environmental > Aquatic > Thermal springs > Hot (42-90C) | place: USA: Wyoming...
ATGGTAAAAAGTAAAAAGTTTAATACGTTCCTGAATAAAACAAAAAGGTCGCAGGCAGTACACGGATTTTCTTTGGTTCCTTTACAAGGTATTAACCCTTCAGCGCTCAAAACTAAAGGAATGAAAATTAAAATTGCTAAAAATTTTTTTATCTTTCTCATAATTCAATTTTATTTAATTTTTCTCAAAATGTGAACAGCAACTGACCCTCCTGCTCCTCCAACGTTATGGCAAAGGCCAATTTTTGGAATGGGTTTTACTTGTCTTTCTCCGCATCTTCCTCTTAACTGATTCACAATTTCATAAATTTGGGCCAAACCTGTGGGTGATATTGGATGTCCTTTTGCTTTCAAGCCACCAGAAGGATTAATGGGGAGCTTTCCATCCAAATTTACAATCCCTTTTCTAATTAATTCTCTTCCTTTTCCTTCTTCAGCAAACCCTAAATCTTCGTAAGAGAATAACTCTACCGAAGTGAAAGCATCGTGAACTTCTGCAACTTGAATGTCAGAAGGTTTTAGTTTAGCTTGCTCATAAGCTTTTTTTGCTGCAATTTGGGTTGCTTTAAAATGCCAAGGTTCTTCTCTTAAAAATGTTAAGAGATAATCTGTAGCAAAACCAGAACTTACTACTTTAATGTCTGATTCTTCTTGGCTCAAAATTACTGCAGCCCCACCGTTAACAGAAAGAGAACAATCATAAAGAGTAAATTCTCCTGCAATTTTTGGAGCGCTTTTAATTTGATCTAATGTCACTGGTCTTTTGTAATAGTAAGCTTTTTCGTTTAAAGTTGCGTTTTGGTGATTTTTAAAAGCAATTAATTCTAAATCTTCATGACAAGCTCCGTATTTTCTTTTGTATTCTTCCCAAACCAAAGCGTTTTGCAAAGGAAAATTTAATCCTTCTGTTTGTTCAATTTCTCTTTCAATGGCAGAAGCTATCCAATGAGTGGTTACAGGTGTAATGTTGTCTACCAATTTTTCTCCAGAAACTACAAGGATGTTTTTGAACTCTTTCAATCTTAAAGCAGTCCAAAAAGCAACCCCCCCACCAGCGCAAACTGCAGCAACCTCAATTATGGGAACGTGAGTTTTGAACAAATCTGACAAAAAAGAGGCTTTGTGAGTTTGATGTTCAAAAAATCCATCGCAACTTTCCATTCCAGTAAAAACGATACAATCTATATCTGAAATTTTCATTCTCGCATCTTCCAAAGCTTCCATTGTAGCTTCAAAGGCAAACTTCCACCAGGGCTTTTGCGAATAATCAAATTTTGTCATTCCCACTCCTTTAATATACATTTTGCTTTTTTCAAAATTTCTTGATTAATTTTAGCTTCAAAACCAACCTTCTTTGCTAATTTTACCACAGCCCCGTTGTAATAATCAATTTCGTCTAACTCTTTTTTCTTTCCTTTTCTTTCTTTTTCGATCAAATTTCCCAAAAAAGATGAGATTAAAAATAAAACAGGAATTGGAATTTTAAACAAAAAAGAAAAAATTTTTACAGGGTAGTGAGGAAAATTTAAAAATTTGCCCCCTGCTAATTTTACCGCCCTAATGTATTCTCTCAAAGCTAAAACTTCTTTTTTGAAAACCTCTTTTTTCTTGAAACCTTCCGCAATCGATAAATTTTCTACCGCGCAAGCCATCCCGATTAAATTCAAAAACAACTTTGAATATTCCATATTTTTTGAATCTTTTTCTGGAACAAAAAAAACTTCAAACTTTGTTTTTTCAAAAAAATTTTTTATTTTCATTTTTTTTCCAGAAACTTGAGAAATTGCTAAACGAACGGGCAGAAAATAACTAAAGATTACATTTTCACCTTCTACTTTTTTTTCGATGGCATTAAAAAGAGAAATTCTAAAAATTGGAATTTCTTTTGAATTTTCTCCAAAAACTTCTTTTAAAGCCAAAATCGCATCCTCTTTAGCTGAAATTCCGTTTTGAGGTAAAAAAAGAGCCGGGGGCGAAAAATTTTTTTCTTTTATTTTCTGGTAATAAAATTTTACTGCATCAAAAACAGGATTTTTTATACAAAAAAACAAAAAATCAAATTCCAAATTTTTTGGGAATTCTTCAATTTCGATCAAATTGCATTCTAATTTTTCTCTTTTTTCGTTTCTTTCTAAAAAAACTTTTCTTTTTTTAATTTCTTCCATTGCTTCTTTTTTCCCAATTCCAAAAATTTCTCCGCTATCTTTCAATTCTCTCGCAAACATTGACCCTGTTTTTCCTCCAATTCCTACAATTCCAATTTTCATTTTATCCTCCAAAACGTCTTTCTCTTTTTAAAAAATTTTTTATCGCTTTTTCGAATTCCTCTGGAGAAAAATCAGGGAAAAGAGTTTCTGTGAAATAAAATTGAGAATAAGCTGTGTGCCACATCATAAAACCTGCAGAGTTATGAGGGTCTCCTTCGCATCCTGTTCTAATTACCAAATCCACAGGAGGCAATTCTCCTGTCCAGAGATTTTCAATTAAAGTTTTTTCTGAAATTTCAATTTCTTCTTTTTTTGCTTTTTTTACGATTTTTTTTATCGCTTCCAACATCTCATTTGTGCCATTGTAAGCTAACAAAAATGTTAAAACAAAATTTTTATTTTCCTTTGTTTTTTCAATTGCTTCTTTGATTGCGCTTTTTACTTCTTCTGGAAAAAGTTTCTTCCACAATCCAAAAACGTTAACTTTTACTCCTTCTTTTTGAATTTCTCTTGATTTTGCTAATTTTTTAAACTGTCTTTTGAAAATAGAAAACAAAACTTCAACTTCTTTTTTCGGTCTTTTTAAAACATTGTCAGCAGACATTCCCCAGAAAGTAAAATAGGAAATCTTTAATTCAAAAGCTTTCTTTAAAATTTTCTCTAAATTTTTCATTCCTTCAATATGTCCCTGCCAAGGAAAAAATCCTTTTTTTCTTGCCCATCTTCTGTTTCCATCTGGAATGACTACAACATGCATGGATTTTTTATTCTATTGGTTGCCAAGCACAAAATAAAGTTCCAGGACCAGTTATTGCACATAGGATTGGTGATAATTCTGAAATAAAAGAAACTTCGGCCTCAATTTCTTTTAATAGACCTTTTAATTTTTTTGCTTCCTCTAAGTTATCAGCATGATTGATTATAACCCTTATTTTTTTGCCCATTTTTCTTTCCCTTTCTGATTCTTTCAAAACTTTTTTGAAAAGAGCTTCTGGTTCTTTCTTTGCAAAAACAATTCCTCCTTTTGTTAAAATTCCATTTTCAATTTTTATTATAGGATGAAAACCTAACTTTTTCATTCTCCTTATCCAATTTGCTTGACTTTTCGTTATTCTTCCGATAAATTCTATACCCTTTGGGTCAGCAAAAATAACGTAAGTTTGAGTTTTTGAAATCATTTTTTTCAACTCTTCAACGATTTCTTCAATTTCTCTTTGTTCTTGAATCAATTCAATCGCTCTCAAAACAAAAAGAGCTTGACCTGCGGCTGCGTTCTGAGTATCAAAAACAAAAACTCTTTCTTTTTTTCCTTCTGGCAACATTTCTTTAGCTTGAATTGCTGAATTGTAGCAACCAGAAAGCTTTGAACTTAAAGTTAAACATAAAACTTTATCGAACTTTTCAAGTTGTTTTTTAAAGGCTTCTAAATAATCTTTCGGGGTAGCCTGGGATGTTCTTGGTCTTGTTTCAACTCCCATTTCATAAGCTTTCTTTATTTTTTGATAAATGTTTTCTCCTTCAATTTTTTCTAAATCTGGCCAATCAAATTTTGCTTCTGCAATTTCAATTTGATATCTTTCTAAAATTTTTGGCAAAATCGAAGCAACGTTATCCGTAACGATACCCACTGAAATTTTCTTTACTGAAGGCTCTTTTGCAATCTCTTTTGCCATGTCTTCTTCTTTCAATTCTATAATTTCTCCAAAATTTCTTATTATCTTTTTAACTTCTTCTGGCCAATCTGTATGAATGTGAAGCTTTAATTTGTTTTGAACCAAAATCAAATCCAAAGAATCTCCCAAATCCTTCAATTTTTCTTTAACTTCCTCTTCTTTTACTTTTGGATTTTCTATTAAAGCTACAATTTCAAAGCGATGTCGCATTATTTGAACCATTCTTTTTATTTCACCAGAAGGCATTTTTTCAATTTTTCTTTTTTCACCCTTTAAAACTTCAAAAAAACTTTCCAAAACCATCAAAAACCCAAGCCCTCCTGCGTCGACCACATTAGCTTTTTTTAATATCTCCATTTTTTCTTTAGTTTCAATTAAAGCTAATTTTGCTTTTTCCAAAGAAATTTCAAAAATTTCTTCGATTTCTTCTTTTTTTTGCGCCAAGTCAAAAAAACTTTGAGAGAAAGCAGAAATTACGTCTAAAATCGTGCCTTCTTTCGGATTTAAAATTGATTTGAAAGCTTTTTCTTTTCCTTTTTCAAACAAAATTGCCAAATTTTTTACATCCAAGACATTCTCCTCGTTTAAATTTGAAAAAAACCCAACCAAAAATCCAGTAAAAATTACTCCAACGTTTCCTTGGGCGGAATTTAAAGCTCCTTCCAAAATTGCATCTGCCAATTCTTTTTTACTTTGAAAATTTTTCCCTTCAATGGCTTTTTTTATTCCTTCCAAAGTTTTTGCCAAATTTGTGCCTGTATCTTGGTCTGGAACTGGAAAAACATTAATTTTGTTAATTTCTTCTTTTTCTGCTTCAATTCTTTCAAAAGACCTCAAAAACATTATCTTTAAAATTTCAAGAGAGATAGTTTTCATTTTTTAAATTTTTCTTGAATTTCTTGTAAAAATTTTTGAGCCAATTCCTTTCCTCCCAAACCAAAAGCAATTCCAAGGATTAAGACCCCTAAACCTACCAAACCCGCAAACAAAATTAAAATTAATTCTTTAAGAATGTTTAGTTGATACAAAATTGCAAGCAAAGCTAATACCCAAATAAAAAAAGTAATTCCTTTTCCTAAAATAGGGGAGACCGAAATTTTTTCTTTTTCTAAAGAAATTAAAACAATCTTTTTTGAAAAGGCAAAAAAATACAATGCTGCCAAAAAGATTAACAAAGCCAAAAAAATGTTCAAGTAATATTTCACCAAAAATTCAAAAAATTCGCTTACTTTTTGAAGGTTAAAAATTTCAAAAAGTGCCATCAAAAAGAGAAAAACAAAAAAGAGTTTTATGATTTCTGTTAAAATTTTTTGAATGTCAAATTTTAGACCAACTGCCAAAAACGTATCTTCCAAGCCACTCAATTTGAAAGTTGATTTTAGTTTAATTTTTTCAAAAAATTGAAAAACTATTCTTTCGACAAATTTTATTACTAAGATTCCGACTAAAATTAAAAGTAGCGTCCAAAGTCCTTGGTAGATAAAATTTTCAAAAATTTCAAACATCATTGTTGAAAATTTTAACAAAAAAAGAAAACAAATCAAGTTGATTTTTCGATTTTTTTTGAATAAAATTAATAATATTTAAGCTAATGTCAAAAATTAAAATAAAAATTAGATGAGAAAAAAGAAAACAACAAAACAAAAAAAAATTACTGAAAAACCCTTAGAAATTTTCACTTTTTTAGATCCACAAAAAGGACAGACTTTAGTTTTCAAAATGGTACCAGTAGACAAAATGAAGGTAGTAGATTATCAAAGAAAACCTTCAACATTTCATGTGATGAGATTGGTTTCTTCGATAGAAAAGGTAGGATTTTTGGCGCCTTTGATTGGAGTTGAAAGAGACGGAAGTTATCTAATCTTGGATGGTCAACATAGGTTGTTGGCAGCTCAAAAACTTGGATTGAAAGAATTACCAGTAATTTTAGTTCCTGAAGAAGTAGTTCAATTGATGATGAATTTGAACATTGAGAAAGAGCTAAACATTAGGGAAAGATCTTACGTCTCACTAAGAGTTTACGAGGATTTCTTGAAAACAGGTCCTCAAATGTTAGAGTCAGAGCCCCAAATTTCAGAAGCAATAGAATCTATTTATTTTGTAACTTTGGGAATTGGATACGAAAACCAAGAAAGGTTGAGGGGAAAGCTTTTTGAAGGAATTTTGAAAAGATGCGATTTTCCTTTGGATCAACCTTTAGAGTCAGCTTTTAAAATAAGGCAAGAAAGAGCTCAAAAAATTTTGGAAGCTAACGAAATTATTACAGAGACAGCTCAAAAATTAAAAGAAATGGAAAGATGGCACCCTTTTGTTTATCAGCAAATAATGTCATACGTGAATCCAATTAAAAAGAAAAGAGAACCTCAAGAGTTTGACGAAGTTTTCGAAAAACTTTTTGAAAACTTGGAAGAAGTGAGACAAAACCCAGAAGTAATTTTGAGAGAAAAAGTGATGGAAGGAATGGAAGAATAAAATTTTGGAAGTTGGAAGTTAGAAGTTAGAAGTTAGAAGTTAGAAGTTGGAAGTTGGAAGTTAGAAGTTAGAAGTTAGAAGATGGAAGTTAGAAGATGGAAGATGGAAGATGGAAGGGAAGAAGATGAAAGTATATTTTGATGACAGAGGAATAAGGAGGGGTCGGATAATTGGCCATTCCGCCGGTCTTGAAAACCGGTGCCAGTTTTACTGGCTTGTGGGTTCGAGTCCCACCCCCTCCGCAAAAATTTTTCAATCCTCGATCAAAGGAACAAAGACAAAACCTGGAAATTCTTTTTCTTCGAAAACGTTTTCTTTTCTTTTTATAAAAAGCCAGATTGAATTTTCAATTGGTGCGACAATTCTTCCGCCAATTTTTAATTGTTTTTGCCAAGCCAAAGGTAAGCTTTTTGCTGTCGCAGAAGCCAAAATTTTATCAAAAGGAGCTTCAATTTCATACCCCTTTGAACCATCACCCAAAACAAATTTTACCCTTCCTTTTTTCACAAAATTGTATTTTTCAACATTTTTTCTTCCAAATTCTACTAATTCAGGAATTCTTTCTATTGCGATTACTTTTCCTTTTTCTCCCACAATTTCTGCTAACAAAGCGGAAGTCCAGCCAGACCCAGACCCTACATCCAAAATTTTTTCTTCTTCTTTTGGTTGTAAAAGCTCTAACATAAAAGCTACCACCAAAGGTTGAGAAATCGTTTGGCCAAAACCAATAGGGAGGGCGCCGTCGTATTCTGCAAGGTCCTCTAAATTTTCTGGCAAAAAATCTTTTCTTTTTATTTTTAAGAAAGCAGAAATTATTCTTTCGCTTTTTAACCAACCTTGAGAGATTAAATTTTCAACAAAATTTTCCCAAGAAGTTCTTTTTTCCATTTTAAAATGATTCACTTGGAATTTCTTCGTAAAAATCTTTAAAAGAAACTGTTCTTTCGTCAAAATAAAGTTTTACTTGTCCCACAGGTCCGTTTCTGTGCTTTGCCACGATAACTTCTGCTACTCCTTTTTGACTTGTATCAAAATACTTATCCTCTCTGTAAATAAACATTACCACGTCCGCATCTTGTTCGATTGAGTTATGAACTACAATGTTGTTAGCCAAGAAATTATGAGTTCCAGGAACAGTAAGGTCATAAACATCTTCAACAGCTAAAGGTTTAATCGACACTATTTCGTCCCAAAAAACATCGCTTTCAGCTAGATTTGAAAGCTCAGGAGAAGAAAGATGATTTGCGATTACCTTTAATCTTTCAAAGCCCACATTCCTGCTACATAAGGAATTTTTCCCTCCGAATTTAATTCCCAAAATCTTACACAACTTTTTCCAGCTTAACCCTTTTTCCATTCTTATTTTGTCAATTAAATTCCAAACTTCTTTTGGTACTACATCCAAGTTTGTGTTTGACTCAATTTTTTCAAGATTTTTTATCAGTTGAACGATCATTTTTTCTTTCCCAAAAACTCCAATTTCTTTTAAAAATTTCACTTGATGTTCTTTTCCTTGAATTCTAACCTCATAACATGGTCTATAACTACCTTTCTTTTTTATAAAAATTTTGCTTCTTATTCCAAACCTTAATAAAAGTTCTTTTACATCTTGAGTCATTTTTGGACTCGTTGTCGAATAAAAGATATTAGCAGAAGTTTTTCTTTTCTTCATTCTTTTTTCGCTTACATTTCCATCTGTTGCCCAAAAATGCGAAAGAAAGAGAGCTAATTTTTTGTTATCAAGAGAAAATACAGCTTCTGGAATAACTTTTTCCCAAGAACGAACAGGTTTCAATCCTAATTTTTCAAACCAATTTATAATTGGATGATGCTTTCCTGGTCCTAAATGATAAGGAGAAGGTAAGTAAACGTGGTACCAGTTTTTTTGACGAATAATTCGAGGTTCTATTTTGAAGAGTTTTTTTACTAATTCCGCTACTGTTTGAATATTTTTTAGATTACTGTTAGTATAATGAATAGGTTGCTTCTCAAGTACGCAACCGTCGCCTAAAAGGTGAGCTAAAAGTGCAATTTCTTCGTTAGAAAGTTCGTTTTTAGGAGAAAGAGGAATAATTTTTTTTGCTACTGCTATTTTATCGCCAATTTTTAATTTTTCTAACGAACACCATCCTTCTAATTTTCTGAATGGGTGATTAGCAGAGGCTTTAATTTCAAAACCGCTTCTGGTTTTTAGTAAATAGACTTTTTTCCTTCCGCTATAGAAAGCCTTTGAAATTTTTCTTACTTTTAATTTCCAATCGTCATCTAAAGTATAAACTGGAATGCCTTTTTTTCCTACTAGATCTCTAATTTTTATTCTTTCTCCAGTGTCCGCTCTCATTATAAGGGTGTCTCCTGCCAAACATCCCGACTGTCTTAAATCAGAAAGCCTTGGTCTTGGAGGAGTTCTTCTTTCTACTGCTCTTGATAATTGAGAAATTGCTAAAACTGGAATGTCAAACTCTCTCGCCAATGCTTTCAAAGACCTTGAAATTTCGGAAACTTGCTCTACTGGAGAAGCGTCAGGATTTAAAGGTTGCATTAATTGAATATAATCTATAACCACCAATCCCAAGCCTTTTTCAGCTTGTAACCTTCTGCACATTGCTTTAATTTGCAAAATATTCGGAGAAGGACTATCGTCAATGTAAATTGGAACTTCAGATAAAATTGACATTGCTTGATTAATTTTATCAAAATCGTTAGGTTCTCCTTCTGAAGAAAGCTTTCCCGTTCTTAATCTCCAGAGGTCAACTTCTCCAATACAAGCTATCAATCTGTCTACAATTTGATCCTTTGACATTTCCAAAGAGAAAATTCCTACCGGAATTTTTTCAAAAATGGCAACGTTCGCTGCAAGATTGATTGCCAAAGCACTTTTTCCCAAAGAAGGTCTTGCGGCCAAAATTATTAAATCAGATTTTTGAAGCCCAGCCAAAATACTGTCCAAACTTTGAAAATGAGTAGGAATTCCTCTTACTCTTGGTCCCATTCTTGTTAAGGTTTCAATTCTTTCCCACGTTTCTTTTAAAACATCTTTTACTGGAACGAATTTATGAGTAAGAGATTTTTGGGCGATCGAAAAAACTCTTTTTTCTGCTTTATCCAACAAAATTTCTAAATCTTCAGATTCTTGTAAGACTAATTTTTGAAGGTCGTAAGAAGCAGACAATAATTCTCTCAAGGCTGATTTTTTCTTCACGATTTTTGCATAATTTAGAGCATTCACTGGCGTTACTACTGAATTTAATAATTCACTTAAGTAAGATACTCCTCCTATTTCTTCTAAAAGCCCTTTTTCTTTTAATCTTTCTGAAACCGATAAAAGGTCAATGTTTTCTCCTTTCTCAAAAAGCTCCATAAAAACTTTGTAAATTTCTTGATGAATTCCTCTATAAAAATCTTCAGGGCGGAGAATGTCTGCAATTCTTAAAATCACTTCTTTATCTAAAAGAAGACTTCCCAAAAGGGCTTTTTCCGCTTCGATAGAATAGGGGATAAACTTTTCTATTGCTTCTGCCATCATTTTAATGTATCATTATAAAAAAAAGAAATCAAGAAAATGAAAATAGCTTTGATCACTTTCCATTCATTTTTAGAAGAAGGGGGAGTAAAAAGACACATTTTGGCTTTGAAAGAAGAATTTAAAAAAAGAAACATTGAAACAAAAATTATAGCTCCAAGAAGAAAAATAGCAGAAGACTACGGAAAAGATGTGATTTTGCTTGGAACCTCTTTTAAATTAAATTTTGGTGGTGGGATTTCAGATTTGGTTTTCAATTTTGACCATTTTTCAATAGAGAGAGTTTTAAAAAAAGAAAAATTTGATGTATTGCATTTTCACAACGCTTCTTTTCCTTCTTTTTTTCAAATTCTCCTTTCACCCTTTACCTTCAAAACTTTAAACATTTTAACTTTTCATTCAGACATTTCGAGAAGCAATTTTTTAAAAACTTTTTTTCCTCTTTTTTTGAACTTTTGCAATTTAAGATTGGATGGTTTGATCGCAGTTTCAGAAGTTGCTTTATCTTTTTTTAAAGATTTCAAAAAACCAAAAGTTTTGATTCCAAACGGAGTAAATTTAAAAGAATTTTCGCCAAAAGGGGAAAAATTCAACGAGTTTTTAGATGGAAAAATTAATCTTTTGTTTGTTGGAAGAATAGAAGAAAGAAAGGGTTTGATTTTTTTGTTGAAAGCTTTTGAAATTTTAAAAAGAAAATATCAAAACTTAAGATTGATCGTAGTAGGGGAAGGACCTGAAAGAAAAAATTGCGAAGATTTTGTAAAAGAAAAAAAATTAAAAGATGTTGTTTTTTTGGGAGAGTTGAGGGGAAAAGAGCTTTTTAAAATTTATCGCACTGCTGATATTTTTTGCGCCCCTTCAATTTTTGGAGAAAGTTTTGGTTTGGTAATTTTAGAAGCTATGGCTTCTGGTTTGTCTTTTGTAGCCTTTGCCAACGAAGGTTACAAAAGCTGGTTGAAAGGAAAAAAAGGAGAAGAATTTTTAGTTCCGCCAAAAAACTATGTTTTGCTCGCAAAAAAAATTGAAATTCTAATTAAAAATCCTCAAAAAAGAAAAGAACTTTCTTTGTGGGGTCAAAAAGAAGCAAGAGAATTTTCTTGGTCAAACATCGCTCAAAAAGTACTAAATTTTTATCAAACTTGCCAAAAAACAAAAGAAAAAAATTTTTGACAGATCTTGATAAAAAATTATAAAATTTTTAAAAGATGAACTGGTTTTTTAAAACAAATCAAAAATCAAAGATTAAAAATCAAAAAGAAAAGCTTTTTAGAGAAAAATTTGAAACACCAAAAATTTTGGGATGGGATATTACAGTTAAGTCAAAACTCAAAACTCAAAGCTCAAAAGTTAAAGAGCAAAAAGTAAAAAGCAAAATTCAAAAAGAAAAAGGTAAAAGGCAAAACTTTGAAACTAAAGTTAATGAAGGAAAAAGATATTCTAACATTCTGCAGAATGTGAGAATGTTTTGTGTTGGAAAGTTGAAGAAGGGAGTTGATCTGTTGAAGGAGAAAAGAATGAATTTGCTGAAAGAGAAGGGGGTGAGTTTGTTGAAGAGGTTAAAAGAAAGGAAATTTGAAAGATTAAAAGAAAATGAAAAGAAGGAGAAAAAGGAGATAGAGAGGGTTGAGTTTCCGGTTTTCTTTGCGATATTGGGGTGGCAGTTGAGGGTGGCGTTAGTAAGAGTAAGAAAGAAAGTTTTGTGGCCTTTCAAAAAGTATTGGCAAGAGGCAACAGCTTTGATTTTGTTGGTTTCTTTGATTTTCTCTAGCATCTTTTGGTACCATCCCCAAGTTGCTTTTGGTGCAACTTACTATTGGGTCCAAACTGATTGGTCAGGAGGAGCGACGACAACATCTGCTAAGCATCCAGATAACAGAACCAATTGGACTTATTATTACGAAGCTTCAAGCACTTTAAACATTGGAGCTCAAATTTCTTTGGCAACCACTACCGGCTCTGTAACTCAAACTTCAGACGCAGATTTTTCACAAGGAACTCGATATCAAACTCTAATTTCTGGAACGGGAACTGATGCTTCAATTATTTTGGATCCTGAAGCAGAAAATAACATTCAAATTTTGAACCCAAAATCAGAAATTGGTGTTGGAGGAATTTGGGAAGTGAGGTTTACTACAAAAGGAAATCCAAAAATATCCTTATTTGGCGATTAATTTGAAATTTGATGAATTTGGAAAAGATGTTTCTTTTGAGGGATTGTATTGCGATGATCAATTGGTCTCCCCTGAAAAATATTTGAAAGGAAAAAACTGGATCTATGTATGGAATTGGGAATGCAAAGGGGAAGGGAAATTCAAGGCAAAGATTTTGAAAGAGGGGGTTCAAATAATTGAGTTCAATTTTGGTGGCTCATCACAAGTTGCTGAAAATTATTCTCAAAAATCACAGAGCTTTTCCCCTCAAAAATCAAAGTTTCTCTCTAAAATAAAATTCATTCAAGAAGCCTTTGCAGCAGACAATTCTTTAGAAAACGAAATTCAAAATTCTGAAAATTCTGGAATCTTTGATTTCTTTTCAAAAATTGGTTCAAGAATAATCAATCTTTTACACAAAATCGAAGAATCTTTCACAGGATTTATTTCGAATCTCAAAACAAAGGTTTTGAGTTTCTTTAAAAAAGAGTACTCTATCACTCCAAACAACTCAGGCACAACAAAGCCAACTCAAAAAGAAATCGAAAGTGTGGTTTTATCTTTCATTTTTAATGGAGAGAATATTAAAATTTTGAACCCATATTCAAACCCTGAAAAAGGAGGAAATTGGGAGGTTTTCTTTGAAACTAGGGCAGGCCCTGCAAAACTTACCATTACTCCAGATAAGAGAAGTGAGTTTGGAAAGGAACTTGAATTTGTAGGAGTTTATTGTGGAGATGAAGAAATTAAAGCAAATTATGATGGAAAAAAAGTTATCGTTGGAAATTGGAATTGTGAAGGAAAAGGGAAATTTGTTGTAAAAGTTCTCGATGCTGGAGCCCACCTTCTTCAATTCAAATACAAAGGAGATGAAGTTTTCGCCCAAAACTTTGCCTGCGATTCTGGAACTTTAGACACAACTTGCTATGTCACTACTACTCAAAATGTGACTGGCGCAACAATCGCTGGAAATGGGAATTTAGTTATTTCAATCGGAGGCTCCTTGGTAACTGATGCCAATACTACCACCTTAGGTTATATTAATATGGGAGGAGATATCATTATTGAGGTAGCCAATGGCTTAAATGGAAACTTCAATGTTACTTCCACAAATCTCACCATCAATTCCGGAGCCTCAATTTCTGCAAATGCCAAAGGTTATGCTGGAGGTTCAGGATCTAATTCAGGTTCAGGGCCAGGAGGTGGAGCAGGAACTCAGGTTAATGACGCCTGGGCAGGAGGAGGGGGAGGAGGATACGGAGGAAAAGGAGGGAATTCTCGAAATAATGCTCAAGGAGGTTCTGCTTATGGTTCTTTAACAGAACCTACAGATTTGGGTTCTGGAGGAGGTGGAGAATACGATAGCCTCTATAGCTGCTCTGCTTCAGGAGGAGCAGGAGGGGGAGCAATAAAATTGGTAGTTTCTGGAACATTGACCATCAACGGTCAAATCTCTGCCAATGGAGCAAATGGTGTAGATTATAGCTGTTCCTTCTCCCACGG
>Ga0315298_1008118_pt1 | contig 13527 bp, 12 predicted proteins | sample WHS_1_MG_FD_203077 | JGI IMG/M metagenome (GOLD analysis project Ga0315298, IMG submission 203077) | Extremophilic microbial mat communities from Washburn Hot Springs, YNP, Wyoming, USA - WHS_1_MG | ecosystem: Environmental > Aquatic > Thermal springs > Hot (42-90C) | place: USA: Wyoming...
AGGGGCTCGTTTCTCAGCCTCAGACTCTGTAGCCTCCCTATACGGGATCTTACTGGGCCCTTACACGAGCATGGTGTGCATAGTCGTCGGAACATTCATAGGATATTTTGCAGGTAGGCCACCTGTATTCTACGGTCTAGACTTTGCACCCGCCGCTGTGAACAGCCTCATCGTCGGCCTCCTCATCAGAAGGCTGAGGCTCCAAGCGTTGACCCTGTACCTGCTCCTAATGATCCTGTTCGCTATGCACCCATACACCTTACTCACGGTGAATGTTCCGACGGCTACTGGTATGGGCCTCCCGTTTCCATTCTTCTGGTTGCATCTGGTCGGCTTGATCGTCTTGGCCACGCCGGTTGGGGGTTACGCGGTGGGGAACCTCTTCAACAGGAGGGTTGGTTATGCGGCATTGTCTTTCTCCGTGATATCTTTGGTCGGAACCTTGGCTCAACACTTGACTGGAAACATATTATACGCCTCAATAATTCTGCCTCTCCTATCAGAGTCTGCGAGGGTCAAAGCTTGGACCCTAGTCTTCTGGCTCTACCCTGTCGAGAGGCTTATCATAGTTGCCGCCTCAACCATCATCGGTTTGCCGGTTGTCAGGGCTCTGGCCTTCAGACTGAGGCCGGATCAGGAGTAGTTGATCTAACTCGGTTCGGAGGCCTTCTCAACCCTTCTCTATGTCCTTCTTCATCTTCAAATATTCTTCTCTCGATATCTCTCCCCTACTGTACCTCAGCTTCAGGTTCTCCAGGGCCTGCTCTGTAGTGGTGACTATTGGAGTCTTCAGGGTTCTCCTCACTATTAGGATGGCGAGTATGCATCCCACAGCTACCACAGATATGATGGTTGCTATCCATATGTAGGCTGTTGTATACTCGCCCCTCCATTCAGCAGATATAGTCAATGGGCTGTTGACCGTGACCTTCGCTGTTGGGCTGCTCTGAGGTTCAGCGGGGCCGATCCAACCTGCGAAGACATGTTTCGCACCCAGGGCGCCCCATAATCCTGGCATGGATAGTTCAGGTGTCACCGAGATCGTTGCTGTGGCGTCTTTATCATACCATCCTGAGCCTTGTGGTTGACCGAGCTCAGACCTCACCTCGAGATAGTATTGGGTCTTATAGACTGCTGTTGCTTTATGCGGCATATTCATGTTCAAGATTACGGTGCTGCTGCCTATCTCTGAACCGTCTACATTCCAAGCCTTGAATACGCTCCTCTCGACACTCGACTTCTCAATCCTCTCAGGGGTTGTTAAGGCTATGATGGTATCCTTCGCCTTCCAACCTGACTTCTCGACCGAGTGGCCGTAAGGATTCTCAACAGTCAACATGTACTCAGGTTCATAGTTGAATGTGTGGCCGACGTCAAGTTTCGGCTTGACATAGGGGTCAGGATAGTAGTACGGGTAGTAATAGAAACTCGGATACCTATAATAGTAATACACTGTGCCTGAAGTGTAGTTTACTTTGTATATTACAGGGTATGGATGGTATGTGTAGTAGGGGTATGGTGCCTCCTTGATCTTATCAAGGGTCCAAGACGCCTCCTTGCAGTAGTATCTCACACCTGAAGGTCCGGATATGTAGGTTTCAACCTCGAATGTATGTGGGACAGATGCTGGTACCTCGAATTCTTTCGTCGAACCTCCAGGTATGGTTCCAACCGTATCGCCGTCGACCTTTAAGGTCGCAACTGATTCCGACGGTATCCCTGAGATGGTGATCTTCACCGAATATTGGGCTGTACGTAGGGAGTATGGGTAGTACCAGGCAACCCAACTGTATGGTTGGGCCTCAACGTCTCCAGTAGGATTCTGCCAGAGCATGAGTAGGGTTATCGTTAGGATGAGGCCTACCAAGATATTTACACGTACAGCACTCAACAAATATTCACTTCTATGCTGGCTTTTTCTTCGCTGAATTATTTAAACATGTTTCAGAATTGATCAAGTAAAAAAGAGGGGGGTTGATAGAAACGATTTGTGGATTTCAAATATTCAATTTATTTAGTCGAACTCCGAGGTTGACTCCTTCTCCTCCTCAGCTCCAGGTGTCTTTGGTGCCTTGGACTCCTCCTTCGGTTTTCCAGCCGCGATGACGTCGTCTATCTTCAGGATCATCGATGCCGCCTCACTCGCTGACTTGACTACCTGCCTCTTCACCGCGAGAGGCTCGTAGACCTTCAGCTTCGACATGTCGTCGACCTTACCTTCGAAGACGTTGACTCCAGCCCACTTCTCACCCTTCTCATGTCTGGACCTCAACTCGACCAGAATGTCGATGGGGTCCATCCCAGCGTTCTCAGCCAGAGTCATAGGTATAGCCTCCAGAGCTTCGGCGTAGCTTATTGCTGCGAGCTGCTCTTTACCAGTCAGTCTCTCAGCCCACCTCTTCAGTTGTGAGGCAACCTCTATCTCTGGGGCTCCTCCGCCGGCGACTATGGCTGGCTCCCTAACCACGTCTCTGACGACGCATAGGGCGTCGTGTATGGATCTCTCAGCCTCATTGACTATTCTCTCTGTCCCACCTCTGATCAGTATGGAGACAGCTTTGGGGTTGACGCATCCCTCGATGAAAGTCATCTTGTCGTCCGATATCTTCCTCTCCTCGAAGAGCTCCGCTGAACCTAAATATTCGGGTTTGAGGTCGTCTATGTTCGTCACTATCTTCGCCCCTGTTGCCTTGGCTAGCTTCTCCATATCCTTCTCGCTAACCCTTCTCACAGCCGCTATACCTTCTTTCGCTAGGAAGTGTTGGGCTACGTCGTCTATTCCTTTCTGGCATAGTAGGACGTTTGCACCTGCAGCCTTGACCTTCTCAACCATACCTCTGAGGATCCTCTCCTCCTCATCTAGGAAGGCCTTCATCTGTTCCGGTCTCTGGATGTTTATCTTCGCGTCGAACTCTGTCTTCTCAACCTCGAGTGGACAGTTGAGTAGGGCTATCTTCGGGTTCTTTATGCTCTTAGGCATCCCTGAATGGACTATCTCCTTGTCTATTACTACGCCCCTGATGAGTCTGGTGTCTGTCAGGGAGCCTCCGGCCTTCTTCTCAACCTTTACGTCGTCGACGTCTACCTTCCATCCTTCAGGAGTCTTCTCAGCCACTTGGAGGATGGCGTCGACAGCTATGTCGGCCATGTAGTCTGAATATTCTGATACGAGCTTGCTTTCCAGAGATGTTACTGCAACGTCCTTCAAAGCTTTCCTGTCGTCTGGAGCCACCTTTATGCCTATGTTGTCCAGGATCTCTAGGGCCTTCTCCGTAGCCTGCCTGTAACCGTCGACTATCACTGTCGGGTGGACATCCTTGTCTATGAGCTCCTCAGCCTTTGTCAACAGTTCAGCTGCGAGGACTACTGCTGTCGTTGTTCCGTCTCCAACCTCCTGGTCTTGGGCTTTGGAGACTTCGACCATCATCTTCGCCGCTGGATTCTGAACATCCATCTCCTTCAGGATTGTTGCTCCGTCGTTTGTTATGGTTACGTCTCCGAAACTTGCTACGAGCATCTTATCCATTCCCTTGGGTCCAAGGGATGAACGGACACACTCGGCGACGACCCTGGCTGCTTGGATGTTGGCTCTCTGCGCTTCCCTGCCGACGCTTCTCGTAGTTCCTTCTTTAAGTATTAGAACCGGTTGGCCGGCTATTCTTGCAGGTATTGCTTCAGCCATTCTAAATATCACCTCCTAATATGGTGGTGTTGCTCCTTCACCGCCACCTTTTGATGGCGGTGTCGGAGGCGGCTTAGCCGCCGCTATAACATCGTCTATTCTGAGAATCATGGATGCGGCTTCCATAGCCGACTTTATAGCCTGCTCCTTGACCCTTATAGGCTCTATCACACCTGCTGCGAGCATGTCTTTCGTCTTCCCTGAGTATACGTCGACTCCAACTGAGAAGCCTTTGGGCTCTGTATGTGCCGCCCTCAAGGCTACCATTATGTCTACTGGGTCTAGGCCAGCGTTCTCAGCGAGATATTTTGGTATGCTCTCCACTGCTTCGGCGAACTTCTCTATAGCCAACTGCTCTCTGCCTCCTATGGTTGACCCGTATTCTCTCAGTCTCTTTGCAACCTCGACTTCAGCGGCTCCTCCCCCAGGGACGACTCTGTTCTTGCTGACCAGATCTGCTATGACGTGTAGGGCGTCTTTCAATGCTCTCTCAGCCTCATCTACAGACCTTTCGAGTCCTGCCCTTATGAGTATGCTTACTGCTCTGGGGTTCTTGCAGTCTTCTATGAAGACCATTTTGTCCTCTCCGAGCCTCCTCTCCTCAGCGAGACCTGCGGTTCCAAGCTCTTTCTCAGTCAGGCCTTCGATGTTCGTCACAATCTTTGCTCCTGTTGCCCTTGCGAGCTTCTCCATGTCTGACTCCTTTATTCTTCTCACAGCCATTATTCCTTCTTTCGCTAGGAAGTGTTGGGCTACGTCGTCTATTCCTTTCTGGCATAGTAGGACGTTTGCACCTGCAGCCTTGACCTTCTCAACCATACCTCTGAGGATGTTGGCTTCCTCATCTAGGAAGGCCTTCATCTGCTCCGGGTCGCTTATTCTGATTTCGGCGCTGAACTCTGTCTTCTCAACCTCGAGTGGACAGTTGAGTAGGGCTATCTTCGGGTTCTTTATGCTCTTAGGCATCCCTGGGTGGACGACTTCCTTGTCTATGATTACGCCCTTGATGAGTTGGGTGTCTAGGACGCTCTTCCCTATCTTCTTTACGAGTTGGACGTTGTCTACGTCTGCTACTAGCTTGTCGCCTCTCTGCTCTATGATCTGTTTTATGGCGTCTACAGCTATCTCGGCGAGGTGGTCTCTGGCTCCTCCAACGTTCTTGCTGTGGAGGGCTGTCATAGCCGCCTTCTTCAGGGTCTCCCTATCGTCTAGACTCACCGGCTGAGATATGCTCTCCAGAATCTTTGCAGCCTCGTCTGCCGCCTTCTTGTAGCCTGAGACTATCGTGGTGACGTGGATGTTGTTGTCGATGAGTTCTTCGGCTCCTTTGAGAAGTTCACCTGCCATAACCACTGCTGTCGTTGTTCCGTCTCCAACCTCGTCGTCTTGGGTCTTAGCAACCTCGACCATCATCTTCGCCGCAGGATTCTGGACATCTATCTCGTCTAGGATGGTTGCTCCATCATTGGTTATGGTTACGTCTCCTAGGCTGTCGACGAGCATCTTATCCATTCCTCTAGGTCCTAGGGTTGATTTTACAACCTCAGCGATGATCTTCGCCGCCATTATGTTTGACCTCTGCGCTTCCCTCCCTCTGCTTCTTGTGGATCCTTCCTTCAGGATGAGTACAGGTTGACCTGTTAAATACGCCATGTTTTTCTCACCTTTCCGATCTTGATTTTTATTGTCGAGTTTTTGTTACCATAAGTAACAGTTATATAAACTTTACTTGACCCTCCGAAACATCAGAATCACCTGTAAAAGCGTCCAAGAAGTAAGAGCGTCTGAGTAAGATGATGAAGAAAAAATGCTTCAGATGTTCGGCTGAACCTCTAAACCAACGTAGTCTGCGACATCCTTAGCCTTCCTTTCAGCCAGACCAGCCTTGAGCCCAGCTGCGATGGATAGCTCCTCAAGACTCTCCGAGACCTTGAATAGAGGCTTCATAGCATGTTGGAAACCGTTGTAGATCAGCTTGTCCCCACATACATCGTTCACAAGCCTTGAGAGCCTAATCCTAGCAGCCGAGGTGACGAGATACTCATTCGATAGCAGAGCCTCACCGATACAGGTAAGGAGCGTCTCGTCACTGCTGAATTGCCAGTAGCTCTTCTTCGTAACGTTCTCAGCATGTTTCAGGAGGATATTTTGGAGTCTGGGATTGTCATGGTGCAGCTCTAGAAGCTCCGCTGTCTCAACTATAGGTATCCTCTGAGGCAACCTAACCCTAGACAGGCCTAGGATAATCTCCAGAGGCTTCATGGCTGCTTCGGCTACTCTAAAAATTCTAAAAATTAAAGAATAAACTTAACGGTTCCAATATAGTACGATTATACGTGGATGGAGGTTCACCATATACTCCTTCCCCATAATCTCTTCGAGATAGCCAAAACAAACACTAAGTTCATCCGGATGTTTATTCGGAACCCCCTCTTGGGAGTGTACAATCCTTCGAATCAATTTTCCCATGATAAATCTTCCATCGGAGCCTATGCCAACTGTTGGACATATTTGTTAGATTGCCTTTGATGGTGTGCAGCTATTCAGCTGAGCCTTGGGATGATTACTGTGGGCTTCTCAGGTAGGTTCTCCTTACTTATGGTGAAGCTTGGGCCGTCGAGCCTCTTGACGTTGTCTTCCCTACGTATAAAGTCGTCCAGTGTATTCAAGGAGTCGAATATTGAGGACATTCCAGGCATCCTGTAATGCATCGGGACTGTGACTGGAGGTCTGATAGACTCCATAACCCTCCTAGCTTCTCCAGGCCCTATGGTGTAGTAGCCGCCTATAGGTAGAAAGAGGACGTGGACAGGCCCGACCTCATCTATCTGTGATTGGGTCAGTATGTGCCCCAAGTCTCCCAGATGGCAGAATTTGAGGCCCCCCAAGCCGACGACGTATATGGTGTTCCTGCCCCTTGCGGAGCCTTTGACTTCGTCATGAAAGGTGTTTATTCCCCTGAGAGATATTCCTTCAACATCTTTGATCCCTCCGAAACCTTCAAGAACTATACTCCTCTCATGTCTGACCGACCTTACATTATTGTGGTCTGAATGGCTATGTGAGCAGAGTATTATGTCAGCCTTGACCTTAGGCTCTGGAAGACCGACATCCCTGAATGGGTCGAAGATAACTTTCTTCCCATCCTCGAGCATGAAGCATGCATGTCCAAGCCAAGTCACATCGACCAACAGATACTCACCTCAACCCTCAATATTCAAAGTCTGAGAGATACTGTTAAGCCTTTCCTCTCAAAATATTCAAAACTATCATCGAGCTACGATGGGTGTGACCCACAGAAGCCTATGCTGATATTGATGTGAAGAAGCGTTCAGCCGGGTGATCCAGATCATGGAGTGGGGCATAGGCTTTAACGGTTTCTGTGGAAGAGATCCATCTTCAACCGGTATATTCCCTCTATCGTCTCCAAGTCTACCCTTCTGAGCAGTCTTCGAAATTGTCTTCTTGAGGCTCGATCTACCCTCACACCTCTAACCTTGAGGAGGCTCTCCAACCTCTCACCCATAGTCTCTCCCTTACTGTCAAAGTCTGTAAGAACAACTACATTCACATATCTCTTCGCAATCTGGTCGACGATCCTTGCTGGACTCAGCTTGGAACAAGGTATTATGGGCCTTTCGTATCCCATGAGGCGCAGGGTCTTCATGTCATGTGGCCCCTCAACCACCACCACGTCAACGGTGAGATTCATATCGAAAATTATCTTCTCAATATTCTTGAAGACCTCATACTTTCTATCTCTATCATTGATCTCAACCTTTCCGTTTTCCTTCAAATGTTCTCCCCGTTAAAAATTGGCGGTCTCAGGTATCTCTAATTTCTGATCGTTGATCTAGTATTTAGAGGATCCTCGCCTAAAACTATCAGCTCGATATTCAAAGTTCAAACACATATTAATATCAACGATCGAGATAATGTCTTGGTGTCGACAGAATGTGCGATCGATGGAGGGTTTTGGTTAGTTGAAAGACTCGAAGGAAATCCTGAAGCTTCTGATAAGGAAGTTGCATGATGGTGCTGATCCTGAAACCCTAAAGGTGGAGTTTAAGGAGGCTATAAGGCATGCCGACGCCTCGGAGATCTCAAGGGTCGAGGAGGAGCTTATAAGGGAGGGTGTATCGAGGGAGGATATACAGAAGCTATGTGATGTCCACCTGTCAATATTCAGAGAGGCCTTGGAGAATGTTAGGGTCACGCCGCCCCCAGGGCATCCGATCCATATTCTACAGGAGGAGCATCGAGTAATCAGTGAACTGGTCTCTGAACACAATAGTATCGTTAAGAGGCTAGTTAATGTGGAGGATCCTAAAGTCGCCGATGAAGAGATCAAGGGGCTGAGGGATATTGAGGAGAAGTTGAAGACTGAGGAGAGCCACTACCTCAGGGAGGAGAATGTTCTCTTCCCCCACCTTGAGAAGCATGGAATCAAAGAGCCGCCGGCTATCATGTGGATGGAGCATGACAAGATAAGGGGTTTGAAGAAGAGTCTTCAAAACATCCATGCCAACCGTCAGAACATGACCATCCAAGAGTTTAAGGAGGCCTTAACGAAAATTTCAGACTCCATACTTGAAACAGTCTCAAACCATTTCTACAAGGAGAACAACATACTCTTCCCGACAGCCATGAGGGTTATAGGTGAAGATGAGTGGATGGATATTCGAAGCCAATTCGACGAGTTGGGATACTGCTCCTTCACACCTGAGCCGGCAAAGATGGAGATCGTTACTTCAGAGAAAGTTGTAAAAGAGACTACGCCTGGAAAAGTTGCTTTCGAGACAGGAGAACTCTCCCTAGAAGAGATAGAGCAAATATTCAACACCCTACCAGTAGATATAACATATGTAGATAGAGATGATACTGTCCGCTACTACAGTCAAACTAAGGATAGAATATTCGTCAGGACCAAGGCTGTCCTCGGAAGGAAGGTTCAGCAATGCCACCCACAGAAGAGCCTCCACGCGGTAAACAAGATACTGGACGAATTCAGAAACGGCCTCAGAGACTCAGCTGACTTCTGGATCAGACTCAAAGATAGACTCATCTATATCCGCTACTTCCCAGTCCGTGGAAGGAATGGGGAGTATCTAGGCTGCCTAGAGGTCACACAGGATATTACAGATATAAAGAGGCTTGAAGGTGAGAAGAGGCTACTTAACTGACCTAGAGGAGGTGAATCTTCAACGGATCAACCTGAAAGAATGGAGGCGAAGGTCAAGGGTCTTCTCCGTGAGTTTGTAAATTACCAGAGAGCCGCAGTCGTGAGCAGAACCCTCATCGACAAGAATGCAGGGACAGTGACGGTCTTCGCATTCGATAAAGGTCAAGGCCTCAGCGAACATACAGCACCATACGACGCTCTAATATATGTCATCGAAGGAAAAGCTGAGGTCACCATATCGGGATCAAAATATCTCCTCCAGGAGGGGGAGACGATACTGATGCCTGCCAACGAACCCCACGCACTGAAAGCATTGGAGAGATTCAAGATGCTACTCGTAATGGTAAAATCCTAAAATACATATTTCAAGATCCCCCTTTCTTAATAAAAAATCTTGGAAAGACACAGGCTAGTTGCGAGCAGTGGTTTATGGTAGACTGTATGGGTGAATCTAGGAAGATCCCTCGCACAATGTCTACTCAACACCCCGACAATGTAACTATTCCAGAGTGGTGCCAAGAGGAAATTATCGACGGAGACACCGAGGTTTACGAGGCATACTATGCTTACAGTGTATTGGGATCTCAGGAGGTGATGTGGGACTCCGAAGGGAAAGACGTCGACACACGTGTTGTTAGAAAACTGCTGGCTGAGTATGGAGATTATTTCAAGGATCATGTGATTGGGAAGGATGTTTTCCTAACGTATAGAATACCTAACCCTAGGATTGAGGCTGCGGAGAGAAAGATAGTCGTCGAGACTCTCTACAATATTCCAGTTGCCTACGATGTTGCATCTACCTTCTACAAGAGTGACGTTGCACCCATCTTTGAGGTAATTCTGCCTTTTACAACAGCGAGTTCAGATATAATCTGTCTCCACAATTATTATAGGAGAGCTGTAGTTGAAAGTGAGGAACTGAATTTATTAGGGTCTTTGAAGGTTGAGGATTGGGTCGGCTCATTCAGACCTAGAGATATCGAAGTAATACCTCTTGTAGAAGACTTTGGCAGCATATTGAATATCGACAGGATAGTAGCCGAATATGCGGAAGCGATTAAGCCGAAGTATCTCAGAGTATTTATCGCGAGATCAGACCCTGCCCTAAACTATGGAATCTTCTGCGCAGTCATACTCTCAAAGATAGCTCTATCAAAGTTGAGGTCCTTCGAGAGGGAATATGGTGTAAAAGTGTATCCAATCCTCGGAGTAGGCTCAATGCCCTTCAGAGGACACCTCTCCCCTGATAACATAGACAGATTCCTACATGAGTATGGGGGCATATCTACAGTCACCTTACAGTCTGCACTGAGATACGACCATCCATTAGATAGGGTAAAAGAAGTTGTAAACATTCTTAACAGTAAGCTTCCAAACGGAGAACCAGCAGTCGTAGAGCCTCATGATGAGAACGGTCTACTTATGATACTCAATAATTGTAGGCTTCACTATGAGAGTGTGGTAGAGGACCTGGCTCCACTCGTGAATAGTCTGGCATCTTATGTCCCACAGAGAAGGGCTAGAAAACTCCACATAGGACTATTCGGATACAGTAGAAATGTCGCAGGCGTCGTTCTTCCGAGAGCAATACCTTTCACAGCCGCCTTATACTCTCTTGGGATACCGCCTGAAATCATAGGCAGCAAATTTTTACTAGACCTAAAAGAGAATGAATGGAACATCCTCCAAAAATATTATGTCAATATTAAGGATGATTTTAGAGCGGTTGGAGGATACGTCTCCTGGCAGAACATGAATATGCTCATGGATACACATCAACGAGTGGCTGAAAGGGTTGGAATGAGCGCCGAGAAGCTTGAGAACGCACTCACCAAACTTCTAGACGACATCAGAGCAATAGAGGGAAACCTCGGAATCAAACTAGGCCCCAGAAACATGACTCAGCGAAAACATGAGAACTTCGCAAACAATTTCTTAATATCATACATAGAATGTGAAGATGCAGAGGCGAAATCATACTTTCTGGAGGCGGCTAAATTAAGAAGATTCCTCGGTTAAACTTACACATTAAAACGGATAAATAACTTGATTTTATGTCATTAGGTAGTTGAAGGGTGTACCTCATTGTTTCGATGTTTATTTATCTTTGGGCTTTTATCATTACAAGTAGCGTCTTGAAACTCTCCAATGCTTTCAAGCACTGAAAGCGGTGAAAACATAACGACCTCTCTGTTCCACAGAGGTCGTTTCTCAATTCGTCCAGTATCTTGTCTACGCGTGGAGGCTATTCTGTTGGTGGCACCGATAATCTGACTTAATAGGATGGTGCGCCTAGAACACTATTTGATATGTAATGAAGAGTCGTTAAGAACACCTCTAAACAACAGAATGATGGATGGAAGGGAGTATTTCATAAATTTAAGAAACCTTTATCATGGTTACCAGATCTGTGATCAGTAGACAAACTTGGCAATAACGAGCACCCTACTCCTGAGTATAGAATAATTTGTGACGCCGCTGCAGATGATGCCTATGCGCAGATCGACGCTATGGTGTCAGGGGTTACAGCAGGTGATGAGAATAAAGTATTCCGCAGTAAGATAGAGGAGGCTAGGCTCAGGCTTCTTTTTTTGTTTCCGCCAAAAATTCAGGAGGTTTTGAACCCGAGACGTGGTGGGCCGGGAGGGACTTGAACCCTCGACCACCTGCGTGTCAGGCAGGTATCCTAACTTTCCTGCATACACGCATCCAGACTAGACGACCGGCCCAGTCGAATGGCGCCGCCGAAATTTTTCAATGTGTTTGCCGTCCATAGATCTATGTTTCTTTTTCCTTTTCAATCAGCTGAGGTTTAGAAGGTGACTCTCCATGGGAAGGTTTGCTTTGCTATACTATTCTGATCCTGTTGACTTTCTTGTTCTGCCATGAGTATTCTCTTATTCTCTTGGACTCTCCATACCCGCATGCGGCGCATCTTCTCCTCCTTATGCTGTAGGAGTGTCTGCCGCATCTTCTGCATGTTATGTGAGATTTGGATCTGGCCTTCTTGCCCATGGAGGGTGTTCCTTTAACCATTGTTGAGCCTCCCGATCAATGTTTTATTGCGGCGTCCTTTTTAACTGGTTGGTGGTGGACTTATCCAGACGACGTTGTCTCCCCTGACGATCAGTGTTCCAAGCTTCTTGGTCTTATCGGTCTCCGTCACATCTTCAGCGTCCTCGATGACGAGGTTCATATGTTGATCGTAACTGTACAGTCTACCCCTAACGTTCCTTCCTCCTTTGAGTTGGACCAAGACTACTTTGTTGAGGCTCTCCTCAAAGATCTTTGTTGCAATATCGGACATTCCCTTCACGCTTACAAGTCTACCTTTAAGGGTTTGTATGCGTCATTTAAACCTTGTCGTGGTGGATGGGTATTGCCTATCTCCAGGCGAACTTTGAGTCATAAAGAAGTAAAGTCCTTGGCATTCCAACTCTCATCTTTCAAGGATTATCTTGACCTTGAGGGTGGTAGGTTCAGTGTGGAGGTTGCTCAAGCCGGCGGCGTCGATATCTACTTCATCAATAGGGTTCCTCTTTTATTCAGGAGTGGTGGCGTCATCGCTCCAACCTTACTCTTTGAAACTTACCTATCGTCTCTGGGCAGGGTCGTTGTGGATATGGGTGCTGTCGCCCATGTATGTAATGGTGCGAACATTATGGCTCCTGGTGTTAGGGGTGTCCACGGTAGTTTTCAAGAAGGATCTTTCGTAACCGTTGTTGATGAGAAGTATGGTAAGACCTTGGCTGTAGGTAGGGCCTTATACAGTTCAGAGAGTATGGTCAATATCTCCAGGGGCGTTGTGGTTGAGAACATCCATTATGTAGGAGATAAGATCTACAGGATCTATAAGTTAGCCTGAAATTTCATGTAAGGTGTTCCCTACTGTTTCGAGGAAGTTTATCTGTGACGGTTATTCACTTTCCTACTTTAGTCTCAACGTCTCCAAGTTGTCAGGGACTATTGACTTGACTTTGAAGATTGAGGATATGGTTGAAGCTATGTTCTCACTTTTCTTATACTCGCCATGGTTCACTATGACCTTCGAAGGTTTCGCTGATATTCTCCTTAAAAACTCAAGGATCTGGTTTCTATCTGAGTGTCCTGAGAATCCTTCGAAGGACTCGACAGCCATGTTTATCTTGACAGCTTCAATCTTTCCTGTGCTGCCGATGAGGGTGATCTCTCTCACACCATTTCTGATTCTGCTCCCCAAGGTTCCATCTATCTGGTAGCTGACGAAGATCAGGGTGTTCCTCTCATCCGGTCCCATGAGTCTCAGATACTCCACGGCTGGGCCGCCCTCAAGCATCCCCGATGTTGCAAGTATCACTGATGGGCCCCCGTTGACTATCTCTTCACGTTCACTCGGATGGGTTACGTTCACGAAGTAGTCTGACTTGAAAGGATTGATGTCTTGATGTAGAATCATGTCTCTGATCTCCTTGGACAAGTATTCTGGATAGGCGGTGTGGATCGCTGTTGCTTCAGAGATCATCCCATCTATGTATATGGGTGCCTCCATCAAGCTGCCGCTCTTCATATGGTTGTCAAGGATCATCATTATCTCCTGAGCCCTACCGACCGCAGGCATGGGTATCAAGACTTTCCCGCCCCTCTTGAAGGTCTCGTTGACCGTGGATGCGAGTTTAGACTCGAC